>Ga0116164_10003501_pt1 | contig 10728 bp, 5 predicted proteins | sample AD_UKC109_MetaG_FD_89888 | JGI IMG/M metagenome (GOLD analysis project Ga0116164, IMG submission 89888) | Active sludge microbial communities of municipal wastewater-treating anaerobic digesters from Hong Kong - AD_UKC109_MetaG | ecosystem: Engineered > Bioreactor > Anaerobic > Digestate... | reverse complement strand
TTATTCAAAATAATATCTCGGATAGCTTGCTTCTATTTAATGAGATATTAGAGAAAGGATTTGATTCGCATCATTTTATTAATGGATTAAGCGAGCACTTAAGGAATTTATTGGTTTGCCGCGACGAAATTACATTACAATTACTCGAGGTGGGAGCTAATATAAGAGAACGATATAAAACTCAAACCAAACAATGTAGTCATGAATTTTTATTTTCGGCTCTTGAAATATCGAATAAGTGCGATATAGGTTATCGTTTAAGTAAAAATAAAAGGTTGCATGTTGAATTGGCATTAATAGAGCTGTGTAATATCACGGCCGAAAAAAAAAAATCTGAACTAAAGGAAGAGGAAGCTGAGAAAGAAGCTGCCAAAGAGGAGAATTTTATAAGTGATCAGCCTGCATCATACGAAAAAAAGCAGAACAAGGAAACAAAACCTGTTCAGAATATTGATCTGCCAACTAAACCGAAGTCTTTTTCTATAAAGGAGAAGTTAAACATTTCTACAAATGTTAACAATAATAATGAAAAGGAAGAAGATTCTGAAGCAGATGACGAGCAAGAGATCTTAAATACAGAATTTTCTGAAAAACAACTAATTGAATCCTGGCATAAGTTCTCCAATACCATGGGTAAACGTCCTCGCATTTTTAATACTCTTACCTCTAAAGATCCTAAGCTTGAAGATGACTATACCATTAGTTTTGTTATAGATAATAACCTTCAAGAAGAAAAAATTAACGAAATACGAAACGAATTGATGTATTTTTTAAGGAAAGATCTTAAAAATAACGAAATCGATTTAAAATTGATAATAACTGAATTAGAAGAGGAAAATAACAAATTATATACAGCCGAAGATAAGTTTAAATACCTGTTATCTAAAAATGAAAACTTAGGGAAACTTAAACAGGAATTTAATTTAGATTTAGAGTAATCAAACTTTTTATTTTAATTTTGTTTATAGATATAAAGTGAATATTAACCTAAAATGATAAAAACTATGTTAGCAAAAAAAATTGAGAAAATACTTAACGAACAAATTCAAAAGGAAGGATATTCGTCGAATTTGTATTTAGCCATGGCTTCTTGGGCAGAAAAGGAAGGATACGAAGGAATTTCGCAGTGGTTATATGCACAGGCAGAAGAAGAAAAGATGCATATGATGAAATTTGTACATTTTATTAACGAACGTGGTGGGCATGCTATTATTCCTGCCTTTGAACAACCTCCTGTACAATTTGAAGGTATTAAAAAACTTTTTAATCAGGTATTGGAACATGAGCAATTTATTACTGCATCAATAAATGCAATTGTTGCGTTAGCTATAAAAGAGAATGATTTTGCTACAAACAATTGGATACAATGGTTTGTAACCGAGCAAATGGAGGAAGAAGCATCAGTTCAAACTATTATTGATAAATTAAATATTTTAGGCGATAAAAATATGTATATGTTTGATCGCGATATTATGAATCTTCGAGGAGGAGAAGGCGAATAAAATATTATTTGGATAATAATGGAAAAGCCCCGAATTTCGGGGCTTTTCTTTTTTATTTATTTGGTAAGTTTTACCTTTTGACTATAGATTTTTCCATTATACTCCATACGAAGCAGGTAAATTCCATTATTTAAACCACTAATATCTAATCTGCCATTGTCTTTATTCACCTGGTGGCTATTTAATTTTACCCCATTTAAAGAATAAATATCAACAGTAACATTATCATTAATTTCTTTAGGTATTTCAACATTAATAAATCCGCTTGTTGGGTTAGGATAAACTTTTAGTTGTTTTATTTCTGATAAATCTCCTATTCCCACATAGGTCATTGTTACATCTTTACTATTTGATAAATAACCAATATTATCAATATATCCTTTAATAGTAACACTATACTTTTGTGTAGCTGTTATTGATGTAGTTAAAATATTGGATCCAGGGGTAATTCCTGTTACAGTATTATTCACTTCATTATTTAGTAATATTTGCAGAGAATCATAAAGTTCGTTAATATCTGCTGTAATTTTAATTATGTTATCAGCATCAGGATCTTTAATTGCTTGAGTAATTACAGGTTTAAAATCAACCATTACGTTACTCGAAAGAGATCTATAACTATTATTAGATTGATACGATATTAAGTAAACTTTATATACACCTTCATTTGATACTGATACTTCTTCAGTATGATTTCCTGTTGTTATATTATTAGTTATTACTTTTACAAATTGATTATTTAGGTATACTTCAACAGAATCAACATTTGATTGAAGTGTATAAGCAACCTCAATAGTCTGTTGCCCCATATACATTGGAGTAGCTTCTGGAATGAAGTTCATTTCATCAATGGCAGCGCTCCAGATTCCTCTTCCATGAGTAGCAACAACAACTTGATTATCTTGAACAAACATATCATAAACAGATACTGCAGGAATGCCATTATCGGCATAGTGCCAAGTAGCTCCATTGTCATTCGACTCAAATAAACCAATATCGGTTCCAACCCAAATAGTAGATGGGTCATTTGGGAGCACTAATAAACTATGTACTACAACATCAGGAAAACCATTTGAGCTAGACGTGTTTCCGACAAAACCTGAAAGGTCTTCCCACGTTTGACCTAAATTTTTAGTTCGCAACACTTTTGGTTCTCCAGGGAATGAAAACAATAAATATGCAGTAGAGTCTTCAAAAGGATGTGTAGCAATTCCACTTATGTAGCCACTTAAATCACTACCAGTAAAATCAGCAACAGCAGAGTAAGTTTCCCCCATATCGGTTGAAACAAAAATACTGTATCCATAAGCTGAAGCCATTGCTGCACCTGCCCACACAATATTTTCATTTGCCAACGATACTTCTACATTGTGCTGGCTGGTTACAGAAGTTGCAGTACTAGGTAGCCAACCTGTCCCGATGGCTTTCATTGTCCAGGAAGTACCAAAATTTGTAGATTTATAAACTCCACTTTTACCTACAGCATAAAGGTTATCAGGAGTATTCCGATGAGATGATATACGCGAAATAAATGGGCCATCTTCAGAAGTAATACCTGAACTTGCAGTATAAAAGTTTTTTCCTCCATCAGTAGATCTATAAAAGCGATTATAATATAAACTACCTATTATATTATTCCCATTTGTATAATGCCACATACATTCAAATCCATCACCACCTAATCTGAAAAGATATTTTGAATCAGAATTAGCATTTTCATCTGCTTTGGATTGCCATGTCCCATTATCTTGCATACCACCAAAGTACTCATTAGCTCTAGGTTTTTTAGCAACTCCATAAAATTGTGTTGTACGGTAATTATTTGGTAATTGATTAAATATTTGAGCATTGTCAGTAGAGATACCCAAACCTCCATCATTTGCATTTATAGCAATAAATTCTTCTTCTGCTTCATTAGTTTTAATAAAAACCAGGTTATGATGGTCAGGGTGTATTCCAGGTATAGCTGTTGTTCCATAGCCTGCAGACTGGTTATAATTATTATTTCCACTTCCATAGGCATCGGTTACTATATAACTTGATCCAGTCCTGGCCGAAAGTGATCCATAGGAAATAACTACTTTAGAATTTGGTAAATTCCCTGGATCAAAGCTGGTTGCTTCTTCTGCAAGCCTGGGCCATACAAAGTAAATTTGTTTATAGGCTTGGCCTCCATTTTTTTGTATTTCAGCAGAACCTGCTTCATTATAGCTAATTGAATGTATAAAAATATATTCTCGTGCTGTGGACCCATCATTGGAATCAAAATGTTCTAAATCAAAAACTCCGTTTTCTTCCTGATCCCTGAATGAAACCATAAGTTGCCTGTTATTTGTAATATCCCATGCTTGAAAAGGGATATCAACCATATCTTCATAAATATAATCATTATCTGGAACACCTGATCCAACACCACCTACTGTGAAACGATGTGCTTTCTGTGATAAGCCTGTGCCAAATCTTATTTCTACGCTTGAAAAATCATCAGAAGTAACTTGATTATCATCAGAATTCCCAATTACCAGAATACCTCCATAGTTTGCATTGGAGAACGTTTGAAAATACATGAAAGATTCAATATCTATTTGATCAATTCTATAAACTTCAGGATCTAAAGTTTCTAAAGTTCCTGGATCTGAAAAATCAACTTTAAATAGGTTAACACCTCCTAAATATGCGATATCTTCATTATAAGGGTGGCAAGTAATAATATTATCGTATTCGCCCTGTCCTCCTAAATAATCATGTGTTCCATAATCTTTCTTCTTAAATTTTTCCCATGTGGCACCTGCATCTATCGAACGATATACAACAGGAGATTCGGATGTATTTATACTCAAATATATTTTTGAAGTATTTACAGGTGAAATGGCCAATTCATATCTTAAACCTTGCTCTAACCCATTTGAAAATAATAACCAATTATCACCTGCATCGATAGATTTAACAACTCCAATGCTATGTTCTGTAGCATATAAATTATTGAAATTGGAAGGGTCAGCATCCAGATCTTCAATCCCATATTTACTTACATAAACCGTATCCCAATTTGCACCACCATCAATAGTTTTAATTATACCTTCTTCTGTTGCAACAACTACAATATCTGGATTTGCAGGATCTACAACTAACCTGTTTACATATCCAAAAAACTCATTATTGGCTGTTGAAGCTAATTGATTCCATGTATTTCCTCTATCAGTTGTTTTGTAAACACCACTTCCTTTCATATAAGTCCCTCCAGGAAAGCTTTCTCCTGTTCCGGCATAAATAACATCATGGTTCGATGCTGCCATTGCCAGAGTATTAGCAGATAAATTAGGCTGATCATCAGTTAAGCATGTCCATGTTTGCCCACCATCAATAGTTTTCCATATACCTCCGGTTGCAGCGCCAGCAAACCAAGTATTGTGGGTAGCATCATCAGGGTCAATTATTAAACCACGAGTCCTTCCACCTACGTTGGCAGGGCCTCTTTCTGTCCAAACCGTTGTAAATTTTGAATTTTCTTTAAGATTCTTTTTACGTCCTTTAGCAGATTTTAGCTCTTTAGCTTTATATCCCATAGGATAACTATTACCTTCTTTGCCAAAGGGAGTTGTTATAGCTTGAAAGTATTTGGTAAATTCATCCGGTTTATCTGTTTTACCGGATTTCCAATTTAAAGACTTATTTTCTTCAGAGAATTCGTTTTTCTCTATAGGTTTGTTAATACCAAGATAGTACATGAAAGCTGCACCAAATCCTAGCATTACAGTTAATAAAATAGCGTATTTGTTCTTCATATCTATAAATTATTGGTTTTAAAAAGTTTGAGTATTTTTTGTATTTTCTTTTATCTCACCGGTAAGCACATTAATAATATAGGTTTTACGATTTTCAGTTACTGGATTTTCTTTTATACCTGTATATCTGATAAGTAAAAGTTCATTTATTGATTCCCATTGTACCTTAGAATTATTATATTCGCTTTTATAAATAACAGATTGTTTATTCGGGTCGTAAATAACAATAGTTAGTTTATTATTTGGTGATTTATTATCTAAGTTATTGTCTTTTAAAAACATTATTAAACTTTCATCAGAATTTGGTATTTCTTGAATAGAGTCATTAAAAGAGAATTCATTTATAACTACCGCAGGAAACTTCTTTTCCTTTGATTCATATTGTATAGTTGTAGACTCCTTTTTGCTGGTACAATTATATGAAACCAATATAAAGGTCATATTAATAATAAATAATAGTAAATATGATTTCATAGTATTTTATTTGATCCCTTTGCAAAACTAATTTTTTTATTGATAAACAGAAAAAAAAAGCCAACTTTAGCCTATTTTATTTAAAAATCTCTTAAGGTTTTTTATTATAAGATTTCTTTCTGGTTCTAATATCTTACAAAATATTCATCCTAAAATATTACATTTGTACCTTAATTAAATAAAGATTTTAAAAAACATACATAATGAACTTATTAACAGGTATATTAACACGTTTTTTTGGCAATAAATCGGAACGCGATATTCGCGAGGTAATGCCAATTGTAGAATTAATTAAAGCTGAATACGACAAAATTGTTCAATTAAGTAATGATGATTTACGGAATAAAACTCTTGAAATCAGGAATGAAATAAAAGAATATATAAAAGAAGAAACCGGGCAAATTAATTTGTTAAAAGATAAAGCTGAGAGCGACGAAATTGATATTTATGAAAAGGAACAGGTTTATAATGATATAGATAAAATAGAAAAGAATGTTGTTGAAAAGCTGGAACAAAAGCTTAATGAAGTGTTGCCAGTTGTTTTTGCTTTGGTAAAAGAAACAGCACGCAGATTTAAAGAAAATGAATATATTGAAGTAACTGCAACTGACTTTGATCGTGATTTGGCTGCAATTTATGAGCATGTTGAAATAAACGGTAATAAAGCGAAATTTTATAATACCTGGATTGCAGGAGGTAATGAAACTACCTGGGATATGGTTCATTACGATGTTCAGTTAATTGGTGGTATAGTTTTACATCAGGGTAAAATAGCAGAGATGGCTACAGGTGAAGGAAAAACTCTTGTGGCTACATTACCTGTGTTTTTAAATGCTTTAGCAGGGCGAGGAGTGCATGTTGTAACTGTAAATGATTACCTGGCTAAACGTGACTCTGAATGGATGGGCCCTATTTTTCAGTTCCATGGCTTATCTGTTGATTGTATTGATAAACATGAACCAAACTCAGAATCAAGGCGTAAAGCTTATAATGCCGATATTACCTACGGAACAAATAACGAATTTGGTTTCGATTATTTGCGTGATAATATGGCTATTAACCCAGATGATTTGGTACAACGCAAACATCATTACGCAATTGTCGACGAGGTTGACTCGGTTTTAATTGACGATGCAAGAACTCCTTTAATTATCTCTGGGCCAGTCCCAAAGGGTGATAACCAATTGTTTGATGAGTTAAAGCCAAAAGTTGAGATTTTGGTTGAAAATCAAAAGAAATTAATAAATCAGGTGTTAGCCGAAGCCAGAAAGGAACTTAACGACAATAATACCGAAAAAGCTGGTTTTTTGCTTTTACAAGCATATAAAGGTTTGCCTAAAAACAAGGCTTTAATAAAATTATTATCCGAAGAAGGTAATAAATCGCTCATGTTAAAAACCGAGAATTTTTACATGCAGGATAATAATAAAAACATGCATAAGGTTACCGATGAGTTGTATTTCATTATTGATGAAAAACACAACTCTATCGAGATGACAGATAAAGGTATTGATTTGATTACTTCAAATGCTGAAGACCCTGCATTTTTTATCATGCCTGATATTGGTTCTGAAGTTGCGGAACTTGAAAAATCAAATCTGAAAGAATCTGAAAAAATAGCTAAAAAAGATAGGTTATTACAGGATTATGCTATAAAATCTGAACGTATACATACTATAAATCAATTACTTAAAGCTTATTCGCTTTTTGAAAAGGATGTAGAATATGTTGTGATTGAGAATAAAGTTAAAATTGTTGATGAACAAACCGGCCGTATTATGGAAGGCCGAAGATATTCGGATGGTTTACATCAGGCTATTGAATCAAAGGAAAGGGTTAAAGTAGAAGCTGCTACCCAAACTTTTGCAACCATTACATTACAGAACTATTTCAGGATGTATCACAAACTTGCGGGTATGACCGGTACAGCTGAAACCGAAGCAGGTGAGTTGTGGGATATTTACAAATTGGATGTTGTTGTAATACCAACAAACAGGCCTATTTCAAGAAAAGACGAGGACGATTTAGTATATAAGACAAAGCGTGAAAAGTATAATGCTGTAGCTGAAGAAATTAATGATTTAATAAACCAAGGGCGCCCTGTTTTGGTTGGTACAACATCGGTTGAAATTTCGGAGCTTTTAAGCCGAATGCTTAAAATAAAAGGGATTAAACACAATGTATTAAATGCTAAGTTACACCAACGAGAAGCCGATATTGTTGCAGAAGCAGGTAAATCTAAAACTGTAACTATTGCAACTAATATGGCTGGCCGTGGTACCGATATTAAACTTTCAAAAGAAGTTAAAGAAGCAGGAGGTTTGGCAATTATTGGTACTGAGCGTCACGAATCAAGACGTGTTGACCGCCAGTTGCGCGGACGTTCAGGGCGTCAGGGTGACCCGGGTTCATCTCAGTTTTTTGTGTCATTAGAGGATGACTTAATGAGATTGTTTGGTTCTGAGCGTATTGCCGGTATTATGGACCGTTTGGGATTAAAAGAGGGTGAAGTTATTCAGCATTCAATGATTTCAAAATCTATTGAAAGAGCACAAAAGAAAGTAGAAGAAAACAATTTCGGTATACGTAAAAGGTTACTTGAGTATGATGATGTTATGAATGCTCAACGTGAAGTTATCTATAAGAAACGCCGTAATGCATTATTTGGTGAACGTTTAAGTGTTGACATTGCCAATATGATGTCGGATGTTTGTGAAAGTATAGTGGCTGAATACCAGGATAGTGCCGATTTCGAAGGATTCAAATTTGAATTGTTACGTACATTCTCTATAGAATCTCCATTTAGTGAACAGGAATTTTTAAAAGAAAATGCCAATGAATTATCGGAAAAATTGTTTGACCAGGTTCATGAAACATACAAAAGAAAAGAGGCAACAATTGCTCAGCAAGCTTTTCCGGTAATTAAAGACGTATTTGAACGTAGTGGCCATACATACGAAAATATTGTAGTTCCTATTACTGATGGTACAAAAACCATTCAGGTAATTACAAACTTAAAAAAATCGTATGAAACCGAATGCCGGGAATTGGTAAAATCTTATCAGAAATCTGCTATATTAGCTCATATTGATGAAGCCTGGAAAGAACATTTGCGTGAATTGGATGATTTAAAACAATCTGTACAGGCTGCTTCTTACGAACAAAAAGATCCATTGTTAATTTATAAATTTGAATCGTTCGAATTGTTTAAAACAATGATTGATAAAGTAAATCGTGATGTAGTTGCTACTTTGGTAAAAGGCCATATACCAATTCAGGACCCTGACCAGGTAAGGCAGGCACAACAACGTCGCAGAACCGATTACAGCAATTATAAAACAAGCAGGACAGATGATTCCTCAGGACGAGGTGATGATCGCAATAAAAAAGCAGAACCGGTTAGAGTGGAAAAAAAGGTAGGTAGAAACGATCCTTGTCCATGCGGAAGTGGTAAAAAGTATAAAAACTGCCATGGCAAAGGAGAAGTATAAAAATATACAATAGTATTTTAAAAGGAGGCTGCAAAAAAGCCTCCTTTTTATTTGGTAGCTATGCTGTGATAGGCATGAAATAGTATTTTCCCTTTTTCTCCTTTAAATTTGAATGAATGCTTACTATATGAGCCTTGTGCATCATAGGTCTTAAAATTTATCGTATTAAGCCCTTCATCTAAGGGAATTCTTGTATACGAAATAGAGTAGGGAAGAGACTGCCAATTCCTGGTATCGGCTCTTTCACTTACTGTATTTACAATATTCAGTAATGTACCCAAAGCTGGCTCCTGTTCATCTGCAAGAGCTTCCAACGCCTTCTTGGTTGCCAGCCTGGCTATTGCCGAAGCCATTTCGCGTAACATCCTATCGTGTAAAGTTTTAAATGCTATATCGTTAATGTTCTGAAGGATTTCTAAGGTAAAATTCTGATTATTGGCTTCAACGTTTGCCTTAGAATAATAAGGTATCCTTTCGATATATTTTGGAAAGGCAACCCTGAAAAATCTGAGCTCTTCTATTGCCTTTCGCTCTTTTGCTGATTTATTCCCGACATATACCGGAAATGAAAGATTATATTGTTCGTTGTATAAAGTAACATATCCACGCTCAGCATTTGGCAACTTAACAAAATTTATGCTTGTTTCTGCTTTGTAAGGCCCAAAACCATTCATCCAGAAAAATACCAGTTCACCATATTTGCTAGGTTTGTAATCGAAATTTATATTGAATTTTTCCTGGTAGAAATCAGCTTCATCTTCAAATCCGATTAAATATGCTGTTCTAATAATATCTTTTTTTAATTGTTCCGGAACAGGTATATTAAAATATTCTTTATAATCTGTTTCATATATTTCTAAAGCATTGCGATAGGCAATAAAGGCATTATTATAGTCTTTATTTGCTTCATACAGAATCCCCATTAGTGTATGAGCAAATGCATCGCGCTGGTATCGGTTTTTATGGTCTTTGTATTTATCGTTAAGTTGGTTAAGTTTTATATTTATGCGGTTACATTCTATTATTGCATCGTCGTATTTGCCTTGCTGTATGTAGTTTAAAGCCATAAAATAATTCACCATAACTACTTCAAAATCCTCAGGCTTGTATGGTTTTATAGTTGGATTTGAGAGTAGGGTTAATGCTTCCAGGTAATAATTTTTAATATAATCTTCAATAATTTGCTCTGCAATTGTAAAATACTGATTACTTTTTTCGGGATTTTGCAACATAAACGAAACGTAACCCCGGTTCAGATAATACAATAAACTATTTTTCCCTTCAGACTCCTTTGTGTTTTTATCCAGATAAACATCTGCTTTATCGAACTGCCCTTGAAGTATATAATTCTGAAAATCAATATTCTGAGCGTAATACGTTGCACAACTTGCTAAAGATATTACTATAAGGAAATAAACAATTTTATGTCCGTGTTTTATAATAATGTTTCTCATGTAAACCGGATTTTAGGAGATG
>Ga0116164_10003500_pt1 | contig 10729 bp, 8 predicted proteins | sample AD_UKC109_MetaG_FD_89888 | JGI IMG/M metagenome (GOLD analysis project Ga0116164, IMG submission 89888) | Active sludge microbial communities of municipal wastewater-treating anaerobic digesters from Hong Kong - AD_UKC109_MetaG | ecosystem: Engineered > Bioreactor > Anaerobic > Digestate... | reverse complement strand
TGAATTTCTCGGGAGTGAGGTCTTTGGAATATTTGGCTGTAAACTCATTTTTGGCTTTTAATATGATTTCTTCGATATTTTTTTTACGTTTGTATAGAATGGAAAAATCCTTCAAAGAAACGACAATATCCAGGTTTTGCATACTGCTTTCGTCCAGAATGTCGAATGAAACTTCATTCAGAAACAGTATCCTCGCATCGGAATGATTGACGATGTGATGAACATCTCCGGCTTTAAAATCCGGTAAAATGGGTACAATAACAGCTCCATACGTAACTACTGCCAGATAGGTGATAGCCCAGTTAGCGGTGTTTTTGCCAAAAATGGCAATTTTATCTCCTTCCTTGATGTCGACCTTATCAAATATATAATGCAACAGTTTTATTTCTTTTCCTACTTCGCCATACGAATGATCTTCTTCCATGTAATTGGAAAAAGCTGGCAATTCCCAGTTCTGCTTTATGCTACCCTCGAATAGCTTAACGAGATTCTCTTTCATCATATTTCCTCCATTTCAACAACAATTCCTAAATAATTTTTCCCAAATATTGGGCAAGTAATTTGTATTATTATCTATAATTTCTGAATGGTTTTCATTTATTTTCTGCTATTCCAAATTCGGGAATGTGCTGCAAAATGGAATCATAAAAATGAAAACCTTGACACAAAGAATCCAAATCGAAATGGTCTGTTTGGAGGATCTAATATGGCACGTTTGTTAAGAAAGCAATCTCTCAAAAGCGGGATGCCGCCGGGTTCAATTATAAATGTGGGAAGTCTGCTAACGCCCACCACGATGGAGTATATCAGATATAACGACAGCAGTATAAAAATACTGGATGCGAACGATTTGAGTGTTTTTCGGGATATGCCCGATGCCGTGGATTGGATACATATTCAGGGTTTGAGCGATACTGACAGGATCATCCAGATTTGTCAGAAATTGAAAGTACACTTTGTTCTGATCGAAGACATTTTCAATGATAATCAGCGAGCTAAAACCGAAGACCTGGAAGACGGTGTTTTTGTCGTGCTGAAGTTTCCGGTTTTCGACGAAGAAGAAGGACATCTTCATATGGAACAGGCGAGTATGATTCTCAGTGGCAACATGGTTATCAGTTTTCAAAGCAGTCAGGAACCGATCTTTACTCCGCTGAAAGACCGGCTTTACAAAGCCGCCGGCAAGATTCGTAAATTACAGGCAGATTATCTTCTGTATGCCCTTTGCGATTTGGTGGTCGATAGCTATTTTGCCGTTCTGGAAAGTATCGATGATACAATCGAAGCGCTTGAAGAAAAGCTGGTGGGCGATCCCACTCAGGAAACCTTACAGAAAATTTATCATTTGAAACAGGAAACCATCGTTCTCCGCCGTGCCGTCTGGCCCATGCGAGAAGCCGTCGGAACGCTGAACAGAACCGATAATCCGATCGTAAACGAATCCACCCACATTTATCTTCGTGATTTATACGATCATACTATTCAGGTAATCGATACGGTAGAAACATTTCGCGATATGATTTCCGGTATGTTGGACATGTATCTTACCAGCATCAGCAATAAAATGAATGAAGTGATGAAAGTGCTCACCATCTTTGCATCCATTTTTATTCCGCTTACTTTTCTGGCGGGAGTTTACGGTATGAATTTTCATTTTCTGCCGGAACTCGGTTGGAAATGGGCTTATCCGGTCTGGTGGGGAGTTACCATTATCGTCGGGTTGGCGATGCTGGCATATTTCAAACGGAAAAATTGGCTGTAAATATGGGCAGTTTTACGATCATCTTTTATCGTTATTCATTTCTCCCCAATAATCGGTGAAGAAATAATTTAAGATGGAAGAGTGTCAGTAAACATGCCGAAAATAATTGTCAGAGAGGATCCCAATTTCGCTAAAAAATAAAAACTTATAAGCATTATTTATGCCAAAAGTCAAAAATAGGCGGAACAATATCTTGACATAAACTTCTCTTTTTAAAAAAACTAAAACCGGATATTGAGAAGAGAAAGAGTGGAAAGCGTGATTTTTATGAGTAAAATAGAAACAAATAATTTAGTAAAAATATACGGTAAACGCCGGGTCGTCAATAATGTGAGCATCGACATCAATCAAGGTGAAGTGGTAGGCATTCTGGGACCAAACGGAGCCGGAAAATCCACGACTTTTTATATGATTCTCGGATTGATTAAAGCGAATGCCGGTCAGGTTTTCTTCGATGAAAAGGACATCACCAAACTTCCCATGTACAAACGTGCCGAATTGGGAATCGGCTACCTGGCTCAGGAACCTTCCATCTTTCATAAATTAACTGTCGAGCAGAACATCATGGCTATTCTGGAAACTCTGAAACTCGAAAAAACAGAAAGAAAAAGAAGACTAAGCGAGCATCTGGAAGAACTCGGGCTTACCAAACTTGCCAAACAAAAAGCTTACACGCTTTCCGGAGGTGAACGAAGAAAATTGGAAATTACCCGTTCTCTCGTTACCTCTCCTTCCTTTTTACTGATGGATGAACCTTTTGCCGGTGTCGATCCGCTCGCTGTCGCAGATATTCAGGACATCATCGCCAAGCTGAAAGAAAAGCAGATCGGCGTTCTCATTACCGATCATAATGTCCAGGAAACTTTGAAAATAACCGACCGGGCTTACATCGTTTTCAACGGCGAAATTCTGTTTGCCGGCACCTCGCGTGAATTGGTGCAGAACGAAAAAGCGCGGGAAGTCTATTTGGGTGAAAGATTTCTCAACCCATTTCAATAATCTTATTTGAGAATGAGTGATATGAATAAAATCAGGCAGACACTTTATCAAAAACAGACTCAGAACCTTTTGTTAAAGCCCAAAATGCTGCAATCTCTGGAAATGCTGGCGATGCCTCTTATGCAGTTGGAAATGCATCTCAAACAGGAAATGATTACCAATCCCATGCTGGAATTGGTGGATGAACGCCAGGATGATGAATTTTCCGAAGATGAAAACGATAAAGCCGAAGAATATACTTCCAAGGAAAATGATCAGGCTCTGGACGATCTGTCCGATGATCCGGAATTGAAAAAAACTCTCGAAGAAACCCGGGAACTCAGCGAAATCCTCGATTCTTTCAATGAATATTATTATGAAGGCTCCGGTCATGGCAAAATCTCCGGTGCCGACGCTACCAACTTCGAGCAAATACTGAAAACTTCTGAAAATAAATTGGAAGATTTCTTGGGACAACTGGAAAAACTCGGATTCAGTAAGGAAGAACATGAATTCGCTTACGAGCTGGTGGAAAGCACGGATGAACACGGTTTTCTGCCCAGAGGTTTCATCGTGGAAAGCCTGGCAGATGAATACGGCATCGGTTTTGAACGGGCTCGTGAAATTCATCACAAAATTCTGCATCTGGACCCGGCGGGAATTACTGCCCACAACATTCAGGAATGCCTGCTCGCTCAGATCGAAGATAATGCGGAAAATGCCAATATTATCAAGCTCATCAAGTCTCATTTTGAAGACCTGATCCATAAACGTTACAAAAAAATCGCTGCCGATTTCAATGTGAATTCCAAAACTGTTTTTTATTGGAAAGAACAGATTTCCAGGCTCGATCCCAAACCGGGTTTACGCATTCGTAACAACAATGACCATTATGTGATTCCCGATATTATTCTGAAAAAAATCGGAAATGAATACGAGATTATAATCAATGATTATTCCTTTCCCAAAATAAAAATGAGCGGGCGTTATCAGGATATTTTACGCAGTTTGAAAAAAGATAAAGATGCGGTGGAATATGTGCGAAATAAGATCAATTCCGCTAAATTCCTCATCAAATCCGTCTATCTGCGCAGCCGTACTCTGGAACGTGTGATGCGATCGATCATCAATAATCAGCCGGGCTTTTTCTATGAGGACAGCGGCGTGTTGAATCCGCTTACCTATTCGGTAATTGCCGATGAACTTCAGGTGAATGAATCCACTATTTCCCGCGTCGTGCGGGATAAATATGCCGATACACCGTTCGGTGTGATGTGCCTGAAAGATTTCTTCACCAGCAAAGCCGGCAAAGATGATAAATACAATTCCGTTTCCCGTCACAGTGTGGAAATCCAGATTAAAAAGCTGATCGATGCAGAAAATAACCACGAGCCGATCAGCGATCAGGATATTGCCGATAAACTGCGGGGAGAAGGCGTAAATGTTTCACGACGGGTGGTGGCAAAATACCGGAAATCCAAAGGAATTCTAAACAGCCATCTCCGCCGCAAAGAATAAATGGAGTTTATAAATGAGTAAAGTAGCAATTATCGGTGGCGGTCCGGGCGGTTATGTTACTGCCATCCGCTTACAGCAATTCGGTATCGAATCGATGGTTTTTGAGAAAGAAAGATTGGGTGGAGTTTGCCTGAATCAGGGTTGCATTCCCACCAAATCTCTGGTAAAAGTTGCCGATCTTTTTGGAGAAATCAAAGAAGCAGAATCTTTCGGACTGGCTGTTAATGATGCTTCGGTGAATTATCGTCAGGTTTGGGAACGCAAAAACAAGATTGTGGATCAATTGGTTTCCGGCGTGGAATTCATGTTCCAAAAGCGGAAAATTCCCAATTTGAAAGAAACAGTACTCTCGATTCGCCGCGCAGATGAAAAATATATTATTAGTACGGATAAAAACGCCTACGAAGCGGAATATGTAATTCTTGCCACCGGTTCCCAATCGAAGGAAATTCCTTTCCTGAAATTCGATGGAAAGAAGATTCTTTCCTCCACCGACATATTAAATATGCAGGATTTGCCGCAGAAATTGGTTGTTATTGGCGGAGGTGTGATCGGATGCGAATTTGCCTCGATTTACAACCAATTGGGTGTGGAAGTGGAAATTGTGGAATTTCTGCCCAATCTGATAGCTCAGGAAGATGCGGAAATTTCCAAAAGACTGGCGATGGCATTGAAAAAGGCAGGCATCAAATTGCATTTGAAAACAGCTGTGGAATCGGCGGCGGAAAACGACGGCAGAATCGTTTTGCAGCTTTCCGACAAAACGCAGATCGAAGCTGATAAAGTGCTGGTAAGTGTCGGTCGGGCACCGGTTTGTGACATTAGATTCGAGAATTGTGAATTGACCACGGAAAAAGGTTTTGTGGTTATCGACGAACAATTCCGCACGAATCTGCCCAAGGTTTTCGCCATCGGCGATGTAACCGGAAAATTGATGTTGGCTCATACTGCCAGCAAGCAGGGTTTGATCGTGGCAGACATTTTAAATAATGAAATGAATCATGCCGATGAAGAGATCATGGAATTGGATTACAAAACGATTCCGGCTTGCACTTTCACCAATCCGGAAATAGGTTCGGTGGGGCTTTCTGAAGAAAAAGCCCAAGAAAAATACGGAGAAATTCTGGTGGGTAAATTTCCTTTTTCTGCGAACGGCAAAGCTTTGGGAATGGGCAATACTTTCGGATTTGTGAAAACCATTGCCGAAGCAGCTTCACATCGGTTGGTGGGAATGCACATCATCGGACCGCAAGCCACGGAATTGATCGCTCAGGGTGGTATTTTATTGGGTACACGGGCAACGATCGACGATGTGAAAAAAGTGATATTCGCTCATCCCACACTCTCCGAAGCAGTTATGGAATCGATAGAAGACCTGGAAAAACTGGCTGTTCATAAATTGTGAGAAATGTGGTAAAGAAAAGTTGCCGATTAGAATTTGTAGGTTAAGATAATTATATGGATAGATTAAGAAAACCTGCCTGGCTCAAGTCCGAAAAGCTGGGAGCCAGAAAAGCGCAGGAAATAATACATTGTCTCAGGAAATATAATTTGCACACGGTTTGTGAAGGTGCAAAATGCCCCAATCAGGGTGAATGCTTTGAACGTGGCACTGCCACTTTCATGATTCTGGGTGAAGTTTGCACCCGAAATTGTAGGTTCTGTGCCGTTCCCAAAACCAAAAACGAACTGCTGCCTCCCGATGAAAAAGAACCGGCAGCAATCGCCAGTTTATGCCGCGATCTGAATTTAAAACATATCGTAATCACCACCGTTACCAGAGACGATCTGGCAGATGGCGGTGCTTCTCAATTTGTCCAAACGATCGAAGCGATACGAAAAGTATGTAAAGCTGAGGTTACGATCGAAATATTAACATCGGATTTTAACGGTGATCTGGAACAGGTGGACAAAGTTATCGCCGCCGGACCGGATGTTTTCAATCATAATGTCGAAACGATTCCCCGTCTTTATTCAGAAGTAAGGCCGATGGCGGATTTCCAGCGTTCTCTGCAAGTTTTGAAAAGAGCCAAACAGGCAGCGCCGGGCATTCTTACCAAAAGCGGTTTTATGGCAGGTCTGGGGGAATCTAAAGAAGAAGTGGTTTCTCTCTTGAAGCAGCTTCGGGCAAACGATGTGGATATCGTCACGATTGGTCAATATATGGCGCCTTCCTGCCATCACTATCCGGTTCAGGAATATGTTCACCCCGATATATTCGATTTCTATCGTCGCGAAGGTGAAAATATGGGTTTTAAGTTCGTGGAATCCGCTCCGTTAGTTCGTAGTTCCTTCCATGCGGAGAAAGCTAGGAATTTTATAACAAGATTCTGAGTAAACCTTTACTCGGAGATCACAAAACAGTAAGAAAGGGGTTAGTATGCAAATTACAATCACCGCACGCCATTTCCAGTTGACCAACGCCATCAGAGATTATGTTTACGATTCTGTAGCTAAACTGGAAAAGTATTTCGACAACATCATCGTGGCACATTTCATCTTGTCGTTCGAGAATAATCAAAACAAAGTGGAGCTGGTTTTACATGCTCCCAAACACAATCTGAAAAGTGAAACGATCGAGACGGATATGTATATGTCCATCGATGTTGCCGTAGAAAAAATGGAACAACAAATCAAAAAAATGAAAGATAGATGGACCGATTATAGCAACAAGCAAAGCCTGAAAGACAGCTCCCAGTTTGTTTATGCTAACCTGATCGAAAAAGGCGACGGCAAGAAAACTGTTAAGATCAAACGACTTCTGGCAGAAGTAATGTCAGTAGATGAAGCTCTGGATAAATTCGATACGATGGAAGACGATTATTTCATTTTCAAGAACGTAGAAACAGACAGGATCAACGTTTTGATTAAAAAAGACGAAGATCATTATAAATTACTGCAACCTTAATTTTTTTTACATCCCCGGTCGATTCCGGTCGGGGATGTTTCTCTTTGATTTGCCAAGGTAAGAAATTATGAAAAAACTAACAGTACAAGATTTCTTCGAAGAGAAGAAAAAAGATTTTTTGCTGACCGTAATTACCCAACCCAAATCTTTGGATAAAGAGATTACCAGCGAATTTCTAAATCGACCCGGACTGGCTTTTGCCGGCTATTTCGACCGTTTTTCTTATCAAAGAATTCAGGTGTTGGGTGAAACCGAAATCACCTTCCTGCAATCGCTGAAAGATGAAAAACTCTACAATATCATCAGAGAAGTTTTCGTGTACGATATTCCCTGCCTTCTGGTTACCAAAGGGCTGTCCATTCCGGCTCACATGGAATTTCTGGCGAATGAAATGAACATTCCCATTCTGAGTTCCCGTCTATCCACTGATAAGCTTTATAACAGCCTTCGCAAATATCTGGCAGGAATTTTTGCGCCTTCCAAAACCATTCACGGGACTTTGGTAGATGTGTATGGAGTGGGAGTATTACTTACCGGAAAAAGCGGGATCGGTAAAAGCGAATGTGCTCTCGATCTGGTGGAACGCGGGCAGAGATTGGTCACCGACGACGTCGTGAAGATTACTTCTCTGGATGATGTGCTGATCGGCAGTTCGACTAATGATTACGGTTATTTCATGGAAGTACGCGGCGTGGGCTTGATCGATGTGGCAAAAATGTTCGGCATTCAGGCTGCCCGTCAAAATAAAAGCATCGATGTACAAATCGAACTGATGCCCTGGAAAGATAATCTGGATTATGAAAGAATCGGCTTAACCGACAATTTTGTGGATATTTTGGGAATCCGTATTCCCATTATTTATCTGCCGGTTTCTCCCGGTAAAAATGTCTCGGTGATCGTGGAAGTTGTCGCCTTGAATTATATTCTGAAAAGATACGGTTATGATGCAGCCAGGGAATACACGCAGAAATTGCAGGATGATCTGAAAAAAAAGGTAAAACTAAATGCAGAAATGGGAAATGGAGAAGATAAATTATAATGATTCGCAAAAAAATAAAAGTGACAAACAGGATGGGAATGCACGCCCGCCCCGCTACAATGATCGTGAAAGCTGCTACAAAATATCGTGCTGAATTCCACATTATAAAAGACGATATGGATATCAACGGACGAAGCATCATGGGTGTGATGACACTGGCTGCCGAATATAATTCGGAGTTGGAATTGGTTGCCGACGGCGTCGATGAAGAATTCCTGATCAAAGAAATTTCTGAACTTTTTGCTGCTAATTTTGGTGAAGAACAAATGAAAATTTTAAAAGGATTGGCAGTTTCCGAAGGCATCGCTATCGGGAAAGCTCGCATTATCGAAAGAGAAAAGCACAAAATCGAGCGCAAGCTGATCGAAAAAAGTGAAGTAACGAAAGAGCTGGAACGCTTCAATGGCGATGTAAAGGCTGCTTTGGCAGAGATCGATTCGCTGATCGATAATTATGCTGCCAGCCAAGAACACAAAGATATTCTTACCACCCAGAAAATGATCCTGCAGGATCCGGAATTCGTCAATCGGGTGGGTAAGCAAATCCGGAATGAACTGTGCAGCGTTGAACATGCTGTAAGTAATTATTTTACGGAGGTGGCTGGTATTTTCCATAAAATGAATAACGATTTTTATGCCCAACGGGTTTCGGATTATGAAGATGTTGCTTACAGATTGTTGAGTCATACACTGAAGCAACGTCGCAGTAATCTGGCAGATTTGGATGAAAATTCGGTTTTGTTTATGGAAAATATCACGCCTTCTTTTGTCACGCGGGTCTTTGCCAAGAGAATTCAGGGATTGGCTACCGTTCAGGGTGCCCGAAATTCTCACAGCAGCATCATTGCCCGTTCCATGCAGCTGCCCATGTTGGTGGGAATTCCCGATTTATTACGAGAAGTAAAAGAAGGTGATCAGGTTATTCTCGACGGTTTCAGCGGTGACATGCTGATCGATCCGACCGAGGAAGAATTACAGAAATACCGGAAAATCTATGAGCAGGAAAAATCATATCAGAGTAAATTGCAGAAATTGATCGATCTGAAAGCTGTAACAGCGGACGGAAAAAAGATCAAATTGCTGAGCAATATCGAGATTCCCGATGAACTCGATCAGGTGGTTCGCCTCAAAAGTGAAGGTATCGGTTTATTCCGAACGGAATTTCTTTTTATCGATAAAAACGATCTGCCCGACGAGAATGAGCAGTATGAAATTTATCAGAAAATCGCTGCAAAAATCTACCCGGAAACCGTGATCATACGCACGATCGATGTAGGAGGCGATAAGCTTTCCAGCATTCTGAATCTGAGAAAGGAGACCAATCCCAATCTGGGTTGTCGCGGGATCAGGATTTCCTTCCAGAATATTGCCATTTTCCAGCAGCAAATCCGGGCAATTCTGCGTGCCAACCAGGGCAATATCAGCATCATGTTTCCCATGATTTCCGACGTGGATGAGGTGATAAAAGCCAAAGAAATTATTGCCGAATGCTGCCGGGAACTCCAATCTCAAAAGGTGGAATGCAACGAGAACATCAGGATCGGCGCGATGATAGAAGTTCCGTCTGCCGTCATTACTTCCGATGCCATTGCCCGTGAATGTGATTTTCTGAGCATAGGCACGAATGACCTGGTGCAATACACTTTAGCTGTGGATCGCGATAATGAGGGCGTGGCACAATATTATAAAACCTGTCATCCATCCGTTTTGCGTTCCATAAAAATGACGGTGGAAAATGCTCATAAAGCCGGAATTCCGGTGGCGGTTTGCGGCGAAATGGCGTCCAATCTGAAATATGTGAAACTGCTGATCGGACTGGGTGTGGATGAGCTGAGTGTAAGCCCCGGCAGGTTATTACGGGTGAAAGACAAAATCTTACAAACCGATTATATCGCTGCCCGAAAAATGATCGAAAAAGTACTGCTGGAAAGCTCCAGCGAACAAATAAAAGCAATAATACGAAAAGATAATGAGGAAAATATATGAACGTACTCAACAATCACAATAAACTGAGCCAACTCGATAAAGACAATATGTATCATAAAATAATTCATCTGCCGGAACAGATTCTTTTAACTTACCAAAATGCGAAGCTTTATCTGCCGGATATTTTGGCAGATAAGCAGAAAATTCAACGCCTGATCATTTGCGGTATGGGTGGTTCCGCCATCTCTGCCGATATTGCCAAAGCCGCTTTCGGTAAAGATATTCCTATCGAAGTGGTGAAAGGCTATGAGCTGCCTTATTGCGATCGCGATACTCTGGTCATCACCATCAGTTATTCCGGAAATACGGAAGAGACGCTGAGCTGTTTGCAGGAAGCGATGACGAAAACAAATTTGATCGCCGCTATTACTGCCGGCGGCAAGATGAAGCAGCTGGTCGAGAATAAATTTGCCTGGGTGGAAATGGAAGCCGGGTTCCCGCCGCGAGCTGCTATTGCCGGACTTTTTATTTCTTTGCTCAAATTGCTGGAAGCATTGGAAATCATTCCTTCTCAGGCGGCATTGGTAAAAAAAATCGCC
>Ga0116164_10003498_pt1 | contig 10738 bp, 9 predicted proteins | sample AD_UKC109_MetaG_FD_89888 | JGI IMG/M metagenome (GOLD analysis project Ga0116164, IMG submission 89888) | Active sludge microbial communities of municipal wastewater-treating anaerobic digesters from Hong Kong - AD_UKC109_MetaG | ecosystem: Engineered > Bioreactor > Anaerobic > Digestate... | reverse complement strand
CGTGGCGGCGCTACCGTCATCCTGGCTATGGGCGATGGACGAAAGGCGGCGCAATCGATGCACGAATATTTGTCGGGTAGTTAAGCTATTTTTTGTACCTTTATTCTGCATTGCACGGAAAATGAATGAGATCGAATTCTATTCGTATCAGCAAAACGATTGAATGAACCTGTAATTATTTAAAACTTTTCCATTATGGCAAACCTGACGACCCGTTTTTTCGGACTTGAACTCAAATCACCCATCGTTGTTGGTAGTTCGGGGCTTACTTCTTCCCTGGCCAAGATCGGGTCCTTCGAAGAAAATGGAGCCGGAGCAGTCGTGCTGAAATCCATTTTTGAGGAAGAAATCTATCGGGAATACCAAGACGAGATGAGCAAACAAAATCTGGGCTACCAAAATCTTGAATATCTCGACTATTTTGATTATGAAATAAAAAACAACCGGATAGACGAGGTGCTAAACCTCATTTCGGGCGTTAAACAAGCCGGCATTTCCATTCCGGTTGTAGCCAGCATTAATTGCTTCACCGGAACCGAATGGATCTTTTTCGCGCGGAAACTTCAGGATGCAGGCGCCGATGCCCTCGAACTTAATTTCTTTGTCCTTCCTTCGAACATCAATCTCGAAGCGCAACAAATCAAAACGTATTATTTCCAGGTTATTGAGCAGGTACTGGCCGCCGTAAGCATTCCCGTATCCATAAAAATATCACCCTATTTTTCCGATTTGGCCCGAACCATTAAAGAATTTTCGGAAACCCGTCTGGCAGGGATAACCTTGTTCAACCGTTTCTACAATATCGACATCGATCTGGAAAAAAAGGAACTGGTACCGGCCAAGATTCTCAGCAGTCCTTTTGAGTACCTCCAGGCATTGCGCTGGATCGGAATCGTTTCGGGAAGGGTGGAATGCGACCTTGCCGCCAGCACGGGTATCCATGATTACCCCACCGCGCTGAAAATGATTTTGGCTGGAGCCAGCGCAGTACAAGTTGTGTCGGGGATCTACAAACACGGCCCTGTTTTTATCCGGGAAATGGCCGATGGAATTGCCAGATGGATGGACGAAAACGGACATGAAAATCTCTGTGATTTAATTGGTTCTGCGAATTCGCTCCGGGTAAATAATCCATCCCTGTACGAGCGGGTCCAGTTCATGAAACACTTCGGAACTTTCACTGGCGAAAAAGAGTAGACAATTACAACAAAGCAACAATTTTTTGGGCCTCAACCCGATTCGAAAACCGCTTCAGTTTCTCTCTGCGTTGTTCAAGCATGTCGCAGGTAAAGGGTTTTTCAATCGCGTCCCTGACCGCTTCGATCAGTTCATCCCTGCCCCTGCCAATCCGGCATAAATCGTCCAGCCCGGTTCCTTCCACCATCTGGGGAGTAACCACACAATGCCTGCCCGAAAACAAGGCATTCAACAATTTCAATTTGAAGCCTGTGGGCTGAAACGTGGGCAAAAGATTGATATGGGCATTGCGGATCAGTTGGTTCATTTGATGCACCCCGGGATTGGCAATCAACTTAACATGATGGTGCATGGCTGCCGTTTCGCTAATCCTTCGCGATGGGTTTTTCCCGGCAATAATAAACGGAAAATCAATCCGGCCCGCCAGAAGGTTCAATACGTACAGCACCGCTGCAGCGTTCTCCTTCGTGCTTAAGTCTCCCTGATAGAGTATATACTCCCCTTTTCCTTCCAGGCTGACAAGCTCTTCGTTGGGGTGCCCCGGCAACATCAAAAAGGTTTTTCCATACGTGCTGCGAAAATAAACTTCATCCGACTGTGAAATGGCGGCAATAAGCGTAGCATGATGAAGAACACGTTCATAATGTTTCAACTTCCAGGCTTCCATCGAAAAATAAAATTTCCCGAAAAAGGAATCGGTTTTCTCCTGAAGACCCCGGTAGTAAAAATGTTCAATATTGTGTGCCCGGACAATTTTTAAACGCTTTTTTAATGCAGGGTGCCCCAAAAAAAAGCACGAATGCAAACCTTCGAAAAGTATGGGAGCATCGTCGGCCAATAAGTTGCCCAAAAGCTTCTTCGACGAACGTGTCCGAACAATAAAGGGTTTGAACGAAAGATGATAAAAAAACGATTTCGATCTCCGGTAATAAAAAACCTGATCACACAGCTCTTCCAGTTCGGACGAAGCTTGCCGGCCGTAGACAAAACAATGCAGACAAATTTTCACGCCAAGACCCGAAAGGGCTTTCAAACGGTAAAAAACATCCATCACCCCTCCGTAATCGGGCGGCCAGGGCACGTTAAAGGCGATGATATGGAGATGCTTTTCGTTCATATTTTTCGAAAAATAAAGTACGAAGATAGGATTGTTTTTGAAAACGCTGAAAAAAAATCGCTTTCTGTTTGGAAGTTTCATTATTCTGTTTTAGCTTTGACCAACCGTTCAGTCAATTTTTGAACAAACAGTCAGTCATTATGCCGCGTACACCCGAGCAATACGAAGAAATTCGCAACGAAAAGAAGCAGAAGATCATGGAAACGGCGCTTCTTTTGTTCGCCACCGAGGGCTATCATGTTGCATCGATTAGCATGATTGCCGAAAAGGCGAATATTTCGAAAGGGCTTATGTACAACTATTTTGAAAGCAAGGAAGATTTACTGAATTCCATTCTCGACCATGGGTTCCGGCAATTATTTGAAGGCTTTGACCCGAATCGCGACAATGTTATCAGCAATGAAGAATTTGCCCACTACATCGATTCGATGTTCACTTTACTCGACCGGAATCAGCTGTTCTGGAAACTGTATTTTGGTTTGTTTCTTCAGCCTTCACTGCAGGAGATCCTGTCGAAGAAACTGATGGAGTGGTATGCTCCTTTGCTTTCGATGCTCTGTGAATTTTTTAATCGAAAAGGGTCAGAAGATCCTGAGACGGAAGCGCTCATTTTTGGATCTCTGCTCGACGGGATTGGATTCAATTACATCATGAATCCTTCGCTTTATCCCATCGAAAAGGTAAAAAAACAACTAATCCGAAAATACCTTAACCGGGAATGAAAAGCCATGAAATTATCATATACAGCCATGAAAACACAAATGATCCTCATCCTACTCGGCATACTGGGCCAATTTTCGGCAGCAAAAGCCGGCGACAGCGATGCCCGGGAGATTGTTCGAAAAGCCGAAACAAAATTCAACGGCGAGCAATCGAGCTACAGTGAAATGATCCTGACGATTGTGCGGCCTGCCTACGAGCGAAGAATCGAATTCAAAACCTGGGCCGAACAGGAAGGGAACTCGCTTACCCTGATCACGGCACCTGCCAAAGAGAAAGGGCAGTCGTTTCTGAAAAGTGGAAACAATTTATGGAGCTGGAATCCAACCATTCAGCGACTCATCAAACTCCCCCCCTCGATGATGGCCCAGGGCTGGATGGGATCCGACTATTCGAACGACGATATTCTCCGGGAATCGTCGTTGGTACGCGATTTCACCCATCATTTGAAAAGTGAAGAAACAATAGACGGGTACCCCTGCTATGTTGTTGAGTTACTCCCGTTAGAAAATTCCGATGTGCTTTGGGGAAAAATTGTTCTTTGGATTACGAAGGATAGTTTTCTGGAGCTGCAATCGGAATATTACGATGAAGAAGGGTTCCGGGTGAAAACCCACCGGGCGCATACCCTGAAAACCTTCGACCAGCGTTTGTTGCCCTCGGTTATGGAAATCATTCCGGCCGATGAGCCCGGGTCGAAAACCCTGGTTTCCATCCAAAAAATGCAATTCAATATACCGATGGCGCCCAATTTCTTTTCACAACAGAATATGAAACAAATTCGCTAAGCAATGAAGATAAAAGATGTGTTGAAAATTGCCTGGCGAAATCTTTGGCGAAACAAGCGCCGGACATTGATTACGGCTGCTTCGATTTTTTTCGCCGTCTTTTTCGCCATATTTATGCGATCGTTTCAATTGGGCACGTATGGGTACATGATCGAGCAGAGTATTGAATCGTATACCGGATACCTTCAGGTTCAAAATCCGGAATACGCCGATGACCCTTCCATCGATCATTCCCTTGCCCTGAATCCGAACGTTTTGCGCCCGGTTCGGGAGCATCCCAATGTAGAAGCGGTATCGCCCCGGATCGAATCCTTTGCCCTGATTTCGAGTGGAATTCTTTCGAAAGGGATCATGATCAGCGGAATCGATCCTCTTTTAGAAGAAGGGGTATCCAATCCCGCGCAACGTTTGGTCCGTTATCAGATATCGAAAGATGCCATAGCCCGATTAAAAGAAGAGCGGAACTTGCCTGCATCGCTGTTCGCCCGGCTTGATTCGCTCAGCGACCAGGTTTACAGCAATGAAAAACAACTGGCCGCTGATCTTGAACTGGAAGAATCGTCGGAATACCTGCCCACCATCCAAAGGTATATTTCCCTTTCCCATCGTTTTCTTACCCCGGGCGATTCGGGCGTTGTTATTAGTTATCGCCTGGCCCGCTACCTGAAGGTAACGGCAGGCGATTCGATCGTACTGATGGGCCAGGGGTATCAGGGAATCAGTGCAGCGGGTGTATATCCGGTACGGGGATTGGTCCGGATGGCCTCGCCCGAACTGGACAACAAGCTGGTTTACATGGACCTGGGTGAAGCCCGGAAGTTTTTCAGCCTGAACGACCGGGTAAGTTACCTGGCCATCAACCTCAACGAGCCATCGGAAATGGTCGAGACCCAGAAAGATTTGCAGGAAACCCTCGGCTTCGATCAACTTGTTGTAAAAAACTGGGAGGAAATCCTCCCCACGCTCAAACAGCAAATCGAAGGGGATAACGTAAGCGGGAAAGTATTTATTGGCATTCTCTATGCGATTGTCTTTTTCGGAATTTTCGGAACCGTGGTTATGATGATCGCCGAACGCCGTCGCGAATTCGGGGTAATGATTGCCGTTGGGATGAAACGAAGAAAATTATCGCTGATAGTATCCGTCGAGATGTTGCTACTGGGTATTGTTGGAACCCTTTCGGGCATGCTGGCCTCGGTACCGGTTTTATTGTATGGCCACTATTCACCCATCCACCTGACCGGCGAAATGGCCCGCATGTACGAAGAAATGGGATTTGATCCCCTGATGCCCCTGGCGCTTTTTGAGCCCTACTTCTTTATCCAGGGAGCCGTGGTTTTGTCCATGATTCTTCTGGTCTGTCTCTCGCCCGTTCAAAGCATTCAGAAACTGGATGAAATCAGGGCAATACGGGGATGAATCTTATTGAAAAAACCTAAATACAAAAACAATGATTGGTTCGATCGCCTGGAAAAACGTATGGAGAAACCGGAAACGAAGCCTCATCGTGATCGTTGCGGTTCTTTTGGGTACCGTTGCCGGAGTGTTCACCGCCGGATTGATGAAGGGATGGATCGCTCAACGGCTTCATTCGGTTATCCACACCGAAATGGCCCACATCCGAATCAACCACCCCGATTATTTACTTAATGAAGAGTTGGTTTTTGGGATTCCCGAACCGGAAAACCTCACCCGTTTTCTTCGAGAAGACCCAAGGATTGAGGGCTTTTCGGGTCGAACCCGGGTTACGGCTATGGCCGCAACAGCAAGGGCAAACACCGGAATTATCCTGAACGGGATTCACCCCGAAGAGGAGAAAACCGTCCGGAATGTGCACACCAAACTAATCGGTAACGAGGGTACGTATTTCGACACCCCAATGCAAAACCCGATTGTCATCAGCGACAAAACAGCAGAAATCCTGCGAATCAAAAACTATGAAATTACCCCGGAAGTGATCGATAGCTTCCGAAAGGCGGGAGTTCCCGAAGAAACCTGCGAAAAGCTTTCGATACTCCTTAACCAGCGCTTTTCTACAGAGAAAGCGTTTGTAAAGGTGCTCCGGCAAAATCTCGCTCATCACGAGATCAAAAATTTCGGGAGCACGCTTCTTGCCCAATCCGAGCATTTTCGTCTGCGCTCGCGGGTTGTGTTTACCTTTACCGACTCCCAGGGGAAACTGGTTTATCAAACCTATAAAGTGTGTGGTGTATACAAAACGAACAATACAATGTTCGACCAGATGAATGCCTTCGTATTGAAAGAAGATCTTGCCGAGGGTGCCGGATTTGGGCCCACCGACATGCATGAAATTGCGGTGATCGCGAAAGAGGATACCGATGTGGATGCATTGAGGAACGATATGCGGGCATTGTTCCCTGCCCTAAGCATACTGAGCTGGAAAGATCTCTCGCCAGAAGCAGCCATGATGACCGAATTCATGGATTTATGGTATCTGGTCATTATGGGCTTCATCCTCTTTGCCCTGGCTTTTGGCATCATCAACACGATGCTGATGGCCATCCTGGAGCGGATTAAAGAATTGGGAATGTTAATGGCCATTGGTATGAACCGCAGAAGAGTTTTCCGGATGATCATGCTCGAAACCGTCTTTTTAACCCTGACAGGCGCCGTTGCAGGCATGGGGGTGGGCGCAATAATCATTGCCCTTACCGGGAAAACCGGATTAAATTTCTCATCGGTAAGCGAGGGATTTGAAGCCATGGGATGGTCGGCCCATATTTTCCCCGAAATCGATGCCGGTTTCTTTGTTATGGTTACCCTGCTGGTAATCCTGACCGGGATACTTTCGTCGATTGTGCCTGCCCGGAAAGCACTCTCCCTGAATCCGGTGGAAGCCATCCGCTCCGAATAATGAAAATGATTACACAAAACATAGGTAAAAAATAAATCCATTGCCATGAGCAGCATAGAAATAAAAAACCTGGTGAAAATATACAATGGCTCGGCCATCCAGGTAAAAGCCGTTAATGAAGTTAGCCTGAGCATTGAGCAAGGCGAATTTACGGCCATTGTTGGCCCCTCGGGATCGGGGAAAACAACCCTTCTGAACTTGATCGGGGGGCTCGACGTTCCCACTTCGGGCTCAATTATCGTCGACAAAACCGATCTTTCCACCCTAAGCAGAAAGCAACGGGTAGATTACCGCTTGTACAATATTGGCTTCGTATTTCAGGCCTACAACCTGATACCGGTGCTTACGGCCAGGGAGAATGTTTCGTTTATCCTGGAAATGCAGGGAGTGCCAAAGGCAAAAATTGCCGACCGTGCCCGGGAAATCCTGGAGCAGGTGGGTTTGGGCGAACGGATGAACAGCCGCCCCAACCAGCTTTCGGGGGGGCAACAGCAACGCGTTGCCGTTGCCCGGGCGCTGGCATCCAAACCCAAATACGTGATCGCCGACGAACCGACCGCAAACCTCGACACCAAATCGACCGAAAATCTACTCGACATCATGGAGGAACTGAACCGGAAAGAAAACATCACGTTTCTCTTTTCGACCCACGATCAGCGCGTCGTAAACAAAGCCCGGAGGATCATCGTCCTTGAGGACGGCAAAATCGTCAAAGACCAGCGAAAAGAATGAGCTTCTTTCTCAGGATAGGGATTGTTGCGTTTTTTTTACTGGCAACACGCTTTGCCCTTCCGGGGCAGAGTGTTACCCTCGGAGGGTACATCAAGGACATGGAAGGTGTATATTTCTTCGAAAATGCGCTGCCACTACCGGGTGGCAAAACGATCTCTAATACCCATTACAACCTAATACACAACCGGTTGAATCTGAAAATTTACCCCATAAAAAACGCGACCGTTGCCCTTGAAATCAGGAACCGGGTCTTTTTTGGTCCCCTTTTCTCGTTGGTTCCGGGTTATGCAAATGGATTGGAAACCGATCCCGGGCTCGTGGATCTGTCGTGGAACCTGGTTGAACAAAAGGATTGGTTTTTCAATACAACCATCGACCGGGCTTTTGTCGACTATACACTGGGAAACTGGGAAATCAGGATCGGGCGACAACGAATCAACTGGGGAATCAATCTGGTGTGGAATCCAAACGACCTTTTTAACGCCTTTTCTTTCACCGATTTCGATTATGAGGAACGACCCGGAAGCGATGCGGTTCTGCTTACCTGGTACCCTACCTTTTCCTCATCCTTCGATCTGGCCTGCAAGGCAGCAAAGGAAGAAGAAAACCGTACTTTGGCAGCCCGTTACCGCTTCAATTTGTGGAATTATGATTTCCAGGTTCTGGCGGGTCAAACCGGGTACGATTACGTGGTCGGGGGCGGATGGTCGGGGAACATCCGGGATGTATCTTTCCGGGGCGAAGCATCATGGTTTCTGCCCCGTGAGTCGAAAAAAGAACTGTCGGACGAAGCGCTTTCGGCAACCGTTTCGTTCGATTATACCACCGCATCATCGTTTTATATTCACGCTTCCTTTTTATACAACAGTATGGGGACAATAAGCAAAGGGCATGGCTTTTCGCTATTGGATCCCAATCAGCCCATCAGCGCAAAGAAGCTATCCATTGGCCGATACGAACTTTTTGGACAATTGTCGTATTCCATCAGCCCCATAGTCGGAGCCAGCCTGGCCACCTTATACAATCCGGTCGATTATTCGATGTTTGTGAGCCCTGCTCTGACCTTTTCGCTACACGATGTACTGGAATTGTTGCTCACCTCCCAAATTCTTCTCGGCGAACAAGGAACTGAATATGCGGCAATTGGAAACGCATATACCCTGTTTGGCCGTATCCGGTGGAGTTTCTGACCGACATCTTTTTTACAAACTCCGAACAATCTAAAGAGTTTTTCTCTATCTTCATTTTTTCAATTTGAAGATTATGGAAATTCAGATCAAAGAAGTAAAAACAAAAAAAGACCTCAAGGCGTTTGTATATCTACCCGAAAAAATTCATAAAGACCACAAGAACTGGGTTCCCCCGCTTTATTCCGACGATATGGTTTTCTTCGATCACCGAAAAAACGATTCGTTCAAAAACTGTGATCATATTTTGATTTTAGCTTACCGGGGAAAAGAATTAGTGGGCCGTTGCATGGGCTTAATTCACAACAAATATAACCAGGATCATAACGAAAACTGCGGCCGTTTTTCTTTTTTGGAAACCGATAATGACCGGGAGGTATTTAATGCTCTTTTGGATTACACAGCGAGCTGGGCCAAATCGAAAGGAAAAACACAGCTAATTGGGCCTTTTACCTTTTCGGATCACGATCCCCAGGGATATCTGATTGAAGGTTACGATGAAGTAAACATTATTGCCTCGTACTGCAATTACCCTTACATTACCGATTTTTGCAATCAATACGGGTTCCGTAAAAAAGTCGATCTGGTGGAATACAAAATAGAGGTTCCCAAAGAAATTCCTCCCATTTACGCAAAAATCGGGGAACGTTTTCGGAACAACCAGAGCACTATCCGTATTGAAGAATTCACCAGCAAACTACAGTTCCGTCCCATCATCAAGCCGGTATTAACATTGATCAACAACACGTTTAACGACGTATACGGGTTCACTCCCTTTTCAGACAAGGAAATGAAAGACTATGCCAACCGGTATATTTTTCTTTTGAGCCCGCATTTCATAAAAGTTGCCCGGAACGAACAAAACGAAGTGGTCGGGAGCATCATCGGGATGCCCGATCACAGCATCGGTTTTCAAAAATGTAAAGGAAGGCTTTTCCCGTTTGGCTTCATCAAACTGATTGCATCGGGTTATAAAACCAACCGTCTGATTTTACTGTTGGGGGCTATTGATCGGCGCTACCAGGGACGGGGGATTGATGCCTACATGGGCATGAAAATGATCGAGTCGGCCCATAAAAAGGGAATAACCGTGATAGACTCCCACCTGGAACTGGAGACCAATGTTAAAGTTCGTGCCGAAATGGAGCGCATGGGCGGAGTGGTGTACAAGCGATTTCGGATTTATGAAAAGGATCTGTAAGCTCTTTGTACGCTGTAGTATCCACATTGAGCAGGTCGAAGAAATCATACAACAGGGCGAATCCGAATCTTTTTGTTTCAAGGCTGTAAAGTGCGTTGGACTTTCCCATGTAGTACAAAAAACAAGCCTTTGACTTTGGAAAGTCAAAGTCCCATTGGGTGCAAAATACAAATTCTGTGCAAGTATTATAATCACTTCAACAAACGGTGAAACCTGGAGCAGCACCTGATCCGTCTTAAATAATTCCGGGTATTTCCCCCAACCGATTCACTCAGGGATACGTCCCTGCACATAGCTTCATAGGATTAAAATACCAATGGCAGTTTTATGCATAATACGGTATGTAACATAAATACGAAAACTTCCATTTCACGAAAATTCTGAATTCCGGCCATACACAGCGCATGCTTTTTTGAATCCCGACGTTCGTTGGGACCGTGGCCGGTTTTTCGCTCATACATTTACACACCCCACCCTCCACATAAATGTGGAGGCAATTCAACGAACGAAAACCAGGAAAAGGGATACCCGACTCTAGGCACTTTAGGCACTTGCATAAAAAAACCCCGGCTCAGTAAAGAACCGGGGTTTCGTTTAAGTTGGCGGCGACCTACTCTCCCATCCGTCAGCTGACGGACAGTACCATCGGCGCAGGCGGGCATATCCGTCAAAAGCCGGACAAGTTCCGCCGACTGGCGGATCGGAATGGGAAGAGGTGGGGATTAATTAGGAGGAGGATTCATATTATTGGGGGGGGGTAGTACAAGGAGAAGCATTTTTAGGAGCGTATTCGTAAATAAAAAACCCCGGCTCAGTAAAGAACCGGGGTTTCGTTTAAGTTGGCGGCGACCTACTCTCCCACAAAATTGCAGTACCATCGGCGCAGGCGGGCTTAACTTCTCTGTTCGGAATGGGAAGAGG
>Ga0116164_10003496_pt1 | contig 10745 bp, 7 predicted proteins | sample AD_UKC109_MetaG_FD_89888 | JGI IMG/M metagenome (GOLD analysis project Ga0116164, IMG submission 89888) | Active sludge microbial communities of municipal wastewater-treating anaerobic digesters from Hong Kong - AD_UKC109_MetaG | ecosystem: Engineered > Bioreactor > Anaerobic > Digestate... | reverse complement strand
TTAGAAATTTTTGGCCTACTTGCCGACTTAGGGCTAGGGCACTTAAAACTTGGGCAATCGGCTACAACGCTTTCGGGTGGCGAATCGCAACGATTAAAATTAGCCAGGGAATTAATAAAAAAGCAAAAAAACAAGTGCTTATATCTGCTCGACGAACCAACAACGGGGTTGCATTTTTATGATATAGAAAAACTACTTAATGTTTTATTTAAACTGCGAGATCAAGGGCATGCCCTGTATATTATCGAACACCATCCTTGGTTTTACCAGTTAGCTGATTATTTGTTGGAATTAGGCCCAGAAGGTGGAGAAAAGGGAGGTTATATTATTTAAAAAAGGGGCTAAAATTGCCCCTCACCATATATCATTTGTTCTATAACTGTTCCAATATTTCAAAATCCTTTTCGTGCCCGTTTCGAATAATTGTTTCCCAATACCTGTTCGAAATTTCACCTATTTTACCGGTCTTTAAATTTTTAACCCTTAATCTTTTCTGTTGTTTTTTCTCTACATCTGTAATAATATATTCGAAAGGAATATCAATCAACGATTCTAAATCATTTCCAATATCTTCCGCATTTTCATCACCTTCTTCATATGTCCAGTACACCTTCATATCAAAGCCCTCTTTGTACTTTTTATCCAGGACTTTTAAAAAATCGTTTATTTGTTTTATCGAAGAGCTATTTGCATATGGCAAATAGAAATCAATTCTGGTAAAATCCGCAGGTTTATTGATATAATCCTCAATCCATTCCTTTATTGGTTTATAAAATTTTAAAACATTTTCTGGCATCGAGCGTCCTTTAATTTCTATATGGCCACTTTCTAATTTGATGTAAGGAGTATCAATTGTTTTTTCAAAAATTAAACACATCAGAAGGCTATGATTTAAGTTATGTTACTCTGTACGAAATTATTTTTTTTAGGTTACCTTTCCAAAACTAAACCTCAAAAGGCTGTTTTTTAAATATTTATATTAATTCGGGCACTTTTTTAAACTTCTCTTTTAAATTTAACGAAACCAAGTATTTAATTATACGCCTTAATACATCAAAATACAATAAAATGTATAAAATTCCACAAGTAAGCCACATGATTAAAAAATTATACCAAAGCGTATCAATTTTTGTTTTATAAATAATTTTTACCGGGGCATAAAAATGAGCGCGGCCTATACGTGAGGTAGGCTCCATAAAAATAGGGTCCTTTTTCTGCACCAATTTCTTATCTGTATCCAGAATTTTTGTTATTTCATTTCGGTTAAGCACTATATCAGCAAGTTTTTTATTATAATGCCTCTGTTTAAATGCCACAAAATTGGCATTACCACTTTCTTCAACCATCTTTTGATACAACTCCTCTTTGGATTCGGTTGCTTTTTTTGCCTGCTCGCTAAAAGTTAAATCCAGATAATACAAATATCCATAAGTATGGTCAAAAATCGACTCATCAAAATCGTTATAATTAAGTAGATGAATATATTCAAAGGGAGGAATGTCATTGCCCTGGCTTATAAAACTCAACTCGTTAGATATTAACTTAAGGTCCCTAACCAGGCTCAGAGAATCAACATCCGAACTTTTACGCCTTATGCACAATTGAAGCCTTGATTGTAATTCGGGAAACAGGAAAGATGTTTTATATTCGGCATTGCTTATTATTTGTTCCTGATCAAAAAACAACCTTTCAAACTTATTTTTTTTAAACTGCTGAACCGCTAATGCTTCATATGCCCAGCGGGTTGTCATTAAATTCCCTATTAACGGGACATAGGTTTTGTTGGTTATTTTAGGGTTCAAATCATCGAAATGGATCATTGCACCACCTAAAAGCAATTGAGGGACAAGTATTAAAGGAATAATAATATAAATGGCTATAACAGAGTCTAAACCCGACGAAATATTTAATCCTACCAAATTACCAACACAGGCTGCAGAAAATAAAATCAACCAAAATGGGAGCAGCATGCCTTCTACCTCAAGTATTATATTTCCTATAGCCACATATAATAAGGTTTGAATGGCTGAAATAACAAACAGGATTACTATTTTCGAATTAATGTAACTAAACCAGCTTAAGCGCAAAAAGGATTCCCGTTCCAATATCTTCCTGTCCTTTATAATTTCCTCTGCACTTACAATTAGCCCTAAAAACAACGCTACAACAACCGACATAAAAAGAAAAACTGGAAAATTTTTATTTTCACCAAAAACATACCCTGTATTTGTAACATATTTAGAGAAATACCCTAAGATTAATGCCAACAAAGGAGCCTCAAGTGCGTTAATTAACAAATACTGCCTATTCGTTAATTTAGACAATACAGTCCGCATTAGAAATACCTTAAACTGTTTCAGAAAATTTGGGACTCTAAAATCAGTTGCCGGAATATTTTCGTTAGGCTGAGCTGGTTGTATTTTTTTCTCAATATTTTCGAGGTACCTGTAATACCAGGTTTCAGGCGTAGTTTTTCGTTTAACCGTTTGTTTGCCGTACTCATCAATTTCACGGTCTTCAACAATACGCAGAATCTCATCGGGATTAATATTCCCACAACAACTGCATTGGCTTTCTGCCGCATTAACCACCGATGTAACCGTTTTAAAATATACAATTGCATCAATAGGGTTTCCCTGATAAATTGGATAACCCCCTTTATCTAATATCCACAACTTATCGAACATTTTAAAAATATCTGACGATGGTTGGTGAATATTCGCAATAATTAGTTTTCCACTCAAAGCCTGTTGTTTCAATAAATTCATAATTTTATCCGAATCCATTGACGAAAGCCCTGATGTTGGCTCATCCACAAAAAGTATTGTTGGCTCACGCATAAGTTCAAGGGCAATATTTAAACGCTTACGTTGGCCACCACTAATAAATTTATTTAAAGGAGTACCTACCTGCAGGTCACGAGTATCATATAAATCGAGCTCAATTAATACTGTGTTAACTTTTTCTACAATTTGCTGCTCGCTATAATCGCTAAAACACAACCTGGCATTGTAGTATAAATTCTGAAAAACAGTTAACTCTTCAAAAAGCAAATCATCCTGAGGGACAAAACCAATAACCCCGGTTAACGAATCGCTCCACGAGTGTACATTGTAGTTATTTATTTTAACCGTACCCTCTTTGGGTTTTAATTTACCGCTTAACAAATTAAACAGAGTTGATTTTCCAACCCCACTTCCTCCCATCACGGCAATCATCTGTCCTGATTTTTCAGAAAAGTTAAACTTCTGTATGCCGTTTTTACTGTTTCTGAATTTAAAACTCAAATCAGTGGCCGAGAACACTATACGTTCATTTTCTGGCGTAACAATAAACTTTGAAGCGATATCATAATAATAAATTGGCTCGATATGTGGCCCTTTTATAACTGCGCCCCTGTTAAGGAAATAAGTCCTGCCCGGTTTTATCCGTTGCCCATCTAAGAATAGGCTTTGTTCACCCAAATACTTTAATATAAACGATTGTATAGAGCGTATATAAAAAATAACAACCTGCCCATACAGGTTTTGTTTAAATAAATGCTTATATGGAGGTTGCTCTGCCTGGTTTGAGCTTTTTTTCATTATCCAGGCCAGACTATCAGACCACTCCCTTAATCTGTTATCAATTACCAAAACCCTTTCTCCATCGAGCCTTTCGGGCGTTCCTTCAAAAATAAAATGTGTCAGGTTATCAAATTCCTTCTCGGAGAAACTAAATGATTTTGATACAACTTTTATAAAATTATATTCCTGATCTGTAATTTGATGGTCTTCGTATACAAACTCAAGCAGGTATAAAAAAACACTAACACGTTCTTCGCGCAAAAGCCCCTGCTTTATCTTACGGCACACATTTATAATCTGGAAGGAAATTAAAGATTCACTGTCTTTTAAATCTTTCACTTCATCATTATCCAGTTCGCGTTGGTAAAATTCATAGTAATTATCAAACAACCTTAAGTACTCATTCATTAATTCGAGGGTAAGAGTCCTGGATAGGTAACTCTCAACAATTTTTCGCCCTTTGGCTGTAACTCCACCCGGATTAATGTTTGCCACAATAGCAAACAAATGAATTAGTGCATTTAATATTGATTCACTCATAGTTTGTGGTTTCGAGGCAAAATTTAAGAAAAAAGCAGAAATAAAAAAAGCTCATGAATAAATTACATGAGCTTCCATTCATTTTATTAGTTTTATGCAACTATTTGATTGCGCAAATCACTTATTTTTGATTTTATTTGATCAAGCTGCTCAACAGTAATACCTGTTTCATCTACACTATCATAAACCTCCTTTATTGGTTTTAAATCATTCAATAACGATTTGATTGTTTCGTGTTCATTATGAGGTGTAAGTAAATCAATTAACTTATTAAGTGATGTTTTTTGATGTAAAATAATATTTACAAATTCAGGATTATCGTAAACAGTTTCCGAAATATTGCATGAAATATAAAGAGCCTCAATCCAACTTCCAGTAACAACCAAAAGCGACAAATCTTCCTTTTTGCTTTTTACAAGATATTCATAAGTATCGTAAAAAGAATTGGTTATTAAATCAATCAACAAGTCTTTATTGTTAATATTTGCTTCAACCTCATCAATAAATTCTTTTGAAAAAGCGCCTGTAATATCAAGTTCCATAATTAAAAGCTGGGAAGCATCCATAAAGTTCATTACTTCTTGTTTAATCTGATAGGTACTTGCGTAACTCAAATCAGCACTATAGATCCCTAAGTTAAGTGCCTGGTCCTTATCAGTAAAATACTTATCAACGTTTGATGTAGGATTAGTTAAACCAATTATAAAGCTGGCTTCAATTTTATTTATCATTTCGGTAACTTCGAATGCTGTTGGCAATGGATAAACCACGTCTCGCACCTTTTGCTCAATTTCTTCTTTGTCTAATGCCGATTCTACAGCAGATCCTTCAGTGTTTCCTTCTTGTTTATTCCCTTTGCAATTTATTAAAGAAATAACTAATAATCCGGCTAATAAAAAAGGTATTGTTTTTCTGAAAATTTTCATTTGTGTTTTCATTGATATCTGGTTTTTAATAATTTACATTTCTGAGTATTTCAATTTTTCCCGCCCTAATTTACGGCTATTTTTTTAAAATCACTTCCTCAAAGTTATAATAATTTTCGGTAACCAAAGCCCCAAAGCTCAATTCTCTTAGCAATATAACCAAAAAACAAGGTAGAGAAAAATGTTATTGAACCATATATTACCGAAACCATAGCCATTTCGTAATTATTAAGCAAAGTTTCTGCTACATATATCCCCACAATACTATTTTTTAACCCAACTTCAATACTTATGGTAAAATTATTCTTTGAACCTAAATGCATACTTTTAGATATGATGTAAACAACAGCCATAGAAAGAAAGTTCAGCAATAGAGCCCAGGGAATAATATACCAGAAGTTATTTATTCCTGTTTGTGTATCGTTATGATTAAAAAATATCATTATAATAAATACACTAAAGAGGATTGCTGGTAAAATTATTTTCAGGTATTTCTGCGATTTAATTGCAAAACTGTAATAATAATACCTGATAATCATACCTGCAATGGTTGGGACTATAATGGTTAAAAGGATATTTATAATCGTTTCCCATACATTGAGATGGATTTCTTTATCAACGCCAATAAATATATGAAGGCCAAGTTTTACTATTAAAGGGAGGCTTACCAAAACAAATAAACTGTTAATAGCAGTTAAAGAAATAGATAATGCTAAATTACCACGAAGCATTAAAGTAATTATATTGGTTGCCGATCCTCCCGCGCAGGCTGTAATAATTATAAATCCTACTTTTATTACCGGATCGAGATTTGTAAAGCCAAATAGTAAAAAAGTTAATACTGGCAATATAAAAAGCTGGCTTAAAATACCAACAACAACAGGCTTTGGGTAGATAATTATATTTGTAAAGTCGCGTTTTTCCAAAGAAAGCCCCATTCCTGCCATAATAATTACCAGCGACAATGGAAGTAAATATGTTGAAAAAAACGATTGCATAAATAACGAAAGTAAACAAGAATTGTAAATTTATAAAATTCCTGTTTACTTATTTGCTGATTAAAGATTATTTAACCTAAAATTTATGGTAACCCCTACTATTTATAATACTCACTTCCTGTTTTTATTATTGCAGGCAACCATTATTAAATCTAAAAGCTAACTTATCCCTATTTTTTTGTGCTTTTATCTTTTATAGAGCATCCGATTGCTTTTGTAAAATCAGGATCAGGTTTTTTATTATCCAGCAATGCATTAACAGCATCAGCAAGGTATTTTTTACTTACCTGCCCTGCGTCCTTATAATTATCGTCAATGGTACCAATATAAGCAACTTTAAAATCCTGCCCCTCCTTTTTTAATAAATACACATGCGGAGTACGTGTGGCTCCATAGATTTTATATACTTCCTGTTTTTCATCAAAAAGATAAGGGAATGGAAACGATTTTTCTTTGGCTCTCTCAATCATTTTCTCAAACGAATCTTCAGGGGCAATTTCCGGATCGTTGGGATTTATTGCAATTACGGGATACCCTTTCTCACGAAAAGTTTTATCAAGCTCAATTATCCTGTCTTCGTAAGCTATTGCGTAAGGGCAATGGTTACAGGTAAAAATTACAATAGCCCCTTTTTCAGCATCAGCATAATTATACAAGTTAAGATTCTCGCCTGTAACATTTTTCAGGTTAAAATCCGACGCCTTATCGCCCACCTGATATCCTTGTGCATTTACTGTAAATGACACAGCCATTATTAATGCAAATAAAATATTCTGTTTTTTCATTTTTAAATTGATTTAGATAATTATTACTATTACAAGAAAGATTTAACCTCCTTTTCCAAAAATTCATATTCAAAAGATTGTTCGTAAAGTTTCCTTTTTGATTTATTGTAAATAACTGTGGCAGGTATACCCCCCGACCAATTTATATCCACCTTATTTATCCAGGCATTTGTATCGGGGTCGTCAAGAATTATAACCTCCGCTTTAATCTGGTGTATTTTAATAAACTGTTTCACCCGCGATTGCACATCTTTTCCAAAATCGAGGTTTACAAGAATTAATTCGACACCCTGTTTGGTATATTCATCATACAATTTATTAAAAGCCGGAATTTCTTTTACACAAGGCTTACACCAGGTAGCCCAAAAATTAACAACATAAACTTTATCGCCTGTTTTTTGCAGATATTTTTCAAAACCATTAAAGTTATACACTTTAATATCCTGAGAAAAGACAAATGTGCTATTGACTAATAAAAGAAGTATAACTAACTTAAGATATTTAAATTTCATTGTTCAGTTTTTTATTATAGAACAAGCCTGTTTTAAAATTGTTCTTTGAGAATCAATAGATTATTAAACTTTTTATTAAAAAGGGCAGTCTAAGCATTTTATATTTCTAACCCTAACATTTACAATTATGAAGAAACCTGTTAAAATTTTGTTTTTACTTCTGGTTTTTGATTTATTTCTATTCCCGCGTGGCTATTTACAAGCACAAACAGAAATTAAAAGCCCTAAAACACATTTTGGTTTTGTTCCAGGAACCGACAAAATGTTGTTTAATTACGAAAGCCTTATTTTGTATTTGCAAGAACTGGAAAAAGTATCCGATCAAATTAAATTAGAACAGATAGGCCTTTCTCCTATGGGTAAACCTATGTTTGCAGTGTTCATTTCATCTGCTGAAAATATTAAGAACCTCAACAAACTCAAAGAAATAAATAAACAGCTGGCGCTAAATGGAGAAATTCCTTTACAAACACGCGAAGAATATGTTCGCGAAGGTAAAGTTTTCTTTTTATTTACTTTATCTATGCATTCGAATGAGGTTGCTCCTTCGCAGGCTTTACCTTTAATTGCTTACGATTTGTTAACTACTGAAGATCCCGCGAAAAAAAGCTGGCTAAATGATGTAGTGTATATGGTAGTGCCAAATCACAACCCCGATGGCATGAATATGATTGTGGGCCATTACAATAAATATAAAGACACCAAATATGATGGAGCATCGATGCCGGGCGTATATCATAAATATGTTGGGCACGATAATAACCGCGATTTTGTTGCATTAACACAAAGCGATACCAGGGCAATTTCTCAACTATACAGCAAAGAATGGTTTCCGCAGGTAATGGTTGAGAAACACCAGATGGGGTCATATGGCCCGCGATATTTTGTTTCGCCGCCACACGACCCTATTGCCGAAAATATCGATGCAAGTATCTGGAACTGGATGAAAATTTTTGGCTCACGTACAATATCCAAAATGACAGAAGAAGGATTAAAAGGAGTAAGCCAGAACTATCTTTTTGACGATTACTGGCCCGGAGCAACAGAAACCTGTATTTGGAAAAATATGATTGGCATGCTTACCGAAGCCGCAAGTGTTAAATACGCCACCCCAATTTATATTGAGCCTAACGAGTTAAGAACCGGAGGCAAAGGAATGGGCGAATACAAAAAAAGCATTAATATGCCAGTACCATGGCCCGGAGGATGGTGGGCACTAAATGATTTAATGCAGTACGAAATAACATCCACTATGGCATATATCGAAACTGCTGCTCTTTATAAAAAAGAGATTTTACAATTCAGAAACGACATTTGCCGCAAAGAAATTGAAAAAGGGGAAAACCAACCTCCTTTTTACTATATTTTCCCAAAAGAACAGCACGATCAAAGCGAGCTGGTTAACCTGGTAAACCTACTGAATGAACATGGTGTAAAATCATTTTCATTGAACGAAGATATCAACCACGATAACACAATATTTTCCAAGGGGGATATTGTTGTACCCTTAGCACAGCCATTCAGAGCCTTTATAAAAGAAATGCTCGAATCGCAGGTTTTCCCCGAAAGGCATTATACCCCCAATGGAGAACTTATTCAACCTTATGATATAACCTCTTGGTCGCTGCCTTTGCATAAAGGGGTTAAAGTTTTTGAAATAAATACAAACAAAGCCTTATTCGAAGGAAAATATTCCGAGATAAATTATCCTTTAAACTGGTTCGAAAGACCTGAAAAAGAATATGAATCGATATTATTAACTGCTACAAACAACAATTCTTATCAATTCGTTTTTACTGCTTTACAAAAAGGGTTAAAAGTAGAACGGACACTTGAGGATTACAATAGCAATGGAGGGCTATACCCGAAAGGAAGTTTTATAATAAAACAATCACAAACGTTAAATAATTTAATGGAAGAACTATTGTTTAAACCTTTGTATTTAAACACTGATATTGCAATAAAAACAGAGGAAATAAAAATGCCACGAATAGCACTGCTTGAAAGCTATTTCCATCCTATGGATGCCGGCTGGACACGATATCTTTTCGATTCATACAACATCTCTTATAAAACAATTCATCCGGACGATGTAGAAAAAACAGATTTTGATAAAAACTTTGATATTATTGTTATACCCGACGAAGATAAATCGGTGTTAATAGATGGAACATACAAATCGGGCAATGAGCAGTACTTTATGAATTATCCGCCAGAATATATGAAAGGAATGGAGAAAAAGGGATTCGAAAAAATTCTAAAGTTTATTAACAATGGAGGCAAAGTAATAGCGTGGAGAGATGCAGCCCAACTTTTTTATGGAGTACAAGAGTATTCTGTTGACGAAAAAAATAAAGAAAAATTTGAATTCCCTGTGCGCGATATTTCAGGCGAAATAGTTAAGAAAGGATTCGAATGCCCCGGCTCGTTGATGAAAATAGAATTAAATACCGGACACCCAATTACCTATGGAATGCCATCAGAGATTGGAGTTTTTCACCGAAGCCAACCGGTTTTTGCAACCTGGCAACCTTATTTCGATGTTGACAGAAGAGTATTAGGTACTTTCCCGGAAAGAGATATTTTACTAAGCGGATATACAAAAAATGAAGAATTAATTGGGAATAAAACAACCATTGTTTGGTTAAAAAAAGGGAAAGGGCAAGTAGTTTTATTTAGTTTTAACCCGCAATTCAGAGCCTCAACACCTGTAACATACAAACTTTTATTTAATTCTTTATTACTATAACTATACCTGTACATTTTATAAATACTCTTATTTTGGCGGATTTCAAATAATATTTTAATACAAACAAATAGAACAAGCTGTAAAAACAGCTTGTTTTTTTTAAAATGATTTTAATTACAGATTTGAAAAATTAAAAAAAATTTTTATATCTTAACGTGGATGAAAAAGCCTCTTTTAACTTTTCTGTATACTTTAATTTGCCTGTGTTTTTTTATTTGTGCAAAAGCACAAATAAAAATAGATAGTTTAGAAAAGTTATTGAACCGCACCAAAGAAAAAGAAAAGGCTGAACTTTTAAATTTATTGGCTAAAGAATATTTACAGGAAAATCCTGAAAAAACTATTGAATATGGCCAGCAGGCGCTTAATTACGCATTAAATCATAAAAACAGGAAACAAGAAGCCATTGCGTTATTAAACATAGGAGATGGATATTATAATATAAGGCAAATAACAATAGCTGAAGAATATTATAAAAAATCTGAAGTTATTCTTAAAGATATCGGCGATATTGTTAATTACTCAGAAATACTTAAGAAAAGAGGTAATATTTATTTCTTTTATTCAAGAATTGATTCAGCCGAAATATATTACAAGTTAGCTTTGCAACTCAAAAAAAGAAAGGGTATCGAAGCGGGCATGGGGACACTGCTAACTAACCTGGGGCTT
>Ga0116164_10003493_pt1 | contig 10748 bp, 13 predicted proteins | sample AD_UKC109_MetaG_FD_89888 | JGI IMG/M metagenome (GOLD analysis project Ga0116164, IMG submission 89888) | Active sludge microbial communities of municipal wastewater-treating anaerobic digesters from Hong Kong - AD_UKC109_MetaG | ecosystem: Engineered > Bioreactor > Anaerobic > Digestate... | reverse complement strand
CGGTAAGAAAAAAACTACCATCTCTGGTCATATATCTTCAGATATACGCCCATGTTGTCCACAAATACCTTGGTAAGTGGAACAAATATCACCATGCCCAGGATCACGCTAAGGGGCGGCACATAGATTATCGATGTGATCAGGATGGCGCCTACGACAAAGTCTATCTGGTCATAGGGCCTCCATGACTCGCCCGGGTCCTTGTCGAGCCTCCTCTTGATGATGCTCTTGCTCAGATCACCGAACATGGCCCCGAACCCCATAAGGAATCCGAAGACTATATAGTTGATCTTGGTGTAATCAACCACGGAGACCGAAACGAAGTTTCCAGAGGCGTAAAGCTCCCTCTGAAAGACCACCATGACCATAGATATGATAATTGCAGATAGAAAGCCCCTGTACGTCTTGTGGTTGCCCGCTATCCTCTTGCCACGGAACTCCCTGCCAAGGTCTATGGGTGTGGAAAACCGTTCCTTGAATGCCTTTTTCGCGAACACGGGGGCCATGTTCCCAAGATACGCAGGCAGTGTATACCAAAGGCACGTGACAAAGAATCCCAACATTTTCATCCCTCAATGTTTGTACATGTACTTGAACGGATTGTACTTGAGATCGACATATGATTTGGTGTCTGGATCGATCTCCTCATGCTTGATGTAGATCATCGACTGTTCGATGAAGGTCACTATCCCAAAGACGAATATGGCGTAGAGGAACGGCAAGTAACTGTCCATCAGGAACAGGAGAGGCAGGAAAATGTAGAACACCCTCTGGAATGTCTTTCCCGAGTATAGATGGAGCCTCACGCCGCCCTTCTGCTTGACGTAGAAGAGAGACCTGTCTACGATTGCGAAGGAAAGAAAGATCGCAAAGGCGACAAGGTTGTCCGAGAGCACTTCCGGCCTTAACAAGTATATGAACAGCAGCGAGAGCACCAACAACAGCTCGTCGGAGATGTTGTCAAGGTTGGATCCCAGTATGGATGTCTGCCCATACCTCCGTGCAACGTAACCGTCCACATAGTCCGAGACACCGCAAAGGTAGAAGACCAAAGAAAACTCCAAGAGTCTCCCAACATAGGCGAAATACACCAAAAAGGGAATGGACACGTACCTTATCATCGTAATCAGGTTCGGAAGCTTGGTGATCTCGCTGTAAAAAGATACGCTCATATAAAAAATAACAATGCCATCTTTAAAAATATTTATATGGTGCGAAGAGCACTGGCATTCCATTCTCAAGGGGACTTCCCCTTGTCCCGACACATTCACAGATCTTTTCTAAGCTCTATTCTGTTGAAACAATGTTGGCATATCAGATAGTCCTCGTTCTGGACCTGCACCAGGGAATATGAATTCTCATGTTGGCAGACCGGGCACAATACCGGGACGATGACCTCTTCGAAGAAGTTCGATATCTCCAACACCCCCTATATGAGTATGGTCCTAATGATATATTAATTATTCTGAAATGGGGCATTGGCGATGTGTCGAGTATGGGGAACGACCGTTTCCAATGGCAACATTCGCCTGCTCATCGCCTAATCTGTCTCCTGATATCCAATGTTATCCTCTTTCCTTCGGCAGTGTCCTCAAGTAAGTAAACAGCAGCCCCGGAGAGTATCAGCAGGGCGCCGAGGATGAACGTGACATAAGACAGGGTCGCAAGCATTATCACGCAAGATGCGGCTCCGACGACGGGCAGCAACGCGCCTCCCGGAATCTTGAAGTATGACTTGTTCTTCTCAATCACATTGGCCCTGCCATGAAGCAACACGGCGCTGATGTTCACAAGGAGCATCGTTAGGAGCATTGCCATGTTTGTCAGCTCGATGATGGTCTCCAGATTTCCATAAAGTATCAACAGGACGGAAACAATCGCAAGAAGGATTATCGAATAGATCGGCTGCTGGTGGTAAAGTCTTGCAAACCTGCCCGGCACCTGTTTCTCGCATGCCATCTCAAGCACTATCCGCGACCCGCCCATTATGTTAGCATTGGCCGATGAGAGAGTGGATATGACGGCCGCAAATCCCACCAGTATCCCTCCGGAACTCCCTATGAGGGCCACTGCGGCATCATAGACGCTGCTGTCACCGTATGTCGGCAGGTTGGCGGACAGGAGGGCCACAAGAACGCCGATGTATACCAGGGCCACGATGGCAAGGGATATCATGATGGCCATTGGGACGTTGCGGCTCGACTGCTTGATCTCGCCGCTCATCATCGTCACCACCTGAAAGCCCATGTACGCGAAGAAGACGAGCGCCATTCCGGAAAACACGCTACCGCCCCCGTAAGGGACGAATGGGGTGTAGGACCCCCCTCCAAAATGAATAAGGCCATAAAAGATGAAGATGAGGAGGATGGCGACCTTCGTCGTGACCAACGCCACTTCCACCCGTCCCGAACCTGAGGCGCCCCTAAGGTTGACCATCATGAGGATCGCAAGCCCGAAAAGCGCCAGGAGCCTTGTGTCAATGCCCGTGCCAAACAGCAGGTTGACATATATTCCAAATCCCAAGAGGACAAAGACCACGACGATGATGGAACTGATATACATCGCCCAACCCGATATGAAACCCGGAAAAGGGCCAAGCAGGCGCCTGGAGAACAGATACCCGCCCCCGTCCTCGGGATAAATGCTTGCCAGAGAGGCGTATGACAGGGCGGAAAAGCTGACTATGATGCCGCATAACGCATACGAGAGTATCGCAGCCGGCCCTGTGAGCGCTATTATCCTCCCGCTCAGCACGAAGACGCCGGCACCTATCATGGTGCCGACACCGAACGTCACGGCGGCGAACAATCCAAGACCCTCGGAACGCTCGAACGATGTCATCACAAGGGAGTATGCAATGATTATTATATAATTGAATCGCCAATAATGTCAATGCCAACATGTCGAGAGGAGAACAATGTCTTCTAGACCCAAGGCCTTGGGACTCATGTCCCTCACAGCGATAGGAATAGGGGGGATGGTCGGCGGAGGCATCTTTGCGGTGCTTGGAATCGCAGTGTCCATGGCAGGTTCCGCAACGCCACTTGCATTTCTATTTTCTGGAAGCATCGCGTTGGTCACCTCATACTCATACGCAAAGCTTTCATCCACATATCCGTCCGAAGGCGGCACCGTTGCGTTTATCATCAAGGCCTTTGGGACGGGGACCATGTCGGGAGGGTTGAACATAATGCTGTGGTTGAGCTACGTTATCATGATATCACTTTATGCATACACCTTCGGCAGCTACGGCGTCCAGCTCTTCTCCCTTTCGGCATCTTGGGCGCCCCATGTCCTGAGCTCCCTGGCGATACTCGTGTTCATGTCGCTCAACGTGCTCAGCGCATCCATCGTGGGGAAGACGGAGGAGGTGATAGTGTTCATAAAGGTGTCGATACTTCTCGTTTTCATAGCATTCGGCATAAGCGGCATTAACACGAGCACCCTGTCGCCGTCCAGCTGGGTGCCTTATACGGACATAGTCGTAGGGGGCATGCTGATATTTGTCGCATACGAGGGATTCGAGCTTATTTCGAACGCGGCGAATGACGCCAGTAGGCCCGGGGACATTCCGCGTGCGCTGTACATCTCGGTGTCGTTCGTCATATGCCTCTATGTGCTCATAGCGCTGGTGGCCGTGGGCTCCGTGTCGGTAAGCGATATCGTGGCATCGAGGGACTACGCTCTGGCCAAGGCGGCTGAGCCCTTCCTCGGCAGCTTCGGCTTCAGCCTGATCGCGGTCGCGGCATTGCTCTCGACCAGTTCCGCCATCAACGCAACGCTTTACGGGGCCGCACGCACAAGCTACACGATAGCAAGGGACGGAGAACTTCCAGAGAAGCTCGAGCACAAGGTCTGGAACAAGCCCATAGAGGGCCTCTTCATCACGACGATACTGGCACTCGTCCTTGTGAACACGCTTGACCTGTCACGGATAGCGACGCTCGGCAGCCTGGGCTTTATCGTTATATTTGCCGCCGTGAATCTTGCCCATCTAAGACTTCACAAGACCGCGGGCGGCAGGGGATACATCTCCGCCATCGGAGTGGTATCAACGACTATAGCCTTCGTTCTGCTCCTGAGGTACAGCATACAAAACGATCCCGTGGTCGCCCTGATGTTCATAGCATACTTCTTCGGGTGTTTGGCGGTAGAGAGGATATACAGCGGCATCACCAAGCGCAGCCTGGAGAAGATACGGTGCTGAGGGGCGGCCGGAACGGCCATGGACCCTGAAGATGATGGCCATGCGGGGGATGGATCTATATAGGTGTATACCAAATATTTTTCATTCATTCAATATATAACTTGATTTATGCCTATAATGGATCTGGACATTGACTCCCACGATATTGAAAAGGTCTCGGAATTGATATATGGGACGGACGACGGTCTTTTTGCCCTATTGTTCGGCAACGACATGGAAACGGCAGTGTCAAACATAGGCAAATTAGTGAGACTTGGCAACAATTCATTCGGGCATGAGAACATCTATGTGGACATCGATGAAAATGGTAGTATCCAAGGGCTTCTGATAGCCTATAGCGGCAAGGAGAAGAAGAGGATGAACGACGGCCAGGCTTTCGGGGGGGTCTTTTCCCTTGCGAAGAGGATAAGGCTCTGGGTCCTTAATAGCCTCATAGTCTCAAGACTTATAAACGGCAGCATAGGACCGGACGAGTTCTACATAAGCAACGTATCGGTAAGCCCCGAATCCAGAGGAAAGGGAATAGGCACGGAACTTATGGACAAGGCCCAGGAGACCGCAAAGGAAAAGGGATGCGATACGCTATTGCTGGATGTCGCGATCGAGAACGACGGCGCCAAGAGATTGTATGAAAGGCTGGGATTCGAGATATTCAAGACCAAGAAGCTCATATTCGGCGTAGGGCCGGGAACATATTCCATGAGAAAATCGATGTGAATCCACGACGTCTATATTTTTTAGATATGACAGTGATCTAGAACATTGAATAAATAATACAAAGAACTTTGTAATGCAAAGTTTTATATATTACAAGGTCGATACCTCTCAAAAGGGTGATGAAATGGAAGATGCTCTGGATCTCGGACAAGCGGAAAGAAAAGCGTCAAGGTCCCAATACGAGGACGGCATTATGCAGCTGCATGACTTCCTAAATAAGTATGATAAAATAGAGGAGCTGCCATCATGAGCCTGGATGCCGACCTGAGAAGGATCGAGCGTAGAGCCTACAATGAAAGCGTGAAGGACGGATTCATGGAAATCCTGCTTGGGGCCCTATTGGTGTTCATAGGGCTTATGGTATGGTCTCAAAAAGGCGTGGTCTTCATTGCCATTTTTCCCATGCTGTTTTGCAATCCACTGCTCAAATGGCTTAAGAAAAGATATACATATCCAAGGATCGGATATGTGAAGCTACGTTCCGACGATGGAAAAAAGGTAGGGCTAGGGATACTTAGATATGTTCTGGTCGTCATCATGTTCCTTGTCGCCCTATCATACCTCTTTTTCAAAGAAGAATCGATCTATGATAGCATATACAGATTGATACCACTATACATGGCCTTCATCCTGTTAGGCGGATTTACTTATCTTCATTCCAAATCCGAGAACAATATCACCTACCTATACATAGGGGTCACAATGATATCCGGAATACTGATGACGGCCTTCCATCCCGGGCCCTACAGGACAGGTTCATTGCAATACCTCGCCTTGATGGGCCTCTTCTTCACGGCAGCGGGGACCGTGATCTTCATCCGCTTCATTAGAAGGCATCCCGTGGCTCCAGAGGAGAATACAAATGGGCAATGATGATCTCAAGAGCATTGGCGATATAGACAAGATGATCCATGAACCCTCAAGGCTCATGATAATGTCCCTGCTCTATGTTGTCGAAAGCGCAGACTTCCTTTTCATTATGAGGCAGACGGAAATGACGTGGGGAAATCTCTCCTCCCATATGAGCAAGCTGGAAGCGGCAGGATACATCAAGGTAGAGAAGGAGTTCCTGGAAAGAAAGCCCCATACCATCCTTAGCATGACGGAGGGCGGAAGGGGGGCTTTCGAGAGATACAGGGATGACATGCAGAAAATACTCGAAAGCATGGGCAAAGAATAATAACACGCCCCTCTCAATTCATATCATGACAGAGGATGACCTTTCAAAGAGGATAGAAAGCGCCGCAGAGAAGATAGGGAAGGATATAGAGGACGAGTTCAAGGACATTGACTTCGAAAAGAAGATGGACGACCTTGGCAACAACATCCGTGACGTCTGGAACGAGAAGTTCGGTATCATAGGCCCCGCGCTCACCTCCATCATAGGATTTGCCGCGCTCTCATTCTTCATATACGTCTTCAAGTATTCGGGCATATATGACAGCGGTGTGGCGTATGACATAGCCTCGATGTTGGAGAATTACTTCAAGATGATCGTGGCCCTGATGTTCGTGTTCAACTACGGGAACTATTTCGCTGACAGGACGGGACCGAAGGGAAAACTGGTCAAACCCCTGCTGGGAGCCACGAGTTTCACCATCTCGATCTGGTTCCTCTCAAAGGCCCTCTTCATCCTGGACGCCCATTGGGACGTATCGTTCATCGGGAAGCTGGCGGGATTCACAAAGGATTACTATCTGTTGTTCTTCTTCCTGTATCTGGCCATCGGTTATGTCCACCTGTTCCTGAGCGGCATACTGGAAGAGATGGACGAGGAGACCTAGCGTATCGGTTGCCTTATTATGGTGCGATGCCTCTCGGGCTCCGCCCTGCGGGGGTCGCTTAGGTATATCTCCCTGTGCTTTCCGTTCAACTTGTAACCATTCTCCCCAATGAACCTGTGCAGCCTCTCGATCGTGGGCGCCTCCTCAGAGTATGGTCCAAGGTGCATAATCTGCGCAGACAGCCCCTCGTACATCTTTTCGAATCTTATCTTGCCGAGAGTTTCCAACGATTTCTTCTTCCCGACGTTCTCGGTCGCGCGGCCTACCATATCCCCTGTTATGAAGGATGGCTGCATGATCATCAACGTCCACTTCCATTTATCCTTCTCGCCATCGAGGAAGGACATGAGGTCATCCGCCCACCAGACCGCCTCGAGAGGCATTACCACAAAGTCCCTTCCCATCTCCTTCTTTGAGATGAACTTGACAGCATAGGACAGGGAGTACAGCGCCTCAATGGCATCGGAGAAGTCCTTAGAAGTGTTGGGGTCCCCCTGCCCATCCACCATCAGGTAGGCCATTTCAGGCACCTCAACGACCTTCGGTTCCTTCTGGCTCGCCGGGTACAGTTCCCTAAATTCTTTCTTAAGGTCGATCTTTTCCATAGATATCACCATTCCAAAATATATATAAATGGATTTATTATAATTTCCAAACCACAAGGTGAGCAAAATGGAGAATATCGAGAACATGGATATCGGCAGCATTGCCGTCAGGGCCGTTGCGTTCCTGATAGACCAGATATTGATAGGCATAGTGGTCGCGGTCCTCTTGTTCCTGGGTGTCGGAAGCATCATAGGGATCAACATACTCTCAGGCGGGCATATGTCCTCCCTCAGCGCCAGGGGGACCATATCCTTCTCCGGGCTTATGATGGTCCTCTGGATACTCTACTTCACCTACTTCGAGGGAAGTTCGGGCCAGACGATCGGGAAGAAGTTGATGAATCTCAAGGTCATCAAGACGGACGGAAGGGAGATGGACTACCTCTCCGCCCTGGTAAGGAACGTGCTGAGGATAGTGGACAGCCTTCCGACATTGTACATACTTGGGATCTTGCTCATACTGGTCACAAAGGAGAGGCAGAGGCTCGGCGACATGGTGGCCGGGACGATAGTGGTGAAGATAGGATAAGAATGTTCATTTTCGGGATTTTACCTCAATCCCGTCTATTTTCAAATGATTAAGATTAAATGTCCAATGATAGACTATCATGGCATGATATCTGACGATGACCTTCAATCGCTTGAGAAGAGGGCCAAGGAACTTGGGGCAAAGGACTGTTGGCCGATCCCCGCATCATCGATAGTCGTGGAGAACAGGACAGTCCTCAAGTGCATCTTCGGATGCAACGGATATGGCAGCCAGGTGTGCCCGCCATACATACCGACAGTGGACGAGTTCAGGAAGATGCTCTCGGAGTATGAGGTCGCCCTGCTCGTTGAATGGAACTCCAAGAACATCATTACAAAGGACATAAGCGAGAACTTTGTCAGGTACAGGAAGGAAACTCCAGACGATCCCAGGACTAAAAGAATATTCGATAATGTCATAAAGGTCCTGATCCAGGAACGCCATGATATCATACAACCGGGTGTTTTAGAACTTGAGAAGCTTGCCTGGACCCGGGGCCACAACATGGCGCTGGCAACATTTTCCGGGATGTGCGCCTGGTGCGCCAACAAGGAGTATACGGGCGTCGATTGCATGAAGGGAAAGGGACCTTGCCGGAATCCCAATGTCAGGAGACCATGCTTGATGGGGCTCGGTGTCAGGATGGACAAGACGCTGGAAGGGCTTGACATGCCGTTCAAGAGATTTCCATTGGACAACTGTGTGCCTTCACAGTACACACTGATACTTTTGGATTGATGGACAGCATGAGATATACAATTCCTATAAAAATGTTATGTTAGCCCTTTTTTTGACAAATTGCGAGATGTTATAATACTCATAGTATTTTTTTCATAGAAATTACTATAGTAGTAAACAAAAAGAACATTTATTATTTTCATTCAAAATCTTATACAGATATGATTATGTATTAATCAGCACAAATGTATAAAAATTTAATATATAATCTTATTATAATGAAAACTGGAAGAATTCATTTAGTAAGTATAGGTATTGATGAATATCAAATAGAAAACCTAGAATGTGCTTGCAATGATGCGAAATTAATATTTGAGGGATATTCAAAATATAATTTAGAAGTTAGAAAATTATTATTAAACTCTGATGCCAAACGCATTGATATACTAAAATCATTAACCGAAATATCAAAAAAATCCAGGCCAGAAGATTATCTAATATTTTTCTTTGCTGGACATGGTTTTTCTGCTGCCGATGAAAAATCTACAGGCAATTCAGAAAGTTGTTTTATAGTACCTTATGACTATGATAGCGATTCCATAGAAGATTCATCAATTTCATTTAAAGATATAAAAGACAAATTATCGAACATTAATGCAGACTACAAATTATTAATTTTTGACTCATGTTATAGTGGTGGGGCTTTAAGAAGAGAGCTAAAAAAGGGCAAAAGAAGGGATATTAAAGTAGAAGAATACAACGAATTATTGAACAGAGAAAATCATGAAGCAATAATTAGCGCTTGTGATAATGATGAATCATCATATGAAGATCATATAAACAAACATGGATTTTTTACATATTATTTCTATCATAATTTAGAAAAATCTAATAGTAAGCTTATTCCTTATAAAACAATCTTTGAAGAAATTAAAGAAGCAGTTAAAACAAAAGTACATGAAGTATATAATAAAGAACAAAATCCCCAATGTAAAGTAACAAATGAGGATTTTAAATTCATAGTATTTCCAAAGGACATACCCATTGAAAAAACTGAATTATCACTGACTTTAGATAGAATACCCTCCAATTCAGAAAGAATAGAAATTTCAATAACTGATTTTGAAAGGGGCATTTTGGATGATATTGAGAATAATAGAGATGTTACTCTTGAAATAAATTTGAAGAATTTGATTTCAAATTCTTATAAATCTGTAAAAAATGAGATGGATATATTTGATGGCAATCTAAATAGTATTATTCCATGTTATGAAAAATGCCGTCAACAATTTTTACCCATCATTAAATTTTATGAATATCTATTGTTATATGATAAACACAAAATCGCTTTGAAAAATGTCAGATGGATGATGCAATTTTTTGATTTACATAAAAATAGATCAGGATATACGGCATATACAGAAATACCAAGTACTTTACTATCAGAATTTTATATGAAATATATTTTTTTCTTGGGTTCAAATTCTCAAGAAAAGATGTATATTCCTTTATTTGACTCAATCCATAATAGATATTCCAATTATAGTGAACCATTAATAAATAGTAGCTTAATATGGCATCCAGAAGTATTTCATAGAAAAACGCCTGATTATTTCGAGTATATTTTTCCTAAAGAATACATAATCAACAACCCCATAAAAAAACATCAATTTGAAGAATTTGGTGAAATCATTTTCTTATTTTATTCATTTTTTAATGTTGAATCAACGATATATCCTATATTTACTCATTATATAGACGATTTATCATATATATCATATAAATTGGGCATTGGACAATATGATAACTTTATTAAAAATGTATTAAAAACTGATAAAACTACTCTTTTAGATAATGCTATAAAAAAAATAGAACTTCATCTTGATAGTAGTTTTAGATGGGATTTTGATGTTAGAGAAAATTTTAGGTATTTATACAATCATCTTAAAAAACTAGAAAGGTAGATAATCGGTGATTACTAAATTGTTTTCATGATAAGTACTATATTACCAATTCAATTAAGAATAAGATTATGATAACTCACAAAAGATATGATTTCAGATTCATATTTTTTTCATATATACACTATTCTCATTTTAAAAATGTTATAATATCAAGTAAATTCAAGTAGATCTGAACCTGTTGAAATATTATTCTCATAAAATAAGTGATGGCCGCCGCGCGGCCATGCGTGCTCTCGTGTGTCTTACGCCCGACCCTGAACTCTT
>Ga0116164_10003492_pt1 | contig 10748 bp, 9 predicted proteins | sample AD_UKC109_MetaG_FD_89888 | JGI IMG/M metagenome (GOLD analysis project Ga0116164, IMG submission 89888) | Active sludge microbial communities of municipal wastewater-treating anaerobic digesters from Hong Kong - AD_UKC109_MetaG | ecosystem: Engineered > Bioreactor > Anaerobic > Digestate... | reverse complement strand
TGCCGCCATGAGAATCGGCCATGCACAGCCTCCTCGCCGCGCTGTGCAGCGAGACGACCGGTCACATGGAATGTCGCCAACACCGGCCGCGCCAACATGGACGTCGGCGGCGGCAAGAGCGGTTCGGCGATCGTGGCGCATCCGGCGATCAGCGACGCCACAATGCACCCCAGGATGAGGCGGATCACAAGCCAAATCGGCGCATGACCGCCTTCAGCGAACTGTTCTCCGGGTGCTTGGCAACGGCCGCCCGCCAGGTCTCCCTGGCCGTATTCTGGTCGCCAAGCGCCCAGATCACCTCACCCAGATGGGCGGCAATTTCCGGGTCTGCCCGGAGCGTGTAGGCTTTTTCGAGAATGGACCGTGCGTCGGCCAGGTGCCCCTGACGGAAGCGCACCCAGCCCAGACTATCCAGAATGAACGCATCGCCCGGCGACAGTTCAACCGCCTTGCGAATCAATTGCTCCGCCTCATCCAGCCGCAGACTGCGGTCGGCAAGCGAGTATCCCAGCGCGTTGTAGGCGTGCGCATAGTCGGGCTTGAGCGCGATCAGCTTGCGCAAACGGCCCTCCATGGCCTCGATTCGCCCCATCCGCTCGAGCAACATGGCCGACTCGTAAAGCAGGTCGGCATTGTCGGGCGCGCCCTGCAAGCCGCTATCGGCAACCTGCAGCGCCGTGTCCAGCTGGCCGGCATCACGCAACATCTGCGCTTCAAGCAAGAGGTAGTTCAATCGCTCATCGGGGTTGCTGCCGAGCGATTGCAAACGCGCCCGCGCCTCGTCGATGGCGCCGCCCTGTGACAACATGCGCGCAATCTGAAGCTGTGCTCGCTCCCGCCGCGGCGACTGGGCCACCGCATCGTAGTGGACCAGCGCGCCGGCTTGATCGCCCTGCGCTTCCAACACCTGGCCCAGCGCCATCTGGATCGCGTCCTTGTCCGGGTAGCCGTCGCTTTGCAAGCGTTCGAGATGCTGTTCGGCCGCGGCCAGATCCTGCATTTCAAGGGCAATCATGGCCGCCGCATAGCGCGAGGACTGGTCCTCGGGCTCCTGGACCAGAACTGCCTCAAAGGCCTGACGCGCCTGCGTGTAGTCCTTGACACTGACCAGCGCCCGCCCGTAGGCACGACGCGCGGTGAGGCTGTCCGGATTCTGGTCGAGATACGTTGCCAGCGTTTTGGCCGCGAGCGCCGGATCGGTGCCGTGCTGAATCTGCGCCTTGAGCAACAAGGGCTGATCCCATTCCGGCCGCAGGCGAATCGCCTCGTCGAGCGCCACCAGACTGCCCGCCTCATCACGCGCGGCAAAGGCCGAGTGCGCACGGGCAAAATGAGCTTCGGCATAGTCCAGATAGGGTTCGGTGACACGCTCGACAATCTCGCGCACCATTTTTTTGTCGGGCATGCGCGACAGCACCCGATTCAGACTGAGCAAGTCACCCGGCAAGCGCGCGCCGGAGGTGGCCAAGGCCTCGGCCAGACGCATGGCAATTTGCTCATTGGATACATTGCCGCCGCCCATCGTGCCGGCCAGCACCCGCTTGGCGTCGGTCGACTCGGGGTCGAGCTCAACCCACACCGCCGCAGCTTGTTGGGCCGCATCGAGACGGCGCGCATACAGCGCCACCTCGGTTGCACGCTGCGCAATCCGCACATCTCGCGTGAGTTGCACCAACTCAAGGTAGACCGGCACCGCGACATCGACACGGCCGCGCGCGCCCGCAATCTCGGCCAGCAGAACGCCATACAGCACCTGCGGCAGCAGGACTTGCCCGGGCATCCCGACCTGCGGCAACACGTCCGCCGCCGCAGGCTCTGGCAGCGGTTCGGTCGCGACGGCTTGTGCCGACACCGCACAGGGCGCCAGGCCGGCAGCCATGAACATGGCCAGGCGGAGCAAGGGCCGACGAAGCGTCGAAGTCAAAGACATGTAGGGTCCTGAGAATCAGTGATTGAAGCGCACTCCCGTGCAAAGGCTGCGCACACAGGCTTGGAGCGCACTTTTTACGGCTGGTTCGCGGGATGTTAGCAGCTTCGGGCGTCTGGGCAAGCTGCGGCACGCGCATACAATGCGATATCGCTATCAGGACACGACGATGCCGGAACTCCCCGAAGTCGAAACAACCCGCCGCGGCCTCGCGCCACATCTGGTTGGCCATGCGGTGCGCAGCGTCACGGTGCGATGCCCGGCGCTGCGCCGGCCCGTTCCGCCCGCCCTTGCAAGCCAGCTCACCGGGCAGACGCTGCGCGACATCACGCGTCGCGCAAAATACCTGCTGTTCGAGTTCGACAAGGGCGTGCTCCTTGCGCACCTCGGCATGTCGGGCAGCCTGCGACTTGTTGCGCCCGATGCGGCGCCGGAGAAGCACGACCATATTGACCTGAATTTCGGCCATCTGTGCCTGCGTTACCGCGATCCGCGGCGCTTTGGCATGCTGCTGTGGCTGGACGACAGCGCCGCCGACAACCCACTGCGCCACCTGGGTATCGAACCGCTGGACGACGCGTTTGACGGCCAGTGGTTACATCGTGCGACCCGCAAGCGCCCAACCGCGATCAAGACCTGGCTGATGGACAATCACAACGTGGTCGGCATCGGCAACATCTACGCGGCTGAAAGTCTGTTTCGCGCCCGCATCCACCCACTCACGCCAGCCAGTCGCCTCGGGCCTACGCGCTGCGCCCGGCTCGCAGAATGTGTTCGCAACACGCTCACCGCGGCCATCGCCGCCGGCGGCAGCAGCTTGCGCGACTTTGTGGGGGGCGACGGCAAACCCGGGTACTTTCAACAGCAGTATTTTGTCTATGGCCGCGACGGCGCGCCTTGCCGCATCTGCGCCACACCGATCGTCAAGATCAGTCAGGCACAGCGCTCAAGCTTCTTCTGCGCCCACTGCCAGCGCCGCTGACGACCGTTCGTCGCACACCGGCGACCACCCGAACACCACATTCACTTCGGGTTTGGCCTGCGCCCGGCCGGGCGCTATGCTGATAGCTTGTAATAGGCTCGGCCAATGTGCCGATTCCGGCGAGACAGACAGGGCCCCACATGGCACTTATCGATCAATTTACTCAATACAGCCGGTGGCGTACCGACGCCGCACGCACGGTCGGACAGCTTCGCCACTGGCTCAGCCAGAATGAAATCGGCGACGCGCAGGGCGATCTGCGGCTGCAATACGTTCTGGATCGCCTCGGTGAAGACAAACTCACCGTCGCCTTTGTTGCGGAATTCTCGCGCGGCAAGTCCGAGCTGATCAACGCGCTGTTCTTCTCAGACTACGGGGACCGGGTCCTGCCCTCCAGCGCCGGGCGCACCACCATGTGCCCGACCGAATTGCAGTGGTCAGAGGGCGACACGCCGCAGATCCGCCTGCTGCCGATCGAGTCCCGACGCGAGCACACCACGGTTGGCGAACTCAAGCGCTTTCCCGAGATGTGGACGCAGTTCCCGCTCGACACCAGTTCCGCCCACGCCCTCCAGGCCGCCATGGCGCGCGTCGGAGAAACCCGTCTGGTCAGCCCCGAAGAAGCGGAAGCCCTGGGCTTTGCCATCGACCCGCAAGGCGAGGCCGGGTTGCAGCCGGACGACACCGGACAGGTCGAAATTCCGTCATGGCGTCACGCCATCATCCACTTCCAGCATCCGCTGCTGGAGCAAGGCCTGGTCATTCTCGACACCCCGGGCCTGAATGCCATCGGCGCCGAACCCGAGCTGACGCTATCCCTGCTGCCCAACGCGCACGCCGTGCTCTTCATCCTGGCCGCCGACACCGGCGTCACACAGAGTGACCTGTCCGTCTGGCGCGAATACGTCAACGCGGGGCAGCGTCGCGATGGCCGACTGGTCGTCCTCAACAAGATCGACAGCCTGTGGGACGGTCTGCGTGACGAAAAACGCATCAAGGAAGAGCTCGACCGTCAGATCCAGGCTGTGGCGCGCAACCTGTCGCTCAAACCAGAGCACATCTTCCCCATGTCTGCGCAAAAGGCGCTGCTCGCCCGCATCCAGGGCGACAAGGCCCTGCTTGAGCGCAGCCAGATCGCACAACTCGAAGACGCACTGACTGACCAGCTCCTGCCGGCCAAGCAACAGATCGTCCGCAATGCCACGCTCGCCGAAACGGATGATCTGGTCTCGCATGCCGACAGCCTGATGGCCTCGCGCCTGACCGGGGTGCGTGAGCAGCTCAACGAACTCACCGAACTGCGCGGAAAGAACCAGAGCGTCATCGAATACATGATGCGCAAGATCCGCTCGGAGAAAAACGAATTCGAAGACGGCCTGAAAAAGTACTACGCCGTGCGCAGCGTGTTCACCAACCTCACCAATAATCTGCTTGGCCATCTTGGCCTCGACGCCTTGCGCGACGAGACCCGTCGTACGCGAGAGGCCATGCTCGATTCGAGCTTCTCACGCGGGCTGCGCGAGGCGATGGTCGACTTCTTCAAGCATCTGCGCAGCAACCTGCGCAAGTCCTCGGACGAAGTCGAAGAAATCTCCGGCATGCTCAATGCGATGTACAAGCGCTTCTCGGTCGAGCACGGGCTCAAGCTCGCGCCGCCGTCAGCCTTCTCGACCTCGCGTTACGAGCGCGAGATCGACCGACTTGAACAGGCCTTCAATCACCAGCTCAACACTCCGCTGGCGCTGCTCACGACCGAAAAGCACACCCTGACGCAGAAGTTTTTCGAAACCATCGCGGTTCAGGCACGGCGCACTTTCGAATTGGCCAACCGCGATGTCGAACACTGGCTACGCGCGGTCATGTCGCCGCTCGAAACCCAGGTGCGCGAATACCAGCTCCAGCTCAAGCGCCGTCTTGAAAGCGTCAAGCGCATTCACCAGGCCACCGACACGCTCGAAGACCGCATCGTCGAACTGCAGCAACAGGAAGACGTCCTGATCAAGCTGCGCACCGATCTGGATGCTGTCGCCACCGAGGTGCGCAAGGCGCTGGGCAGCGGCGCGCCGACGCTCGACGCGAACGCCAAAGCAGCCTGATCACGCGGCGTCGGGTGAACGGAAAAAAGCGAGGCACACCGCCTCGCTTTTTTTTACCGGACACGCCGGCGCGATCAGCTCTTGCTGGTGAGCTTGACGAATTTCTCCATCAACTGTTCCTGGGTCTCCGGACGGTCCGGATCCAGCGGGATACAGTCGACCGGACACACCTGCTGACACTGCGGCTCATCAAAGTGACCCACGCACTCGGTGCACTTATCGGGGTCGATCTCATAGATCTCGTCCCCCTGGTAAATGGCGTTATTCGGGCACTCCGGTTCACACACGTCGCAGTTGATGCATTCGTCGGTAATAATCAGGGCCATGACTCAATCCTCTCCTTATGGCTTCCGTTCAAGCTTCAACCGAAGCTGCTTCAAGACGCTCGGCTGAACAAACTGACTGACATCGCCCCCAAGGCGCGCGATCTCACGCACCATGGTGGCGGAAATAAACATGTGCTCTTCATCCGGCGTCATGAACACGGTTTCGACATCCGGAAAGAGCTTGCGGTTCATGCCCGCCATCTGAAATTCGTACTCGAAGTCCGAGACCGCCCGCAGGCCGCGAAGAATAACGCGCGCGCCACGTGCCCGCACAAAATCCATCAACAAGCCATCAAAACCAACGACCTCGACGTTGTCGTAGCGACCCAGCACGCCTTGAGCAAGACCCACCCGCTCTTCGAGCGAAAAGATCGGCCCCTTGCCCGCGCTGGCGGCCACCGCCACCACCACCTTCTGGAACAGCAGCGACGCACGTCGAACCAGATCTTCATGGCCGCGCGTGAGCGGATCGAAGGTCCCCGGGTAGATCACCGTCCCATTTATCATTGCGCTCGTCTCCGCATCAACTGGTAGCACACTTGCCCGACCTTTCCTGATCGTTCGACATCGCAATCGGCCAGCGACTCAACCGGCGTCTCTGCCTCGACATAAATCCAGCCATCCGGTCGCAGCAGATGGGAAATCATCGGCTCGACGCGCGTCAGCCAACCCTTGTGATAGGGCGGATCCAGAAACACCAGATCGTAGGCTTGACGTACGGACGCCGCAAATTTTACCGCATCGCCGCGAAACACACCTACTTGGGTTGCGCCGAGCGCCTTCACATGTTGCTGCAATACCGCAAAAGCGCGCGGATCGAGCTCCACCAGATCCACCTGCACAGCCCCGCGCGACGCCGCTTCCAGCCCCATGGCGCCGGTGCCGGCAAACAGATCCAGGCAGCGCCACCCGGTCAGATCCTGGCCCAGCCAGTTGAACACGGTTTCGCGCACACGGTCCGGCGTCGGGCGCAAGCCGGGCACCTGCGCGACTGACAGCTGACGCGAGCGCCACTGCCCACCGACAATGCGCAGACGGCTCACCGGGCGGGCGCAGCGCTGGGCGCGGTGACATCGCCATCGCCACCAACGATCACGGTTACCAGATGCGCTGGCAGCACACGCCGCTGAAAGGCGTCGCGCACTTGCTCGACCGTGAGCTCAGACACCGCGCGCGGATACTGCTCCAGCCAATCGGCCGGCAAACCGTAAAAACCGATCACGCCGACGTAACCGAGCAGCTTCGCATTGGAGTCCAGCCGCAGGCCAAAACCATTGACGATATTGCCCTTGGCGGCGTCCAGCTCTTGCTGGGTCGGGCCCTCGGCGATGAACTGCTTGAGCGTGTCGCGCACCACGGCGATCGCATCGTCGGCCTGCTGGCCACGGGTTTGCAGACCAATCCGGAACGGCCCGGCCACACGCTGCGGCTCGAAATAGCTGTACACGCTGTACGCGTAGCCACGCTTTTCGCGAACCTCTTTCATCAGCCGCGACACAAACCCACCGCCCCCGAGCACATAGTTGCCCGCGACAAGCGCGTAGTAGTCCGGGTCATCCCGGGTCAGGCCCGGCATGCCGATCAACACATGCGATTGCGCGGCCGGATGCGCCACCCGCAGCACCGTGCTGTCGCGCAGCGCCGGCACGGGCAAGGCTGCGGGCGCTTCGCCCTTGGCAAGCCCCTCGGTCAGCCGCACGGCAATCGCCTCCGCCTCGGCACGGCTCAGGTCGCCCACGATGCTCACATGCGCCGCAGCGGCCGTGTAGTGCTGCCGGTGAAACGCAAGCACATCGTCCCGGGTCAGGGCATTCAGACTGGCTTCGCTGGTGGCGCGACCATAGGGGTGGTCGCCATACACCGCCTCGCCAAACGCGCGTTCGACCAGATAGCCCGGCTGCGTCTGCGCCTCCTTCAGCCCGGCAATGGCCCGTGCCCGCTCACGCTCAAACACGGCCTGCGGATAGGCCGGCTGCTGAATCACCTCGGCCAGCAGGTCGACCGCGGCCACACGCTCGGTCGCGTTCGACAAGCTGCGCAGTGTCACGCTGGCGCGGTCGGTCTCGGCGCCCGCGCCAAAGCGCGCGCCCAGGTCGGCGAAACGATCGGCCAGCGCATTTTCATCACGCTGCCGGGTGCCTGCGTCAAGAAGGCTGGCGGTGAGCCCGGCCAGACCGCTTTTGGCGGCGGGGGCGTAAGCGCTGCCGGCAGCAAAGTCGACCTGAATGTCGACAATCGGCAATGCGTGGGTTTCCACAAACGCCACCCGGGCGCCCGTCGACGCTACCCATTGCTGAATATCAACGCCAGCCAATGCAGCACTCGCGGAGAGCGCCAGGCAAGCCGCCAGTAAAGTACGAGTCATCGCGCGCATGTCCGGGGCCCTCAATGACGCGTCTTGACGGAGGGGCGACGCGCCATCTCCGCCGCAACCGGCAATGGCTCAAGCACCACCACCGTCATCTGATCTTTAGAAAAATAGCGTTGTGCGACCGACTTCACGTCGTCTGCGCTGACCTTCCGGATGCCTTCGAGCAAGGTGGCCTCGTCCTTCCATGACAAGCCCACTGCGGCCAGACCGCCGATTTCCATCGCCTGCCCCATCAAGGAGTCGCGCTGATACACGCGGCTCGCCACCGCCTGCGTCTTGACGCGGGCCAGTTCATGCTCGGCCACGCCTTCGGTCTGAATGCGCGACAGCTCACCGATCAGCGCCGCCTCGACCTCAGCCAGCGTCTTGCCCGGCGCCGGCGCGCCGTCCATATAAAACAGGGAAGGGCCGCGCGCGATGCCGTCATAGCCCGCCCCCGCCGTCTGAGCGACCTGCTTGTCGCGCACCAGGGTGCGGGACAGGCGCGCGCCATCGTAGCCATCGAGCACCGCGGCGAGCACCTGCAGGGCGTACACGTCAGCATCCTTGGCTGGATCACGCAGGGTCGGCGTCGGCCAGGCGATCGCCACATAGGGCAACTCGGCCGGCGCCCGCACCACACTTCGCCGAACACCGCGCTGCGGCGGCTCTTCGACCACCGGGCGTCGCGGCAACTGCGCAGCCGGCACCTGACCATAGGTGCTGGCCGCCTGTCGGAATACGGCCTCGTGATCGACATCGCCGACCACGACCAACGTCGCATTGTTCGGCGCATACCATTCGCGGTACCAACGCCGCGCATCTTCCGGCGTCATCCGGTCAAGGTCGGTCATCCAGCCGATGACGGGTCGCTGATACGGGTGCGCATGAAACGCCGAGGCCATCAACTCTTCATGGACCAGCGCGCGCGCCGAGTCCTCGGTCCGCAGTCGGCGTTCTTCCTTGACGACCTCGATCTCTTTGGCAAAGGCCTCGTCAGTGAGCTGCAGCTTGTGCATGCGATCGGCCTCGAGCGTCATCATCCGCCCAAGCTGATCCGCCGGCACTTGCTGAAAATAAGCGGTGTAGTCGTAGCTGGTGAAGGCATTGTCACGCCCGCCAACGCCGGCCACGATCTTGTTGAATTCGCCCGGCCCGACGGTGTCCGTCCCCTTGAACATCATGTGCTCGAGCACATGCGCCACACCGGAGGTGCCGGCCACCTCGTCCATCGAGCCGGCGTCATACCAGACCATATGCACGACCGAAGGCGCGCGCCGGTCCTCCTTGACGACCACTCGCATCCCGTTGTCCAACCGGGTTTCGAAGGGGTTGGCCTGCGCCGCGGGCGCACTGACGACGGCCACCAGCGCCAAGGCGCCGATCTGCGACCAGGGGCGCCCGCTACGACGGGCCGCGATTGTCTCGTCACGCCCAAAGGCCGCGCGATCACACCAGCGTTTCCACAATCTCATGCACGCATCCTGCATCTGATAAAATTCGGCCTTCGCCCGGTTCCGAACCGGCGGGCCATCTTAGCCGCTCGCAGCTTGCGCTGCCAGCGGCCCCGGCAAACAACTTCTGTGACCTGAACCGCCATGTTTGGTTTCTTCAAAAAAACGCCCGCCAAAAGCGACGCTCCCCCGGACACCCCGGCAAGCACCGATACGGTCGTCGACAACGACGCCCAGACCGAAGTCGCGCCCGAGCCGATCGCGCCCCCGCCGGCGCTGCCAGAGGCCGCCACGGCCACCGAGCCGGAGCCCGCGCAGCGCCCGGCGAAAAGCTCCTGGAGCGACCGTCTCAAAGCCGGCCTGGCCCGCACGCGCAAACAACTGGGCGGCGGTCTGGCGCACATGTTCGGTTTGCGCAAGATCGACGAGGCGCTGCTCGAAGACATCGAAAGCACACTCTTGATGGCCGATTGTGGCATCGAAGCCACCACACACCTGATCAACGCTCTGCGCAAACGCTGGAAGCGCGACAAACTCGACACCGCAGACCAGCTCCAGGCAGTACTGGTTGAAGAGCTGACCGCCCTGCTCGCGCCCCTTGAAGCGCCCCTGACAGCCGACACGCACACGCCGTTCATCATCATGGTGGCGGGCGTCAATGGCTCGGGCAAAACCACCTCCATTGGCAAACTGGCCCACTGGTATCAAAGCCAGGGCAAAAAGGTGCTGCTCGCTGCCGGCGACACCTTCCGTGCCGCCGCGCGCGAACAGCTGGTCACCTGGGGCGAACGCAACGGCGTCGACGTCATTTCACAGACCGGCGGCGACCCGGCCGCTGTGGCCTATGACGCGGTCACCGCGGCGCGTGCCCGAGGCATCGACGTGCTGCTGGCCGACACCGCCGGCCGCCTGCCCACGCAAATGCATCTGATGGAAGAAATCGCCAAGGTCCGCCGCGTCATCGCCAAGGCCGACGGCACCGCGCCGCATGAAGTGCTGCTGGTGCTCGATGCCAACATCGGTCAGAACGCGCTGGCGCAGGTCAAGGCCTTTGACGCGGCCGTGGGTGTCACCGGGCTGGTGATCACCAAGCTCGACGGCACCGCCAAAGGCGGCATTCTGGCAGCCATCGCCCGTCAATGCCCGAAGCCCTTGCGCTTCATCGGCGTCGGCGAAGGCATTGACGATCTGCGCCCCTTCAAGGCGCGCGAGTTTGTCGACGCCTTGTTCGCCAAGTCTGAATCCATCAAGTCCCGCACCGAATGATCGTCTTCGAGCAGGTATCCAAGCGCTACCCAGGCGGGCACGAGGCGCTGTCCGAGGTCAGCTTCGAGTTGCGCCATGGCGAGCTCGTGGTGCTGTCGGGCCACTCAGGCGCGGGCAAGAGCACGCTGCTCAAGATGATCCCTGTGCTCGAACGCCCCACATCGGGCCGCGTGCTGATCAACAATCAGGACGTCAGTCATCTGCCGCGCGCCGGCATTCCCTATCTGCGACGCAGCCTCGGCCTGATGCTGCAAGACAACCCACTGCTCTACGACCGCAACGTGTTCGACAACATCGTGCTGCCGCTGGTCATCGGCGGCATGGCGCCCAAAGACGCAGCGCGCCGG
>Ga0116164_10003491_pt1 | contig 10752 bp, 8 predicted proteins | sample AD_UKC109_MetaG_FD_89888 | JGI IMG/M metagenome (GOLD analysis project Ga0116164, IMG submission 89888) | Active sludge microbial communities of municipal wastewater-treating anaerobic digesters from Hong Kong - AD_UKC109_MetaG | ecosystem: Engineered > Bioreactor > Anaerobic > Digestate... | reverse complement strand
TTCTATTACAAGAAGCGCAAGGAGCCTCAGCCATTTTTCGATAAACTATACAGTTGCGGACGTGTAGTGGTGGAAGATGATGTAGAGATCGGTGCCGCCTGTACCATAGACAAGGGCGTTAGTGGTGATACGGTGATCGGCAAAGGAAGCAAGCTCGATAACCATATTCACATCGGTCACGGCGTGGTGCTGGGCGAACGCACCCTCATAGCCGCACAGGTAGGTATCGGCGGTAAAACGGTGGTGGGAAATGACTGCATCTTCTGGGGGCAGGTGGGTATCTCCAAAACCCTGCACATTGGTGATAATGTCACTGTGCTGGCACAGTCTGGCGTAGGCAATGACCTGGAAAGTGGCAAGAGCTATTTTGGTTCACCGGCTATCGAAGCCCGGAAAGCCTGGCGTGAAATGGCGAAACTGAAAAAGCTGGCGGAAGGAAGTTGAAAAGCGGAATTTGAAATAGGGAATGATTGGTCAGTAGTGAGCCCCGATAGCGATCGGGAGGGGTGAATGGTGAGACCTTTCATTGAAAGGATTTCCCAATACTCAATACCCACTACTCAATACCCTCCCCTACACCATCCCGATCATTCTGGTTCTTTTCAGCACGGTTCTTTCCAGTTCTGAGATATACGTTTTTCGTCTTGTTTCGTCCTGGATCTCCAGGAGTGCAGAAGCATGTTGCCAGACATCTTCCCGCCAGTTGGCGATCAGTTTTGACAGGAGATACTCATCCAGTCTTCCGAATGCTCTGTCAACCACCGCCATAAAAGGCTGAGCGGGTTCCAGTATATTGTCCTGCACCACATCAATGGTATTAGCAATAACAGTATTCACCCGCTCATGATCCTGTTGTTTCTGCCTGCGTTCAGACTCTGACCAGGCAGACCAGTCCTGATGCAAGACATCATACAAGGAGAGCACCAGATCATAGTTGATGTGTGCATTGACTCCCATCAATAGGCGTTGTAATGCTGATATATTTTCCTCCTTGCTCAAATCATGCACCTGCTTCCAGACAGCAGCAGTTTCTTCTCCATTTTCATATCGCAGCAATGCATCGAAATAGTAATCAGCAAAATGATCGAGGAGGCTTTGTACCCAGGGAGAGTCCTGAAAGAACTGCTTCTCCAGATGGGCCAGCATGTTGGCGGTCATGGTCCGGTAGCATGCCAGAAATATGGCTCGTCTGTCGCCGGCAGCTTCCCATTGAGACAGCTGTTCATCCATGTATTGCAAAGTGGCCATGAGAGGTGGAGTGCAATATAAAAATACTGAATTTGAAATACGGGAGATAAAGTAGTCAGAAGTGAGTAGTGAGTGGTGAGGTCCTTCATTCAAAGAAAATCCCAATACCCTCCCTCCCGATAGCTATCGGGAGGGGTGAGTAGTGAAAGAACAGATCCGTTCCGACAGAAAAGATATCCCAATACTAAATACTCAATACCCACTACTCACTCAAAGACGAATGCCGGAACAAAAGTTGCCTTCTGTCCCGGACATTCGCTTGCGGTACCCAACCACAGAGTAGGGTTATACAAAGATGATCTGAGAATGGTCGCCACCAGCCAGTTCATAGAACTCGGCAATGGTGATGATGTCTTTTACATGTTCACTGAGGTCTTCCTTTTTCAGACCGAACATATCGACCGCCAGTTTGCAGGCGAATATTTCGCCGCCCCCTGCTTCGATCATCTCCATGAATTCTCCCACGTGGGGAATATCCAGTTCTTCCATTTTCTTTCGCATCATGCTGCTGGCCATTGCTTCCATTCCGGGTACGATACCCATGAGGGAAGGGAAGGGAATGTTGCCGGGCAGGCGCATGGCGGGATTACCCACCACGGCTGTATGCAGATGCTCCATATGTGATTTGGTGATGGCCTCCAGGCCAAAGAAGGTGAAGAATAATTTGGCTTCTATTCCTTCCATGACAGCGCCATTGGCCATGACCAGCGCAGCGTACACATCTTCCAGATTGCCCTTGGCACAGATGATGCATACTTTTTTTAGTCTTTTATCTTCTTCGTTCATGACGTTTACTTTTTGGGGTCAGACACAACTGGTGGGTTTCGGCACTCCGCTGATGCGGGTAGCATATTTGAGGGGTTTACCCGGAAAGAGCTGGTAGAATTCTTTCAGGTCCACCACACCTGATTTTCCCATGCCACGCATAGACAGTTGTTCGCCTGCAGCTACCCGCTTCCTGATGTACTCGATCACGTCATAGTGCTTGTCGCCCAGGGCATCAATGCCTACTTCCTTTGCGATCTCAGGAGCCATGTCTTTGGTCCATGCTTCTTTGTCAAGAAAGAAACCTTCATCGTTTACTTCTACCGGTTTACCGGCATACATTTTCGTTGCCATAATTATTGTTTTTGGGTTGGGTGAGAAATCAATTCCTGTTTGCCCAGGTTCTTGAGGAAGGTCACGAAGAAGCCCAGGCCTTTCTTGGCTTCGCGACTGTTGAGTTCACGCATGACCCGGAAGAGTCCCATTTCGGGCACATCCTGGGTCTCGACATTGCGGAAGATGACAATGGCATTGTTCACCGCTTCCATCATATCAGGTTGTGTGATGCGTTTCACGGTTTCGAGAATGTTGACCACATTATCTGCCAGATCGCGGATGTCATCGGTGCTGAAGTGTTCTACCACCCTGTCCATCACAGTGCCCATTTCGCCCGCAAACCGGAAGTATCCTTTTCGGTGCAGTGCATCCAGTTTTTCAGTAGCGTCCATACTGGCATTCTGAATGATCTTCTCTGCGTCTTTGCTGAGGTCAGAAAAGCTTTCCAGCATGTCCAGCATACCGTTAATATTATCCAGGTTGCGCAGCAGTTTGAGCAGCATTTCGCCCACGAGTTCCTGATCTACCTGCACACCTGACTGATCCAGCTGTAGGGTAGCAGTCTGTGTAAGGTCTTTTACAATGTGGCCTGCATCGGCCATCAGATCATTCACTTGTTCCTTTTGCTGCTGCTGTTCCTGCATGCCCTCCAGCAGCAGATCCAGCTTGCGGTTGATGTCTTGCATCAACTGTTGATCTATGTTGGTTTCAGTGATCATGGTTGGGTCGTTTATTCGTTCAGATATCTTTTCCTGCCAGACTCATTTTGTTGCTTACCGGCAGTTCCTTGCCTTTGAGCAGTATATGCCAGTAGATCCAGCGGAAGATGAGCTTGCCATAGTGATTGGCCTTGCTTTCACTCAGCAGGGTGAAAGGACCTACACCCGGCAGCGGAAAAGTTCCTGTTGTTGGTTCGGTATCGTAGTTGAAATCAAGCAGGGCGGCATTGCCAAATCCTGTTTCGATATAGCAATTGGCATGTCCGTCAAAGCTGGCAGTCATAGGTCTGCCGTCTATGGCACAGAGTATATTCTCATGCAGCACTTCGGAAGCGAAATGCACCACACTGCCTGCTTTGGAAGTAGGTATGTTGGAGGCATCACCCAGCACAAAGATGTTTTCATGATCTCTCGCCTGCAGGGTGAATTTATCTGTGGGTACAAAGCCGAAATCATCGCCTATGCCACTGTCAATGATCGCCTGCTGACCCATGTGCAATGGTACACTTACCAGCAGATCGAAGTCCACTTCGGCACCACCAAAGTCCACGATCTTCTTCTCTTCATTATTCACTTCACCCAGGAAAAAATCGCCTATCACATGGATGTGCTTCTGTTCCAGAATGCCACTGAGAATGGCAGAGGCTTTGGGTTTGGTGAAGGCTCCTGACATGGGGGTCACATAGTAGATCTCTACTTTATCGCGAATGCCTCTTTCCTGGAAAAACCAGTCGGCCAGAAAAGCGAATTCCAGAGGTGCTACCGGGCATTTGATGGGCATATCGGCGATGTTCACCACCAACTTGCCGCCTTCCCAGTCGCGGAGTTTCCTGGCTAATGCGAGTGATCCTTCCAGTGTATAAAAATCAAATACATCTTTATACCACAATTCACCTTTCAGACCGGGAGTTTCTTCCGGAGCCACCCTGGTACCGGTAGCAATGATCAGAAGATCATAGTGGAGTTCTTTGCCGCTGTTGAGTATGACCTTGTTACTCTCGGGTTCTATCTTCTGAAATCCTTCAAAAATGCGGTTGACGCCCCTGGGCAGAAAATTAGCTTTCGGCTTCAGGACGTCTTCTTTCTTATAAATGCCAAAGGGAATGAACAACAGGCCGGGTTGATACAGATGTTCCCGGTCTTCATCCACTATGGTGATTTCCCACGCATGTGTGGGGAGGTCTTTCCTCAGTTTATTGGCCATGATGGTACCCGCGGTACCGGCTCCTAATATCAATAACCTTCTCATGGTTGGGTAGTGCTTTGATTACACTACAAAGCAACTCCAGCCACGAAACAGGCTGTGCAACCTCAGTTACACAAGAAAATGACAGTTATCACCAAAAAAGAAACCCCGTCCCGGAGGAGTGTGGGACGGGGTTTGAACCGATCTTAACCTTAACTATCTGCAATAGTGCAAACCGTATGCCAGAGAACGGCCCACTCATCAAAGTACGACCAGCTGACCAGTATATACACCGGACTGGTTGGTCACACGAATGGTATATGTACCGGCAGGTAAAACGGGCCATGGCTCCTGGCGGATGCTGGCCACCTGCTTGCCTGTCAGATCAAGAATCTCAATTTGCTCTATACCACTACCATTCACTACCGGTTGCTGACCGGCAGCAACAGGGTTGGGATAGATGCTGATGCCACCTGCTTCCAGATCATTCAGAGAAGAAGGTTCGCTGATATCAGCAGTGAAGGAGGCAGATTGTGCATCTACCGGTATCTCGCTGCGATCCAGCATGATTGCCTTGGCATCAACGATATGCAGGGTGATGTCTTCCGTTTCCAGTTTTCCGGCCAGGTTATCGATGACCACTACATCCAGTGTAGCGATCTCACCTTGTCCTTCAGTATTGGTCCGGGCAGTGCGCACCATGGCAGAGGCAGCTTTCTTTTCTTCGGCACTGTTCACACTCAGTGACAGCTGTTCATCGGCACCGGCCATCCAGCTGTCGCCAAAGCGGATCTTCAAAGATGCACCATCCACACTTGAACTGGATGTGGTCACGGTGAAGGCGATTCCATAAATGGCATCAACCGGATCAATGGCATCACCCAGCAGGATCGGAATATGATTCATACCCACTTCGAGGGTGGTTACAGAAGGATCGAAATACAGGGGAACCCCTTCTGCAGAGGTGCGGGTGGTATTAAGCGGATGATCCAGGCCGAAGTTGCTGATCACAGCGGTGGTATCGTCGTCGTTGATGATACCGTTGCCATCGCAGTCAGTGTATTTCAGGTCGTTGAGTACATACCAGTAAAGGGTATCTTCTTCCATCCAGGCACGGGCCAGCTTGGCACTCCAGTCGATGGCATCATCGTCTCTGGTAAAACCTTCTGCACCATAATTGATACCAATTTCGAACAGGTCATCTGCATCAGCAAAGCCGTCGTTGTTGGCATCGCCGGGCCACACACAGTTGAAGATACAGGGACCGAAACTTCCGTCTGCTTCAGATTTGATGACGGTGAACCGCTGATCGCAGTCTTCCACATACTGACGTCCGGAGATATAATAGCCACCATCGGCAGCAGGTCGAATAGCCCAAATTTCCATACCAGTTTCGCCAAAGCCCCAGGTGCAGTTGATGACAGGTATGAATACGCTGTCTATTTCGGCACCACCGGCATCCAGTACCCAGGCGTGCGAACTGTTATCGCCGGCATCCTGTGTCCAGGCGTAGTAATAATCGCCTACCTGCATGGCATGGCTGCCTTCTTCCCAGTCTGCACCGTGATTCAGGTAAGTGGTCCATTCCAGGTTTCCGGCTGCATCCATCTTGCGAACGCTTCCCATATAGGTACCAAAAGCTCCGCCACTGCCTGAGGCAGCCAGCAGATACCCGCCATCTGAGGTTTGGCTCAGACAGTTGTTGTAATTGCCATACTCCCAGGTATCGGGATCGTGATCATAATCAGCACTCCAGTCCAGGTTCAGGTCACTGTCAAACTTCATCAGGTTGAAGAAACCTTCACCACCTGCTGAAAATGCGAAGCCGCCATCTGCTGTGGCACAGAGGCCGGTCTCACGATAAGAGAAGTAGGAGAAAGCCCATCCGGTGGTATCAGCTTCTATCTCAAATTCAGACAGCAGGCTGCCGTCTGTTCCTACTACTGAAAAGCGGTAGAAGTAATCTTCGTTGAAGCCACCTATGACGATACGGCCATCACTGAGTTTTGCAGAGGCACCCTGATACAGCAGGTTGTTGTTGCTGGTACTGGTCCATGCTTCAGAATCCCAGGTAAGGTTTCCATCTGCATCCAGACCATAGGCAGCAGCGGTTGCAAAGTTGGAATAACCAACAACGGTACAACCGCCGGCTCCGTCAGGAAACACATTGGTAGAAGTGAAGTAATCAAATGGTATGTCCAGGCCATCATTCACCCACAATTCATTACCATCGGCATCCAGTTTAATTACATAGTTGTCGTTATAGGTAAGAAAATCAGGGTCATTCCAGGAATAACCGGTAGCAAAAACATTGCCATCAGCATCTGCGGCAACGTCTGCTGCCCAGTGACCTTCGCGGGCATAACCCCAGGACTGGGCTGAAGCAGCGCCAAAGGTGGCGACTGCCAGTAAGGTAAACAGGATCTTCTTCATAGGCTGCTATTTGTGTGGATACAATTCCACGTTACAAATCTGCAAGACCAGCTGCACAAAAATATGTACAAAAAATAGTGTTTACAGGTGCTGTTTGATAAAATAAAAAAACACAAAGTGCTTAATAACAGCACTTTGTGTTTAGCAGTCCAATTGAAAAACAGAAAATTCTATTCTATTACCAGATTGGTCATATAAGTATTGTTCAACCAGTTCAGTTGTATCTGGTAGGCACCTGCCAACAGCATGCTGATATCCAACATGGGCGAATCCGGTTGCTGAACGCTTACCACCCTGCCGGTAAGGTCAGAGATGGTGACCAGTTCAGGCAGATCCAAACCACGCAGATCCAGCATTACTGATGAACCCTTTACCGGATTAGGATAGAGCCGAACAAGCACGTCTTCTTGCAGGCTGATGCCTGTGGGGCCTTCTGAATCTACAACCGCTACACTGCCGTTCACATTGATCTCATTCATATCTACATCAATAGCACGTACATCGGTGATTTGGAATACGATGGTCTCGCTGCGGCTGCGGCCTGCAATATTATCGATGACCACGAAACCGAGTTCTCCGATCTCGCCATAGCCGCTGGTATTGTTCTGGTCTTTTCGAACCAGTGCTACGTCCAGTTGCTGCAGGTCTGTATCATTTCTGCGAAAGCGGATCTCATCTGCCGCGGTACCGAACCAGTTATCATCAAACAGGAAGTTGACAGAAGAAAGATCCAGGTCATTACCCTCATAGGTAACAGTGAAACGAATACCATAGATGGCATCAGGATAATTAACGGCATCACCCAGCAACACCGGGAAGGTATAATAACCGGGTGTCAGTGTGGTTTCCGGCAGGTCGATGGCAAGTTCAATTTCGCCTGCTTCGGTGCGCAGTGCATATATGGGATGTTCTGCACTATAGTTCAGAGCAACCGCTGCCGTATCATCATCGTTGATGGTACCATTGCCGTTACAATCAACATACTTCAGATCATCACCTGCCGCAAGAGAATCAGACCAGCTGAGAGCAGCATGCGGATACCAGTCGATGGACATATCGTCCCGCTCAGGACCGGAGCTTCCTGCAGCCACACCAATGGCCAGGATATCATCTGTGTTGGCTAAGCCATCATTATTGGCGTCGCCGGGCCAGACGCAGTTGTACACGCAGTCAACAAGGGCGCCTGCAGCTGATGATTTCTGCACCATATACACCTGGTCATAGGCAGGATCCAGATAATCGTTGATGGTGAAGTTGCCACAGAAGGCATAACCTCCGTCTGCAGTTGCGATCATTTTGTTAGCCCTGTTACTAAGACCTGCCGCAGCTGTTATCCTATCAGTTTCTGTTCCGGTTTCGTCTATCAGTAAGACTTCAATGTCGCCATAAAACAGATACCAGGTATCCAGATTCACGTGCAGCATGGCATAGCTGCCATCAGCCAGCTGTGCTATATCATAGGCATAAGCAACAAAACCCGGGTCGGTCGCGGCATAGGTATTTCCCCATTCAAAGTTGCCATCGCCGTCCATTTTGATCATGGCAGTAGAGCCGCCAAAGAAGTTATAGGCAGACAATGCATAGCCACCATCGGAGGTAGCACAGACACCATACGCTTCCAGGCCTGCATATTCCGGGAACAGACTTTCCCAGACCACCTCGCCTGCAGCATCAAACTTCACTGCATAAGGCATCCAGGTGGATGTAGCATCCAGCCCACCTCCTGTTACCACGAAGCCATCGCCCTGAGAAGCGAGATCCCATGCAGAAATGATATATACTTCATCCAGCGTGGTGGAATGGGTCACCTCACTGATCAGTTCGCCATCCTCATTTACGATGAAGATCTTGATGTTGGTAGGAACGGATGAATCCAGCCCGAACATAGCGATGGTGCCATCGTCCAGCACGCAACCTCTCACATCAGTTGCAATACCCAAAGCCAGTGGGCTGCACCATAATTCCGTGTTCCATACCTCAGCACCATCCGGGTCCAGTTTGTAGATGAGTGGTTTTTCAAAGCCACCACAAAAGATGATATAACCATCGTCCACTACTGATACCCCACTGGCAGAGATGGAACCTATGCCTGCCGGTACGCTGAGTTCCACTTCCCAGATCAGATTGCCGCTGGCATCTAGCTTGGTGACCCGCGGCGGACCATCACCCAACAGCGGGTAGCCGAAAGCCCCTCCCACCGCTATGATATTGCCGAAAGCGTCTTCAGCCATGTTATTAGCCTGGGCCTGAATTGCCGGATCGTCCTGAATATATGACCACTGGGCCATGGTTGTTGCACCTGCAACAACGATCAGAAAGCAGAATGTAAAGAGTCGTTTCATAATTATTCCATTTAACGTTAGCAAAAATGCCTGGTTTTCACCATTGACAATCATACTTTTCAATCCATTTACAGGGTAAATATTGTAAATACTGCATGAGATATCACTGATTTTCAACGAGTTTTATCTATACTTACAGATAATTTACAGAATGGCAAGTCCTAAAGCCATACAAACCTTTCAGTCATTGGGTGCCGACCGGCAAAAACGATTCCTGCTGTTTGTGCAGAGCCCGTATTTCAATACCCGGGAAAAACTGTGGCAGCTGACTGATTATATCCGTCATCGGACAGAAGAGGAGGAAGACTGGGATGCCACGGGGGCTTCCATATTCATTTTTGGTGATGCACAACAGCAAAAACCGCTCACCAATTTATTGAGTGATCTGAATCGATTGCTGGAACAGTTCCTGTCAACCGAGGCCCTGCTTGATCATGAAGACCTTCGTGAAACAGCACTGGCCAGAGGCATGACAGCACTCAGTGCACCACGGGTAACACAAGCTTATCTGCGCCGCAAACAAAGGCTTGGGGTACAGGATCCGTTGTCTCTTCATCACCTGAACCGGCTGGCAGACCAGTTCCATTTTCAGCAAACAAGACAACACAGCAATGAAGACCTGCTGGAAAGTCAGAAACAGCTGACATTGTTCTACCTGACCCGCCAGCTCAAGACCTGGTGCGAACTGCTCAACCGCCGGCATGTGCTGGATCTTCCTTTTGATCCGGAACAGCTCAACCTGTTCAGACAGATCCTGGAAAGCGCCTCTGATCTTATTGACACCCATGCCACCAGCGGCATGTACCGGGCCATCTTCATCTGGCTGAGCAACCAGGAGAGCGATGCCTGGTATGATCGGTTACAGGCAGACCTGCTGGATATGCTGGCTGCTACCGATGCCGATGAGATCAGGGAGGTGTGTGCCTATCTGCAAAACTATTTTGTGCGCCGAATCAATGAGGGGAAGAAAAGATTCCTGCAGGAACTGTATAATCTGTTCCAGTATATGCTGGCGCATGATCTGGTACTGGAAGGGCAGACCATCAGTCAGTGGACCTATAAGAATATAGTGACCGTAGGTTTGCGTTTGCAGTATTTCGATACAACAGAGTCGTTCATTCATGAGTGGTACAGTCGCCTGCCGGAACAGGACCGTGACAATGCCTACTATTACAACCTGGCAGCCTTGCATTATGAGAGCCGCCAGTATGATAAAGCCAGGAAGTTGCTGCAAAGGGTGCACTTTACCGATCCGGTCTATTACCTGGACAGCCACAGCATCCTGCTGAAGATCTACTGGGAGGAAGGCGAAGACGAAGCCATCCGTTCACTTCATGAGACCGTAAGGATCTATCTGCTCAGGCAGCGCAGTCTGAACAAGCAACAGATACAGTTGTACCGGCAGTTGTTCCGGTTCACACTCAGATTGTTCCGGTTGCGCTATACATCTGCTCATTTATCAGCAACTGAACAACAACGCATCTACCGCAAGATCAGAACCGACCTGGATCTTCAGGAAGAGGTGGCCAACCGGGGCTGGCTGCAGGATCAGTGGAAGCTTACTGGAGGATTCCTAAAGATCACGCCTTCTGATAATGAACCAACTGAGGAAGTTGAATAACCCGATATACACCAACCCCATAGTGACCGGCAGCCAGGCCAGTGCGGTTTGCGCTTCTTCACCAAAGCTTCTGATCATGTTTCCCGGCCACTCGATGATTCC
>Ga0116164_10003490_pt1 | contig 10754 bp, 13 predicted proteins | sample AD_UKC109_MetaG_FD_89888 | JGI IMG/M metagenome (GOLD analysis project Ga0116164, IMG submission 89888) | Active sludge microbial communities of municipal wastewater-treating anaerobic digesters from Hong Kong - AD_UKC109_MetaG | ecosystem: Engineered > Bioreactor > Anaerobic > Digestate... | reverse complement strand
GCAGGGATTTAAGTTGGTGTTGAACGCCTGTCCCGTTAAACGGGGGAACCTCCCTGGTGAAAGATTCTATTATGGAGTTTCAAAGTTGGAATAAATGGCTTTTGGGGGTTTGGACAGCATTTGTGAGTTTGTTTTTTAGCGTCAGGTGAGTAGTTTGAGCAACAATTTTATTTTAATCATCGTTAAATTTCGTCGATTCATCATCCAAAAATCACAACACGTCAATGCAGTAGCCATCCCTTCAACATGGAGAGTTTCAGACTGCACACTTTTGATTTGATTTTTGGAGAATTTTACCGGCAACTGGTGAAGAACGACGCAGATTTAAACATGCAATGATAAGTAACCCTACATAGACTGAGGATGGTAAAATAATGTCAATATGACATCATTAATACTTCCTGAATATCAATATTTTATCGTCCAATAAAAAATATACAGTCAAAATGACATCTTGTTTTATTTATTTCTGTCATTTTTTAAAAATATCCATAAAACCGCAAAGCACTGTTTATAAACAATTTACGTAATAACTTTATCATTAGCAATCCAATTGGTATAAAAGTTGAAAATGGCTCAGCGAAAATTAAAATTGTTTAACCATTAAAAAAGGAGGTAATTATGGCAATCTTAAGAAGAAGTGATTATTTGCCTGCTTGGGCAAATTTCGTAAATGATTTTTTCAACACTGATTTGTCTGATTGGACAAACCGCCATTATTCAGACACAAACACAACCCTACCGGCAGTAAACATCAAAGAAAACAACGATGCTTATGTGGTTGAAATGGCTGCCCCCGGAATGGTAAAAGACGATTTTAAAATCGAACTCAACAACGATGTGCTGACCCTTTCGTCTGAAAAGAAAAATGAAAACGAAATCAAAGAGGGAGAAACTTATACTCGCCGTGAATACAGCTATCAATCATTTAGCCGTTCGTTTACTTTGCCGAATACTGTTGATGCAGAAAAGATTTCTGCAAAATACGAAAACGGTATTTTGTGCATTGAAATTCCTAAAAAAGAAGAAGCTAAAACAAAACCAGTAAAACAAATTTCAATTTCATAATCTAATGATTTTTAAGTTACATCTGCGGGTTTTTTCCCGCAGATGCATTCTTAAAATCTTCATTTATCGTTTAACCTTAAATTGTTAGTGCTATGAAACTATTTAAATGGAATATTTCAGATATTAAACCTAAATTCCCGAATATTAAGGAAAAATTTTTAGGTAAAAAAATAACCGATGATATTTATTATAACGAGGAAGTTGCAACAGTTCCATCGGTAAATATAGCAGATGAAAACAAAGCCTTTGAAGTAAGTGTGGCTTTGCCCGGACTTGATAAAAAAGATGTAAAAATCGAAATTCAAAACGACTGTTTAATCATTTCGTCTGAAAAGAAATACGAAAATGAGGAGAAAAACAAAAACTGGATACGCCGCGAGTACGGCTATGCTTCGTTCCAACGAATGTTTCAATTGCCCGAAAGTGCCGACCAGGATAAAGTACAGGCAGAAATGAAAAACGGTGTGCTTTTGATTAAAGTGGCCAAGAAAAAAGACTACATTGAAAACAAAAAACAAATTGCTGTTCAATAAAAATTAAAACTTAAATATTATGAAAACTAAATGGATAACTATGTTCATTGCAGTTTCATTAATATTTTCAGGTTGCAGTGGACAGGAAACAAAAAAGAATAAGGATAGAAATGTTACCGATACTACTTTAACATCAACTAATCTACCCCAAGAGAATATTAAAGTAAATAAAGAGTATGATGAGGATGGAAATTTAATACGTTACGATTCTACTTATACATACTATTACTCAAATATTGACGGAAATAAAGCTGTTGCTGACAGCATTTTTGATAATTTCCGAAATATGTTTAAAGACAGCTATCCTTTCTCAACAAAGCCCTATTTTGATAATTTGTTTTTCGAAGACAGCTTGTTGCATTACGATTTTTACAAAAAAGACTTTTTTCATAACCGTTTTATGCAGAACATGCATCGAATGGAAAAGCTCTTTTGGGAAATGGATTCTATCAAAAACAAATTTTTCATGGAACAATTTCCTAAAAAAGAATAATAGATTATAGATAGAATAAATATTATACCTTTCATAAAATCGGTGCTTTCATATCAAATGGAACACCGATTTTAGTTATAATGCTTAAAACCATTGCCGGTAGTCTAACCCGTGAATTAGAGCGTAAAATTCCATTAGAAAAATTATCCATCTATCTTCCAGCCATTGAATTGTTTAACAAAGTACTTTTGCAACAAAAAACTGACAAAAGCAAGATTTATTCGCTTCACGAACTTTACACCAGCTGCATTGCCAAAGGCAAAGCATACAAAGAATATGAATTTGGTTCAAGAGTTTCAATTGCAGTAATTCCCAGGAAAAACATTATCGTCGGAGTAGTAAATTTTCAGGGAAACCCCCACGATGGATATTTCGGTGATGCTGACCCCCTGTTTCGGTGATATTGCCCCCCCTTGCAGTAAGTGGTTCAAAGAAGAGAGTGCATGACAATATTACACTTTTTTTCTTAAACTCTCTCCTTTCAATTCAATCCGGTGCGAAGTATGCACCAAACAGTCTAAAATGGCATCAGCAATTGTTTCTTCTCCAATAATATCATACCAGCTGGCTACCGGGAGTTGGCTTGCGATTATGGTTGCCTTTCGGGCATGCCGGTCTTCAATAATTTCCATTAGATCTGAGATGGTCTAAAAGTATTGGACAATATTTTATACAAACATAATTGTATTTGTTGAAATGAGGGGGACCGGGGGAGACTCATAACTTTGGATATTTGTTGATAACTCATGCTGCCCTCCTGTATGCCTTTATTGGCGGGATATTCCCGATTGATGAATGATCCCGCTTTTCATTGTAATAGTTGATAAATTGTGTACAAATCTCATGGAGTTCATACCCGGTTTCAGGATGATGCAGGGAAATACACCCGTATTTGACCGTTTCAAGACTTTTTACATAATCAACATATGCATCTGAAGTAAACTGACAACCCTGATCAGAATTGATGATTTCCGGCTTACCATAGCCTGAAATGGCAGTTTTCAGGGTATTTACCACCCATTCGGCTTCCATCGTATCAGACAAACTCCAACCAACGATCAACCGACTGTAAATATCAAGTATCGCAACCCGATACATGTACCCTTTTTGCATGGGAACATAGGTGATGTCAAGTGCCCATATCTGGTTGGGGCGACAGATGTCAGGATTGTGCAACAAATAGGGGTATTTGTACCTGTCAGGATCAATTACCGTGGTTCGTGGACGACAGTACACCGTTTTCAAACGCATGATTTGCATCAGAGTGCGAACATGATACCTTTCGGTGTGATAGCCCAATTTCCTGATTTCTTTGGTCATTCGCCGGGTACCACGGGTTGGATTTTCCAGGTACAACATGTCAATCTCCTTCATCAGAACCAAATCTTTGTCGCTTTTCGTTGACGCAGTGTAATATAGTGTGCTGCGCGGTATGCCTGACAGATCGCACTGATGACTTAAACTGGCAGACTTCCTTAACAACTTCAAGCGGCACTCTGGCCTTGAACTCTGAGTTAAATGTTCTTCTTGTTCTTTTCATCTTGACAGAAATTAATTTTTAAAAGTAATCTTTTTCTGTCCAGTTTTAGACCAGATCAATACATCAGGGACTTATTGTTTTACACTATTGTCCGATTAAAAACGAAAGCAGTTAAAAATGAGCATTAGATTCCTCACCGTCGGCTGGTGGTGAGGAATTTCCAATTAGTTTTTCGGACACTAGTGATTACTTTAGTTTGAATTTTACCAGATATCAATGGCTCATTTTAAGCGATCAGGGGAACAGTTCAGTGTCAAAAAAAGTTCTACTCTTGATCAGGCTCGTTGCCCAAAAACCTGATATTCCTCATCAGTTCTTCATATCTGGTTCGTTTCACGGCTGATTTCTTAAAAAGCTGGTCAAAAATATCGCGGGAGAGATTTGACCAGTCATCTTTTTTCATGTCATGCAAGGCCTGATCCGGAATGAACCTCGGTTCGTCATGGGCTGATGAAAAGCGGTTCCATGGACAAACATCCTGACAGATGTCGCAGCCGAACATTCTATCGTTTAATTTTCCTTCGAAGTCTGCAGGGATTTGAGATTTAAGTTCGATGGTCAGGTAGGAGATGCATTTAGCGGCGTCGATAACGTAAGGAGCAATGATTGCCTGTGTAGGGCAGGCATCGATGCATTTCCGGCAATTTCCGCATCGATCAGTCAGGCTTATCTGTTCGCAGGCTAGTTCCAGATCAGTAATAATTTCGGCAATAAAAAAAAAGGAACCTTTTTTTGGCACGATGAAGCAGGTATTTTTTCCTGTCCATCCGAGTCCGGCTTTTTCGGCCCATGCCCGTTCGAGCACAGGTGCAGAGTCAACAAAAGGCCTGGCATTGATGTTGCCGGCTTTTTGTTTCAGTTCATCAATGAGCTGATAGAGTTTATCTTTGATAACGTTATGATAATCTTCACCGTAAGCATATTTAGACAAAATGTAATTCTCGTTCTGGGGAATGGTGGTTTTGGGGAAATAGTTTTTCAGAAAAACAATAACAGATTTAGCGCCATCAACGAGTTTCCTGGGGTCAAGGCGTTTGTCGAAATTATTCTCCATGTATTTCATTTCTCCGTGCAGACCATGTCTCAGCCATTGTTCAAGGCGGGGAGCTTCATCTTCCAGATATCCGGCCGGAGCTATTCCGCAGGCAGAAAAACCGAGTTCGGAAGCCCGTTGTTTTATCCATGCAGATAGCATTAACTGATTGAAAGATGACATTGTTAAAAAGTTAATTGGTCTTTGTCTGATGCGGATAGCCAAGCCGCCTGCCGAACACACGGTCGTACATCACAATGCTTCCGGCAACGGCGACATTGTAAGATGCTCTTACCATAGCGTCGAGAGTAACAATACAATTGCACTTTTCGCGTACCACAGCGGGAAGTCCTATGTCTTCAGCGCCTAATAAATAAATGGCCTGAGGAGGATGATCGAACTCTGCCAGTGGAGTGCCGCCATCTTCAATGCCTACCAGCAGTGTGTTTACCGGGCGCTGTGCAAGAAACTGGGTGAAATTTTCAAAATTCCTTAGCGGGATTTGCCGCTCTACGACAAAAGGATCGGAAGGTTGCCGCTCATAGCGCCGACCAATAGTGAAAACACCCGTTGCTCCCAGTTGATAAGCCGTCCTCCATAATGTTCCCAGGTTATAAATTCGCTTTGACTGGTATATCCCGATTTCAAAAAATGGCATGATTCAATTTTTGGTATAAAACTACAATGTTTTTCTTTTTTGCAATGCTCATCAACAGATGTTGAAAAAACAAGGCAAAGGTACGGCTCTCTTTTTAAATCAATCAGACAAAGAAATTCTTAAATCTGTAGAATTAAGGAATGCTTTTTGGAGTAAAACATTACTGTTTATTTGATTGATTCAAATTATTTGACCTATGAAAACGATGATGTTTACCTTATTCGCGCTGATCCTTTTATTGTTGCCTGCCTGTGAAAAAAGCAATGAACCGGCAACTACCGAACCTCTTCCCATTCAGTTGCCTTTAAAAGCATCCGAAGTTATTCAGCAAAGCAATGCTTTTGGTCTTGATCTTTTCAAACTCACTGCCCAGGGTGATACGGGCAATATGATGCTTTCGCCGCTGAGTGCTGCCACAGCTCTGACCATGCTCCTCAATGGGTGTGAAGGAGCGACCTATGACCAGATTCAGCAAATGCTGGGTTTTACTGATCTTACCATCACCGAGATTAACGATGCTTACAAAAGTCTGCTGTCCCAGTTATTGTCCGTTGATCCTGAAATCACCCTGACGCTGGCGAATGCTTTATTTTACCACAGCGGTTTTATGGTTAAACAGCCATTTCTCTATACGTTGGAGGAAGATTTTTCGGCTACGGTTAAAAGTATTGATTTTTCGCAGCCTTCAGCATTGGAAGCAATAAATGCCTGGGCTGATGATAAGACCAACGGAAAAATTCCAAAGGTGCTTGATGAACTTTCACCGTCAACCGTTATGATTTTGATGAATGCGCTTTATTTTATGGGCAACTGGACTTACAGGTTTGATAAAGAGCTCACGGTTACTGCGCCGTTCTATACTGACAATGGAAATATCATGGAAGTGAGTATGATGCAGAACACTCTTTCGTTGAAGACTTTTTCGGCTGAGGATTTTTCCGCTGTTGAGCTGCCATACGGCCGCACTAATTTCAGTATGATCGTAATCCTGCCCGATGGCCAACCGGGTGAGTTTGTGGCTAACCTGAATGAAAATATCTGGGAGGAAATGACGGCTTATTTTGACAATACTGACGCCTCGGTGGAAATTATCTTTTCGATGCCAAAATTTAAGTTTGCCTACGAAAAATCTCTCAAAGACCAGTTGATTGCACTTGGTATGACTGACGCCTTTGACGAAATACAGGCTGATCTTGGCGGTATATCCAATGAAGATATCTTCGTCAGCTTTGTCAAGCAAAACACTTTTATTGATGTGAACGAAGAAGGAACTGAAGCTGCCGCTGTTACCACCATTGGTTTTGAAATTACAAGTGCTCCGGTTTCCTTCACGGTAAATCGTCCTTTCGTTTTTGCCATCAGGGAAAGAACGAGCAATGCCCTGTTGTTCATAGGAAAGGTAATGACACCCCAGTATTAACTGCAAGCTGGCTTGAAATTCAGTCAGCATCGACGTAGTAAGATTTTCTTGCGACAGCTGTTTAAAGTGTAAAATCCGGAATGATGCCTGACAGGTAAAAGGGTGGAAGAGGCCTTTTCTGCTTTTATTTAAGTTCCGGTTTTTTGTTTTCCTTAAGCATGGCTGCGGCTTCCAGAATACGGCGGTCTGTTGTTTCCTGCCGTTTTGCCGGGATGATCCATTTCACATAATTTCTTTTGTGCGAGGGAGCAAGGCGGTTGAAGTTTGTATGTGCCGGTTCGTGCCGCTCAAGTTCGTCGAGAATGAAAGCCGGAATTGCCATTTCTCCCGTAGTTTCTTTGCTGATCTTTTTTTTTCGGATTCATGGTTTTCCCAGCTCACTTTTCCGGTGTTGCGCCACGATTCAATCTTTTGCAGGCCGGCGGTGGTCATTTCACCTGAACGGATCAGTTCATCAACAAGTTTTTTATTGACTTCCGACCATTTTGAAATGTTTTTTCGCGGGGTGAATTTGACAATATAGCGTTCGTGGTCAAGGCGTTTGATGATGCTGTCGATCCGGCCGAAGCACAGTGCTGTCCTGAGTGCATCAGGATAAGTGATACACGGGATGTTCACCTGTTTTTTACAGCATACGATCCAAATGCCAGGACTGGTGTCATGGGTTTTTTCAAGCCAGTTGCGAAAGGCTGGTTTATCCTCAAAAAATCGTTGTTCCAAGGTGGTCATAAGCAGTAAGAAATGTTTTTGTCAGTGTTTGTTTTTTTAGGATGTCAACGGTGTTTCTCAAGGGAAAAAGCGGCTTTTCGGACAGTTGGTTATGTTTTATCTGAACTTGCTTTTACCAGTGAGGTATATACTCCAAAGCTGCACAGCACGGTGAAAATGGCAAATACAATCCGTGTGCTGGTGATAAACGGCGGCAGGGTATGAACATTTATCTGCGCATTTCCAAGCAACAGATGAATAGTCAGCGAGGCTATGGCCATGCTTGTCATCATTCCGGTTGTACGCATGGTGGCGAGAGTTGCCGATGCAGTCCCGTACACTTTTTTGTCCACAGAGCTCATCACTACGTTGGTGTTGGGTGAGGAAAACATGCCGAATCCGCTTCCCAGAATGATCAGTCCTGAGATGATATAGACCAGTGAAGTGTCGGCTCCCACAAAACTCAGGATAAATAATCCTGTTGCGCTTGTTCCCATTCCTATGGCGGCCAGTATCCGCGGATTCTTTCTATCCGAAAGTTTTCCAGAAAATGAAGCTACTATAGCCATCATGATTGGCTGGGCCATCAGCACCGAACCGGCTTCACGGGCTTCCATGCCTTTTACATACTGCAGATAAAGGCTTAGCATAAAGGAAATGGCAAAAGTGGCGGAATAGTTGATAAGTGCCGAAAGGTTGGACAGGGCAAAAACGCGGTTGTGTGTGAATAGTCTTATGTTCAGCACCGGTGCATCGGACTTTGTTTCTACTTTGGTAAAGACTGCCAGTCCGGCCAGACCGGTTATGGTAAGTGCAATGGCATCAGGATCGGGAAGTCTCGAAAATCCGTACATCAGCATGGTTATTGCTACCATGTAAATCACCGAGCCTTTATAATCAAATTTTTCCTTAACGGGTTCTGACCATTCCTGCCTGAACTTCCAGATGATAAATAGTGAAATAAGAATGCTGGTGCCTGCATTGATAAAGAAAATGCTTCGCCAGGTGAGCGAATCGGTCAGAAAACCTCCGATTGTCGGAGCAAGTGCCGATCCAATATATACCGACGAAACATTCAGTCCGATCACTCTTCCCCGTTGATTTGGCGGAAATGCTGTGATAATCAGTGCCATGATGGTGCTTACCATCATTGCCGATGCAATACCCTGGAGAAAACGCAAGGTGATGAGCATGGCTGCACTGGTGGCAAAGCCGCAAAGGAGGGTAGTTACGGAAAAGAAGATATTGCCCAAAAGAAACATTTTCGTTCGTCCCCAGGTATCTCCCAGTTTGCCCCAGGGCACAAGAAAAATTGACGAGGCCAGCAGATAGGACATGGTGATCCAGCTTAAGCCAACTGCCGACATCGAAAAATCTTCCCCGATCTTCTTCAACGCAACATTCACGGCAGCTCCCATGAACGGATTAAAAAAGTGGGAGGCCATGGTAACTACCATCAGCAGGGTTTTATTAAGCTTGTCAGGAGATGTTTGTGTCAGATTAATCATTCAGCAGTGTTTCTGAAAATCAAATTGCCGGCAAAGATCAGATTATTTTTTTTGCCGGTAACGGGAAAAATCCGGTGGTGTTGACTGATAGGTATATGAACTGATATAAAATGCCCGGAAATGATTCGATTGATCCTGGAGAATGATGAAAAAATAATAGCGGTGTCATGAAGAAAATTGCAAAAACCTTGACAAATTCAACATTCCATAAGATATTGATTACTTTTGTATTAGAAAATAATATTGTCCGATTAATAGGGGGCTAAGCCAGTTTTAAAACGTCGAAACCTGCCTGCAGTTCGTCGGCTGATTTTATGGCTGACTGGATTAGAAGATCGGCCAGTGCTCCTGCCCGTAAACGCTTGTACATGTCAGTATTTGCTGATGTTACGCTGAATGGCAGAGTGGTGATATTGGGCGAAAAATTACCTGAAGGCATGGCTTAACTTTTTAAATCGGTTTAAAATCAAATGCTGCTTTTTGAAAGTAGTTTACGGTAATCCCGCTGTTTTATTGCTGCCGGAGAATTTGCAACGGAAGTTTTCAGGATTTTTGATGAAAACATTGTTATGGAGGGGAACAAAACTCTCTCATATCCACAAAGTCAGGGCGGAAGGCGTTTTCGAGTGTGTTTCTGGCCAGGTCGAAAAGCCGGCAGGTGGTGTGGTCGATAATTTCGGAATCGGAAGTGCAAAGTATGCCAGAGTTTATGGCCATCAGGTCTTCATCCACAAGGTCTGAAACGATAATGCTGAACCTGTCTTTTTCCCAGAAGGCCGAATCCAGCAGAAAATCTTTCAGTTGTTGATGGAGATCAGCTTTTTTGTCTAAAAAGATCAGAACATTGCCTGGATTGAGCACCCTGAGGTGAGCCAGCAGGCATTCGATGGCGTCGGCAAATCGGGTGATTTTCTGTATTTTGTTTCTGAGGTGCGCAGCATCTCTCAACCAGTTATCGCTGGCAATAAAAACCGGAAGTCCCTGCAGATAGGATGCAATGGCTATCAGCACGTTGAAGCCGTCAAGTGCAAGTTCTTTACCCGCGAGTGTTTCCGTTTCGAAAATCAGTTTTCCGGCCCGTTTTTTTCTGGTGGCTTCGGTCTGTATGCCGCGGTAAAGCATCGAACGCTCTGTTGCGGGCAACTGGTAATGATTGCCTACCAGTTCAAGTATGCTTCCGGCACGGTAACCCTTTTCCAGAAGCCACAGATAATCTCCGGCTGCTTGTTGAAAATATTTGCTCAGCATTTCTGCAGGGGTAAAAGTGATATTGTTGAAGTCGTTATTTTTGTCAAAAACAAAAATATGAAAATTCAGATCATCAACGGGCCAAATTTAAATCTGACGGGCATACGGGAGAAAGAAATTTACGGGAATGAGACGTTTGAGCATTTGCTTGAACAGCTTCGCCGGCTTTTTCCGGAATACACAATTGATTATTTTCAGTCGAACATCGAAGGGGAGATTATCAATAAACTGCATGAAGCAGGTTTTTCATACGATGGTATTATCCTCAATGCAGGCGGCTACACGCATACTTCGGTGGCCATCGGCGATGCGGTGAAAGCTATCAGCGCTCCGGTGGTGGAGGTACATATTAGTAATGTATTTGCACGTGAACCCTACCGTCATGTTTCGTATGTTGCACCTTTTGCTTTTGGTTCTGTCATTGGTTTTGGTCCCGATGGCTACCGGCTGGCGGTATTGAGCCTCATTAAATCAGGAAATGTGTAGTTTTTTTGATTGTTTTTTTGTTTTGATGTTGTTTTGATCAGGAATTTTTGCTCATGCTT
>Ga0116164_10003488_pt1 | contig 10757 bp, 10 predicted proteins | sample AD_UKC109_MetaG_FD_89888 | JGI IMG/M metagenome (GOLD analysis project Ga0116164, IMG submission 89888) | Active sludge microbial communities of municipal wastewater-treating anaerobic digesters from Hong Kong - AD_UKC109_MetaG | ecosystem: Engineered > Bioreactor > Anaerobic > Digestate... | reverse complement strand
CTTTCAGACGTGGAAACGAGGTGTGGGAGTAAGCCATGCCGCTCTACCTAAAAGCTTCAATGGGGCCACGTCCTTTCAGACGTGGAAACGGCGCGCGCTCTACATCCTTTGTTCTTCTTTGTTTTCAGCCTTATTTTCGAGCAGTCTGTTGAGAGTGCCATACTCTCGTTCATGGTAGTAGCCTTTTCCTCTGCTATCCCAGCCATAATCTTATTCGAGCAGGTCCCGATATCTTCCCACCACCCAACCGCTCGCAGCATACGAGCCGATCAATCGCTATTCAGTTATCAAGGAACATCTAGATCACTACGGCCTCATGGTCAACCGCTTCGTATGCCTTTCCAACAGCATAAATTCCTGTCTCTCGTTCGCCGCCTGCCGGGCCGAGGGGAAAGAACAGAACCTGGTCCTCGTTCATATTGATGATATCAGTGAGTTGTCCAATGAGTTCGACCTTCTCCAGGTCAGAAAGCTCGCATCTGAACACTGAATACTGCATATGATCTCCATACCCGCGCATGAGTCGGAATACCGCCCTCAGTCGCTTGTCGTCACATATGTCATAGGTCACGATGTACAGGAGCCTCACCGTTGCCTCTCTTCTGTTTACCTTGTCCTGAATGAAGGGTACTCTGCGATCTCCCCGGTGAGGTACCTTCCGAGAAGCCGTGCCTGTACCTCGAGGACTCTCCGGTAGCTGATCTTGTATCCGAAGATCGGGTGGGTCACCAGAGAATCGATCCTCCTCTGGTAGGCGCTGATGAACTTCTTCCTGGCATTCGGTGTAAGAGTGGCGGCCCGGCCTCTCTGAATGAAATCATCAGGGGTGAGCACACGGTTGTTTGCGACCCCGATGACCACCGAGTCGGCGATGATGGGCCGGAACTCTTCCATCAGATCAAGCGCCAGCGACGGTCTGCCGTACCGCACGGTATGGTAGAAACCGAGGTACGGGTCGAACCCGATGGCGAGCAGGGTCACGGTAAGGTCCTTGACCAGCATAGAATAGGCATATGACAACATGGCGTTCACCGGGTCGAGGGGCGGTCTGCGGTTCCTGCCGTTGAAGTCGAATCGCCACCGCTCACCATCACTGTTCTTGAGCATGCCTTCGAACAGAGAGAAGTATATCCGTGCCGCCATGCCCTCAACCCCGAGGAGCGTCTCGATGCTCTTCGCGGTCCTTGCCGATTCCGAGAGCCGTTTGAGGTCTGCAGGCGAACCATCCGGCAATTCTGGATGGTTGCGCATGAGCATGGTCCTGCAGTTGTCGATCTTGGCCGAGATCATGCCCCGGGCCAGTTCAAGACATTTGCCCGTATCGTACACAGCCCTGTGCTGGGCCATGCGGAGCTCCACGTTCTTGTGCATCATGCCCTGGGCAATGCCGTAGAACCAGCCGCCGGAGGAAAAGAGCGTGAGCGGTATGCCCCGCACGCACATCTCCTGCATGGCCTGGATCGTGACATTGACGTTGCCGAACAGGGCCACGTGCGAGGTCTCGAAGATGCGCGCCTCTCCGATCTTCTCCTTCCTGTCCTTCACCTCGAAGACCTCGCCGCTCTTGCCGATACGGGCGCCCTGTTTCTGGACATAAAGAGGCAGGGAGTCGTCCCGGGCAGGCATGATCCGCCTGATGCTGTCAGTCTCCGGCCTGACCCTGCCTGCGAGCATATTCGTCTCGTCGGGCAGGCAGATGCCGGCAAGGGAGCACCTGAAGCACTTGGGACTGTCCACCAGGGGCTGAGGGATGGCCCCGCAACGGGCCATGGCCATGAGGCCCGCCACCGCCTCCCGGGTCGTTTGGACCAGTTTGTCATCGAAGGGCACGTACACCCTGGTCTTGGACTCGGCATAGTAGATGTCGCCGCCCTCACAGGCATAGCCGTTGGACCTCAGGACAAGACCTTGGCAGCAGAGCTGCACCCGGTCCGCCTCCCACGAGCGCTCGGGATTGTCGGGCACGGAACCGCGCTTGTAGTCCACCGGCGTCACGCTCATGCCGTCGCCCTCCACCAGGTCGATGCGCGCGCCCAGGTGCTCGGCCGGCGAAGACAGCCATATGGAGCGGGCATGTATGGTTTCGCCGTCTGCCGCCTCTTCGGGCAGGTCGCCCTTCTCCTCGTCCACCCTGCGGTGCCGGAAGCGGCCCTCGGCCACATCGACGTTGACCGCGAAGTCCGCCTGCACCCACTCGATATAGGCCAGTCGCGGGCAGTAGACGTACTCGTTCACCATCCGTGCAGGCACGACGTCGAGATAGTCATGGTCCATGCTTTCCATGCGAACCGCCTGAATAGCGCTATCGCCTGTTCTCTTATTACCTAATTCATTACCTAATTAATCAGGTACTACCTAATTCCTTGGGTTCCCTGTTTTTCGCCAGAGCGCTCTCTGCCCGCAGGCAACCCGATGCAGGGTGAGGACCGTCTTCTCGCTCACCGTAAGCTTCGCGCCCTGCTCGTGGATGAGGCCGAGCGCCTCCCGGGAGCACCGCACCTCCTCCTCGGAGCGGTCGCGCGTGAGGGAGGTGCCGAACACGATGGTGCCGATACGTCTGTTGTCCACCTCCACGCCCTCGATGCGGTTGGAGGACACGGCGCTCTCGATGATGGCGTGCTCACGCAGGACCTTGAGCCTCTAGGGCGACTGCCTGGTAAAAAAAGCTCCTGCATGCCTTTGAACTCGCCGAGGTCGGAGAGGTACCAGGAAACGATTGTCGGAATGGTATCGAGGCCGTGAGAAAATTGCTTGAGGGTCATCATGGGTGATTATCCTCTAAAATATAAGGCAGCAACCTCATTGGGTTGTAGAGACATATAAAATCAACCTTGATGTATTTTTTCATATAGGGGCTGCCGGAAGAAAATTCTTATAGTAGCGAGTGGAAATTCGTTGACAGCGAAAGACCTCTTGTATACCCATTTGCTCCAGTTTTATCCTGTCTGGTTTTTCTTTATACAATTCCGCCAGTGATAGTAACGATCTAACAGAATAGAGACTTAGCTCACACGACCAAATAGGCCAAGTAAAGTATACTTCTCTGTCCTTCGTTTTATTGAAACCGGTTGTTCGTAGTTTACCCTCGACTGGTACTGAAGGAAATAAAGGTAATGCCTCTAATGCAAGACGATTGGCACCAAGCATGGTCTTTTTTTTCGCTGGACTAGGATCATCCCATCTTAGAGCGTAACGCTGATCTTCACTGGGATCCCACCTTAGACTATAACCTTCATCTTTATAATCCCATGTTTCAAACAACGCACGATTAAGACACTCCTTGTCCTTCTTGAAATCTTCATTTATTGCATTTGCATAAGACAATAAACCTTGACCTGCACTGTCTCCTGAACGAACCATGCAAAAATCTGTGCTTGCAAAAAGATCTTTCTTTCCTTTATTCGTGAGAATCTCAGAGCCAAAAGCAGCAAGAAAATTAACTGATCTATGGTCATTGAACGTGGCGGCATCAAAAAAATTTCTAAGATGAGTCAAGAATTGATGGGACTCATAAGGAAACTTCTTCTCCAATCTAAACACATCCATGCTTGCTTTTTCTATTTCAGAAAACAGCTCTTCAAGAAATGAAGTCTGATCTGCATAGCAATTCCATAACAAAGGACGCCACGCACCTTCTATGACATTCCATGAAAGTCTGGCGTTTTTTCTGAATCTGCTAGCCACACTTAATGTCCCAATTGTGGCTAAAAAGCCCAAAGGATTTGATCCATTTATCCCGTTCAATACTAAGAAGTGCCTATGCATTATCATCTGCTCCTAGCGAATTATTTTCTTCCCACTCACTCCGCCGATGGTCAGCCAGGCGCAGGATTGATTCAAGCCAGGCAAGCCCCCACCATCCATAACGCCGAGTAAGACGCCAGAAGCGGTCGGCCACACCTGAATCAAGCCTCTCCAAAGATGTATTCGTGAATGATGTTAAGGTCCTCTCTAAATATTTAAGGCTCACGGTTAAAGGTGTATCATCAGTTATTACTGGTGCGAAAGGACGGCAGTATCCATGGTGACTTTCGATAAGATGCAGCATCAATTCCCTCAGATCGCCATCTTCAGGCAACAGATCATCAACGCTTTCTAAAAGACGAATGGACAGAAGCTCGTGTCTTCCGCCTTTGGGGTAGCCTGCTCTCACACGGGCTTGCTCAAGGGCTCTGCGGCTTCTTGCCATATCTCCGGATTTAGCGAGCAATGGCCCACGACCCCATGGATTGCCGCCCCGAATCCATGCCTGGAAACGAGGATCGGCCTTGCCTATATCATGGACTTTGCCTGATTCATGATATATGCCCTTTAATTCCTCAGAGAATCCGCAATAACGTGCAAATCTTTCAGCATAAAGTGCGACTCCATCTAAGTGATCGGAAAACTGGACGTGAACTGTCCCGGATGATAGATCATCATCTTCTTCGCTTAAGTCGTCAGCAGTATAAGATTTCTTATGCAACTGAGGACTTCCCTTCAATATGAGCCCACCCGTTGGATGGGGGATAATGCCTTTGGAAAGTCTTTTATCAACAGAAAGGTTCGCTGCAATCACTCTGAGCCATTTGGGTGTCTCATCATCATTTCCTATGTCACTTAGCACCATTTTCAATTCTTGAATCAGACCGTCCGGATCTTCATCCCAAAGAACCCCGGCATTTACCCCTATTTCGGATAGGCGTTTCAGGGAATCGGTTCCGGGCATATGCTTCATGACTTCAGGATGAACCCTCAAGAGCGCTCTGTTGCTTGACTGTGCGTATGCACGATCACCCCAGTCCAAAACAGGACTCTTGGTGCCGAGGGTTGCGAGCTCATCCCATCCCTTGAACATTGCCGGTATGACTACAACATCTCCGGGAAGCATATCATTGGATCTCCTGACAACAGATATATCGTTTCGTCCACGCCACCGGACGACATGGCGGATATGCCCTGGCAACTCGGCGTTAGCATTATTCATTTGAGCACCCAGCCCTTCTACATCTGCCTCTGCACCGAAATCTTCTTTACCTCTTATCCAGCTGCGGATCTGCGCAAATGATACAGAGAGACATTCTGGACTTGTTGGGGGGCAGAGAGATACGGCATCCTCCCATGCCTCAAAATCATTACCGATAAGATCCTCACGCCAGCAAATCTGTACATCAGCCGGCCCACTTCTTGGTCCATGTAGGAAAAGCGCTGCTTCCGGGGTCGGTTCCGGTTCGGGGAATGTCTGTGCCCAGCAATCTATATGAGCAGGCAGCATAACTGGGGCATGATTTGCTGGTGCATTGAGCTCTGCCAAGTCTTTTTCATCTTGCAAACATTTTGATAGCGCAGAAATTCCCATGTCAATTTCATTGCATCTTCCTGCCTGGTGATTCAACCATCCCCATGTCTTGACAAGAGACGATCCATATACGGGATCGTCATCACTGTTTTTATCCTGTCCAGCACGGATAAGAATCGATGCGTTGGCGACAATATCCCTTCCCATCCGGTTGAGACGCCCGAAGCGTTGTCGCAACGCATCTAGACTTGCGCACTCGGTGACAAGAACATCGAAATCCAGATCAGCCCCCACTTCGAGTGTCTGCGTTGCAACAACAAAGATTGGTTTATCAAGTTTACGGCTATCAGATATTTTTGCGGATAGATCGGCAAGTTTTTGTTTCACGATATCATCTTTGTCGATAGGACGCATGCGGCCGGTCAACAAGACGGCATTATCCCCGCACTTCTCCATAAGAAGGGCATGTGTAACTCTGGCAGTATCCACACGATTAACAAAAATGATGGTTGCAACAGGTTCATCTTGAGCCAATGTTAATGCGTTACTTACTATTTCTTGAGCCAGTAGTTCGGATGCCTTACCCTCCAATTCAATAAGCTGCCTTCGATATTCGGACAACTTATACCTGCCAGCTCTTTCTCCCTCTGCTTTCTTCAGTTCTTTTCTTTTTTCTTGTATTTGTTTTGCAAGACCCATACCCTCTTCATCAAGAGGAATAAGTCTAGATGGTTTTGAGGCCAATTGTCGAGCTCCAAGGGGGTGGTGTGGGTCAATAGGTTCATTGGATTCATCCCTGAAAATATCATGAATCCCTTCCGGCGGAGTGGCGCTCATTACAACAACATGGAATGGAGAAGATAAAGGTCTCTCAGCCCATGACCTGTACTTACGAACAGCTTGTAGTGTTTCAAGGAATGGTTGGGAGCAATGAGCTTCATCCAGCAATATCAGGCTATCGTTTCCGACAAGTCCTGCCTGTATCGGCCATGCTTTAAAGTTACGGCCATAGGCTCTGAACAGGAGCCTGGAACCGACCTGGTCGACCGTGCTGGCAACGATTATGGGCTGGATGGGAGACCTTGCCCAATTATCAGATCGATATAAACCCCCGCGTAACTGAAAGCACGACAGCGGGTCTTCCCCTCCGGCCAGCTTGCTCAAACGGTCGGCAACCTCTTTCAATATACCGGAATCCGCCGAACGCAGCTTTTCTGAAAGGGATATGGATCGCTCAAAAGCCTCGTCAACGATAACCCTGCGGTCGACCACGAAAAATATCCTGCGTGGTGCTGTAAAGGCTTGGCCGGAATCGAGTCGGTCAGCCTGGGCGGCTAGTGCGAATACTGCGATATCCATGCAGGCGGTCTTACCGGCTGCCGTAGGCAATGCAATGGCTTCAGGCCATGGTGATTCGTCATGTTCAAGAACCCTTTTTACAAGGGCGCATTGCCATGCAAACGGCTGTTTATCCCATAATGCCTTAAAAAAATCAGGAAAGCTTTCGACATTCAGCTCATGCATTGTCTTCGCCTCCCTGACGGACCGGCTTGCATAGGCCATACCCGCGATAACGTCCTGCCCCTAAAATCACCGGTCCCTGGACTTTCTCTTCAAAAATTATTACCGCATGAGTATGATGCATACGACCGCCGTCGTTCTTGCGTGACATCCAAGGAAATTCGTTGCTCCGCGGGACACCCTCGAACATGGAAACCGGTGACAATATCACTTCAATAGGGCGTGGAAGACCTATGCGTTCACAGGAATCCTTGATCGTTTCCGCAGCCTTCTCCCACTTATCACTTCCGTCAAAATGCCTGTCCAGAACAACCGGTGTTACAGTTGCCCAGCGCTTTGAAGGGGTTGTCCACATTTCAGGCTGAAGATTTAATGGTGGTGTATCTCGCATCTCCATTTCCGCATTACATTCAAACCACTTTCCATCGAAAAGACGAATCTGTTTAGGCAGGCCATATTCATCGTGAAGCCATGGAACAAGGTATCCATCACATTCTTTAGGATCTATTGCCCTAGGAACAGCAAGAGCAAGGCCCATCAATCTGCCATCCGCATGTTCTCTACCCACAAATGGAAGTGGGAACATGGCGATGTGCGGTCTTTCGCTCCGTTTACCCTCAGGGGTATGACCTGATATCCACTCGGGTATTGGTTGCAAGCAGGTCGACAGCAACGAGTTCCGCAACGCTTCGGTAATCTTGAGAGTGGAATGTAACCCAAGGCGTTTGCCGGAAAGCGCCAGCACAACTATCCGAGGATCAAAAATACTTCCACGAGTTTGTTCTTTAGACGGTGATGCCGGAATGTCATAACCTTGCCAGAACCCGGGCTCAGGCCTCAACCTCACAGGACGACCTTGAGGAAATTTCTCAATCAACTCATTCTTTATCCTTGCTTTTTCTCTTCCTTTCGCTTTGCTCATCTGGGTTTCGAGGTCTGCATATGCAATAATTGCATCTTTGTTCATCCTTGCTTCGAGATAAGAAAGCCGTCCTTTACCGAATACCCTCAGCCTGAATTTTGCCATACCTTCTGTAGGCACCAGAGTAGGCTCTGGAGGTTCTCTTGTCAGCCACATTTGAACAAGGGATGCTGAACAACCTAAGGAAACGACCTTGGTGCACAAATTTTCCAAGGGATTATAATGGTCTTTAGGAATATCAATATTCCAGATAAGATAAACTTCTGGGATATCCCCAATATTATTAACCCATGGAATAGCCACTGGAAAGGATCTTGGCTGTCGGTCTCTGCCTATAGGGCAAGCACCAAGTTGCTGTAATGGTATTTCTTTGTAATCGCCTTTTTTTCTGCTTCCCTTTGTTTTTATAGGTGATGCATTATCGTTAATGGGAACAAAGCTTGTCTGGATGGAACGGTATTCAGCATTTGGAACGACCATTCCTGGAGGACCCAGTTGCTCTAACCATTGTAATACTTCACCCTCAGTTTTATCTTTACCAGTTTCAAACCATGCAGCGGCAAGTGCCATAAATACACGGTCAGGATGCTGAGGCCATTCAGCTATTTCTTTGCGAGCCCCATCTGCTGCAGCCATTGCCCACCCGTTCAGATAACGGATGCCGAGTCCAAACATCACTCTTCCTCCACACCGATAGACATTGCAAGTTCCTGACTCTTCTGAACAAGTGCCACCAGATCATCTGAAGGCTTGAGTATAATATCGCCTTCCCATGGCAGGCACTTTGATTGAGCATCTTTCACCGCTTGTTCGAAAATAACCACTGCCTGATCTCCATTGACTACATACTTTTGAGGCTGTTCGCCGGGGACATTCAACAGTTCCCAGATGGGCGCTTCTGTGGGAAACAACTGGCAGCGTGAACGGAGGTCATAACCTTCTTCCATGGCAAGAGTGGCCGAGGCTATACCTAATGCAGCAAGTACCGTTCTTGCTTCATCGTTAGCTTCTGTTTGATTGTTATCGCCATTTAATGGAAAACATAGCCGCCGTAAAGCAGCGAGAGACAGGACTGTAGTCTGTAAGGCATAGTCAATAGTAAAACCACCTTTTATTCTAGGTACGCCATTTTCATAAATAATATTTCCCTTCTTGTCTCTCGCATAGGAAAAGTCTGGTGGTATACCGCCTAAATTTGCTTCTGATGGCTTACCATCCTTCTTCTTTCCTAATTTTTCTGCACCTTGACTTTGTTCTAGTGACCAATTAGGAAGTGTATCACTTTGTTCTTTACGATGATAAAGTGGTCCAGCTTCTTTAAGTATATTTAATGCATCAACTTTTCCGCCTGTCGCGATTCCCTGTGTTGAGTCTATCCCCATTATTTCTGAAACGATAGCCCGTTGAAGCTTTGCACCTAGACCACCTCGTGGCCCTGTCGAATCCCATATGCCGAATAAAAGGGCTGTAGGGCAGATGCCGAAAAGCCCTGTAGCATTGCGAACATCAGCGGTATCAAGGATTATTCCTTTGCTTGATTTTCGGAATATGACCGATTGGCCATTTTCCTGATAAAGGCTATCTCTCAAAATTGCATCGGCTATCCTGTGTGGTGCTTCGAGGCTCGTTACGGTGAATTTCTTTTTAAGATCTTTATGATCGAAGTTTACGGTAATAAGCGGTAGGGTGATCCTCTTGGCCCTCTTAGCCTCAAGTAATGCCAGTTCCATGCGATTGGCCTGGGACTGAACCGAATCGAGCAGGACGCACTGGGTGGTCTGACCGTTTATGATCCGTTGTTCTACAGCGTACTTTCCACCTTCATATGTGGGGGGAAAAACCTTATCACCCCGCCCTCCTGCAGGCTGCAGTTTTGTCACGCATCTGAATGCAGCAGCTTTCCCTTTAACAGCAATCTGTATGTCCTCAAGACCTAGTGTTTTATTCATCATGTTTCCTCCTTCATTCAGAATATCTCTTCTTATATTGTTTGCTCTTATGCTCACACCTTCTTTAATATATCGCCGCCGTCTTCCCCATACCGGTAGGTACTTCGAGAAGAGAGGGTATCTCCTCGGACTCAGCCATTTCTCTCTGATAATGGAACGGATCGTTCCCGGTCGCCCTCTTGAACATCTCATCAAAGTTCATATGAAAGACCTCTTTTCAAGGAGGATCATCACCTCCTGAAGAATTCATCTGCTCAGGCATTTCCCGTTTTTTCTTCCTCCACCGAATACGGAAAACCCCACTTTAACACACCTCCTCCCCCACGGCGTGTCCTATCAGAAAGTTATTTATCATCCGTCATCCTTCGAGAGCACCTCGATCACCTTTCTCCATTCCTCAAGAACCCAATCTTTTTCTTCTTTGTCATTTCAGGTTCGGTCATGAGCTGTTTGATCGCCTCGATGATTGTCCGGATGTGTTCATCGTGAGTCGTGAGTCTTCCTTCCAACTCCGTTACTCTCGCCGCCAGCTCCTTGTGTGCGGAAAGAAAAGATAGCAATCTGACGAATGCACGAACTACGAAGATGCTCATTTCCACGGCTCGCTCGGTGTTCAGTACGGATGCGGCCATGATGGCGACATGCTCGGTGAAGGCGAAGGGGAGTTTGAGGCGTCCTCTCCATCCCTGTCTTGATGTCGCAAAATGCGACTTCAAGTCATCATGTTCACTCTGCGTCAGTTGAAACATGAAGTCCTGAGGAAAACGTCTTAGGTTTCTTCTGACCTGCTCGTTCAGTCTCCTTGTCTCAACGCCGTACAGCTTGGCAAGATCGCTATCAAGGATGACTTTCTCGCCTCGTGTGGTTATAATCGTATTTTCGATGGTTCTCTCCTCATTCATCAGATTCATAGCACCACTGCTCCCCCATACGGTGTCCTACTACAGGAAATTTCCGAGGATGTTCGTGATCGCCCGAACTTGAGGTCACAATCTGTGACCTCAAGTCATTCCAATACCTCTCCCTGCGACTGGCGGATTGCGGACACATGCGGGCAAGACTCCTCATTCAAGACGGAACACAACAG
>Ga0116164_10003481_pt1 | contig 10771 bp, 7 predicted proteins | sample AD_UKC109_MetaG_FD_89888 | JGI IMG/M metagenome (GOLD analysis project Ga0116164, IMG submission 89888) | Active sludge microbial communities of municipal wastewater-treating anaerobic digesters from Hong Kong - AD_UKC109_MetaG | ecosystem: Engineered > Bioreactor > Anaerobic > Digestate... | reverse complement strand
TAATAATAAAAAAGCTTTTATATTATTTAATTTCATACTACATGATCAAGAAGAAAAAAGCATTAAGTTAATTCTTGATTTACAGTATGATTTTCATTGATTTACATTTTCGTTTTTCAAGCCCTACAGCTCTTCAGCGCAATAAAAATGGCACAGTGTTATTGTTAACAGCTTATGATATCTTGATATTTTAAATTATCAAGAGTATGTTTATTAATAAACCTATTGTAATCAGATAATGTAAATGTTGTATCATTCCATGCTTTTTATTATTTGCAATGTAAATTCTATTGTATATGATATTGTTGAATTGATTGGGGAAATGTGTAAATTATGGGTGCGATAAATGATCTGCCCCCGACTCTCAGGCTAAAAACATTGTAAATAAACCAAGGCTGTAGCGGTGAAACCATCTGGAATTACACCATGGGGCTGGATGCCAGTGCTGTGAAAAGCCGCTACGACGCCGAGCCGCCCAAGAGCGTCGGCAACAGCATCACGTTCCCACACGATCTGCAGGGGCGGCAGGAGATCTGCGCAGGATTGTTGGCATTGAGCGATAAGGTCGGATCGCGGCTTAGAAAACACGGTCTCTACTGCACCACTGTCCAGATTCAGATTAAGGATCCGTACCTGCGGACGATCTCCCGCCAGCAAAAGCTCACAGCCTCCACGAACGTCACCAAAGTGATCTATGACGCGGCGGTCGCCATAGCGGAAAAGTCATGGACCATGTCCGCACCCGTGCGCCTGCTTTCCGTGACCGGAACGAACCTGACCGATCGATGCGCCGAACAGATGACGCTGATTGACGACACGACGGACGACAAACTCAAGAGCGCCAAGCTGGATAATGCGATGGACAGTATCCGATCGCGGTATGGTAAAGATGCTATTTTATACGGGAGGCTGATGAAGAACCCCGAGAATTAATAAGCCTTGTTGCATGGTTGTTCATTGATTTGTATTGTTACACAAATAACGAATGCTAGCGTATAGATTCCTTTTGTCCATAGTCGGTAACACAAATAGGGGTATTATGTAATTGTGATTTTAGTTTTTATCCCGGAATATATCAACTTGAATGCATGTATAGCCTCGTTCCTATGCAGCGTACAAAATGCTTTGTGGTCGGTTATTCCTATTGCCTTTATTTGAATTCACACATTGAGCAATCGACTAACCCTTGGTATACTTATTATTGAATTCAGCAATTACTGCAACGTATTCTTTGGACGTCTATTATTGGTTTTGTTATACAATGCTTAGCTCTGTATTGTGATACCAGCGATAAAATCAGGCTTGCAATAGACGGTATTCCCGAACAAGCGGAGGCGACACTATGACCATCAATACAATTAAACAACCAATTTCTGTTTCGGCCAAGCCTATATTAAAATGGGCAGGTGGAAAAACACAGATGTTGAGTGAACTGCTCCCCAAAGTACCTGCCTCTTATGGCAAATATATTGAGCCGTTTTTAGGCGGAGGGGCGATGTTCTTCGCATTGCAACCAGAAAATGCTATCATAGCAGATAGCAATCCCGAGCTCATAAATATGTATCGCCAAGTTGCCGAGCACATTGATGAGGTAATCGAGTATTTGAGTAAATATAGAAACACAAGCGAAATGTTCTATGCCGTACGTGCGTTAGATTGGACACGCCTTCCGAAGCCAGAGGCAGCAGCCAGAACTATTTATCTTAATAGAACTTGTTTTAATGGACTGTTTAGAGTAAACAAGAGAGGACAGTTTAACGTTCCCTTTGGGAAATATACAAGCCCGAAGATATGCGATATTGAAGGACTTTATGCAGCATCGGCGGCATTAAAAAAGGCCGACATCATTTGTGGGGACTACCTTTCAGTTTTGGAACGGTATGCGCAGCCAAATGATTTTATCTTTCTTGATCCTCCGTACCTCCCAATTTCCGAATATGCAGACTTCAAACGCTACACGAAAGAACAATTTTATGAAGAAGATCATGTAGAGCTTGCAAAAGCAATCATGCGACTTCATGAACTAGGTTGTCACGTTATATTAACAAATTCAAATCACCCTCTAGTGCATGAATTGTATGCCGCTTTTAACATTGAGGTTATCCAAACTAAACGGTATATCTCTTGTAGTGGTAATAATAGGAAAGGCGAAGATGTAATCGTTACTGTGCCGCCAAAGCAAAGACTTTTTCTAAAACTCGTGCCTGATTCTTTACCAAAACAAGTGTCAGCATATCCCCCGACTCGTTTCATGGGTTCCAAGAGCAAGCTTCTTCCACAAATTTGGGCAATTGCTTCTCAATTTGATTTTGATACAGTGGTTGATTTATTCGCTGGTTCTGGTGTTGTCAGCTATATGTTTAAATCACAAGGTAAAGCGGTAATCAGCAATGATTATATGGCAATGTCTTCAACCTTTGCGAAGGCTATGATCGAAAACCGCACTGTAATATTGCCGATGTCAGAAGCAAGAATGCTTTTACAGAAGATCGAAGAGTCTGATCATTTTGTTGCTACTACATTTAGGGGGCTATATTTCACAGATGAAGAAAATGATTTAATTGATACATTGCGGACAAATATCGCAGCGATTAAAGAACCATATAGGCGGGCCATAGCAATGTCCGCGCTCATACGTGCCTGTACAAAAAAACGTCCACGGGGTATTTTTACCTATACAGGTGATCGCTACAACGATGGACGAAAGGATCTAAAGAAGAGTCTTAAAGAACAGTTTCTCGACGCCGTTCGAGCAGTTAATAATGCCGTTTTTGATAATGGGAAAACATGTCTAGCAAAGCATTGTGATGCAATGGAGCTTCGTATTGAGAAACCGGATCTAGTCTATATAGATCCCCCATATTACTCTTCGCTGTCAGATAATGAGTATGTCCGACGGTATCATTTTGTTGAAGGGTTAGCCCGTGATTGGCAGGGAGTTGAGATTCAACAGCACACACAAACAAAAAAATTCAAGTCGTACCCTACTCCTTTTTCCACTCGGAAAGGCGCTTCCGAAGCATTCGATCTGCTTTTTCGAAAATTTGCTGGAAGTATACTGATCGTTTCATATTCATCAAACAGCCTTCCTTCCCAAGACGAAATGCTGACTATTATGGCAAGATATAAGGCTCATGTAGAAGTAATTCCTGTGGATTACAAATATTCTTTCGGGAACCAGAGTGACGCAAGAACTAACAGGAACTCTGTGCAAGAATATTTCTTTATTGGTTATTGAGGAGGTGCCCATGGAGTTTTGGCAATTAGGCAATACATCAGTCAGAAGTGCTATGCGAATTCGAGACGGGCTTGTTGCATTATCGACTTCTACAATTCAGGGTAACATTCGTAGAGGACAAGGTGATATTGCCTTTCGGCGTTTGTTAGGTGAATGTGGTGTCGTCTCCTTAGGAGAGGATGAAACACATAGCGTAGGCCGTAAGTGGCGTTCCGCAATGGGTAAACTTGGCTTCATTTATCCTGAAATAACCCGGGATCTTGGATTTTGTCAAGACGATCTTGGCCAACTTGATACGATTACTCCTGCCGGATGGGGGTTAATACGTGCTGGAACCGTTCCAGCCATGCAAGAATGCTACTTGAGAGCTATGGTAACGCCACTCTTTCCGACCAATGAAGGTCATACTTTTTCACCGCTTTGTTGGACCCTTGCTTTGCTTTTGGAACTTGAACGCCACGGTGAAGAACCAGCGATAAATTTTATTGAGCTGGCACTTATAGTTCAGACAACAAACCCCATCGACGGATTATCAGAAACCGCTGACCGGATTCTGGAACTCCGAAATCGTAGAAATGCTATCGAACGAAAACGGCAATTCGATAGCAGGGAGTACGAACTTGCCGCTGTTAAGAGCGGCAAGGTTGCAAGCACTTTCAGAGACTATGCAGACATGAATATTCGCTATCTCAAAGCAACAGGGATGATACAGGCTCGGGGGAAAGGCATCGCATTAATGCTGGAAAAACGCGCTCTGGCTTTAATGCTAACTCGTGATTTGTTGTCAACCAGGCCATTGCTGGACCTATATCGTTCCATCTGCAATGGAACGATTCTTCCTACGGATAATGCTACTGTAGCATATCATGTTCTGGAAGATCTGCTTGTCCAAATTCAGCATTATGATATCGCCTACACTATCGTAGGAAAGCCACTAGATACTCCTGCTCAGATCAATCAAGTACGCTATGAAATTGAGGAAAAAATCGCAGAAAAAAAAGAAGAAATATTTGCAGCTGAACAAGCAGGGCAATGGCAAGAAATCGCAGCTTATATGGATTTGATTGCAACCCGTAAAGATAAACTGAGAATCAGCAAAAATGTTGAGATACGAATTCCACATACAGAAGCTCCTGCTTATTTGGAATGGAGTCTTTGGAGGGCTTTCTTGGCTATAAATTCATTGGTCAATAAGCCATACGAAGTGCGTAGATTTAATATTGATCAAGACTTTTTGCCAGTTAGCACCGCTCCAGGTAATGGTCCTGATTTGATTGCTGAATTTGTTGATTGTGTTGTTGTGATTGAAGTGACCCTATCCGAAAATTCAAGGCAAGAAGCGATGGAAGGTGAACCTGTTCGCCGTCATGTAGCCGACCTTATGATACAGTATAATAAGCCTGTTTATGGCCTATTCATAGCTAATCGTATTGATTCTAATACTGCCGAAACATTCCGCATTGGTGTATGGTATACACATGATGATGAACGTCTCAATTTGCACATTGTGCCGTTTACATTGGCACAATTCAGTTCGTTATTTAGGGAACTATTCACTTCCGGCAATGTAAAACCGCAAGCGATTGTGCAGTTGATGTCGGAATGTGAAAAATTCAGACACACATGCGAAGCCCCACAATGGAAGCTACGAATAGAAGAGCTTGTAAGCCATAGAACCCATTAATTATTCAAAAGCAAAACGATTATTAACAACAAACTTATAAATTTGTTTATATGGTTATTCATATTTTTAGTAAGTGCATGTATGTAAGCGAAGCACCTATCCACAAGCTCAGGCGGTTGATACCTACCTGATTAACGCTATACGATAAATGACCTTATTGCCGAATAGAATGTCAGTCTTTAGGGAGGGGGATACGGATGTACAATATCACACCTAAGGGAAAGCAGGAAGAAGTTATGGCTCTTCCAGCAAAAGGTCATATTGTTGTGCTAGGTACTGCTGGCAGCGGAAAGACAACGATTGCATTACTTCGTGCCTTTCATCTTGCCAATTTACCAGATAGTCCAAACGTGCTACTCGTTACCTTTAATGGAGCATTGGTTGAATATATGCGCGGCATTAGCAATTTTCGCACTGGAAATCTTGTCGTAGAAAGCTATCACAAATTTGCACGAGGATATCTTAATTACAGGGCGAAAATGCCCCGCTGGAACGGGATCCTTGGTCCAGGCGAAAAGGCCTACTATATAGGGAAAGCCGTGGAAACTCTTAAAAAACAGTATCCCACCGAATCCACGTTTAGACGTTCCGATGAGTTTTTTATTGACGAGATAACCTTCATTGAAAAATTCGGATTCGCCGACCTCGGCTCATACAATGAAGCCGAGCGCATCGGCCGTGCTGCCGCTAATGTTAAGCGGGAAAATCGCAAATGGATTTATGCGGTATACAAGAAGTACATAGAATTGCGCGAAGAGGCTGGTCGTAAATATGACTGGGATGATTTGGCTCTCTATGCTTACCGGGAACTTCAGGACGACGACAACGAGCGGAGATACACCCATATTATCGTAGACGAGGGTCAGGATTTCTCACCAATGATGATTAAGTCGTTGGTAGCCGCAGTTGCAGATGGCGGATCATTTACATTCTTTGGCGATGTGGCACAACAGATTTACGGTAGTCGCCTATCTTGGCGTGATTCCGGGATAAACGCTGACAAGATATGGAGGTTCGATGTAAACTACCGTAATCCCGCTACTGTTACGGCGTTTGCAAAAGACATTATTGAAAGCGAATACTGGCAGAAGGACGGCGATATAGTAGAAGCTACAGCACAAATTGCCGAGGGTCCCAAACCCATACTCATAAAATTTTCAAGTAAGTCAAATGAAATGGCTTGGGTCGTTGAGCGAGCAATCTCCACTGGAAAGACATCTTCAGCTGTAATTGTTTGTAGAAACAGAGCCGATATTGATTCCTTTTTGCGCATTCTCAAAGACAAAGGGTACGATGCTACAGAAATTGACAAAGACACCCCTGGATATGCCAATATAAAAACCGTTTATCTCACGACTTTTCATGCCGCAAAAGGATTGGAGTTTGATAACGTGTTTGTCCCACTTTTATCAGATGACAAATTACCCGACCCCGATACTGTTGCCCATGCCGTATCGGAAAAAGAGGCTTATGCTGACGAGCTAAAACTGCTTTATGTAGCGGTAACCCGCTCAAAGTATGGACTTTATATGAGCTACAGCGGGATTTTATCACCGTTGTTCCCAGAGGGATCTGACAGTTACGATTTTCACGATGAGGAGGATGTGGTATGAGCGCATACGATGTTTTAACTACTCGCGGCGTGACCCGCTTATGCCACTTTACAAAGTTTCAAGGCCTGACGCACATTATCCCTTCGGCAGACGGCATTCTGGCGAGCAGTTCAATACGGCAAGACACAAAAAATGTCACCGACACGGCTCGGTATGACGGTGAATTGGATTATGTGTGTTGCTCTATTCAATACCCAAATTCGTGGTTCCTGAAAAAGGCCATACAGAATAACACCGATAAAATCTTCAAAGAATGGGTTGTCCTGTATGTCGATTTGAGCATACTAAAGTATAAATGTGCGAAATTCTGCCCATGCAATGCAAGCAGAGCAAACGGCGCATACATTGATGGCAGGATGGATAATATCAATTCAATCTTCGCTACTTCTGTTCCCACGTTTCAGTATCCGAGATCTACGAAAATGCTTGCCTCCTGCCCAACAGATGGGCAGGCAGAGATTTTAATAAAGGACAGTATTCCAAGAGAATACATTATCGGCATTGCAGTCGGCAATGAAGACGTAGCAAAAAGAGTCTATGCTATGTTGAAAATGTATGACATGAAAAACATACCAGTCTATATTGCTCCAGATGTGATGACTCCGACATGGAGTAGTATGATTAAAGGTGGTACTCGACCAAGTGAGGCCCAATGTCACTGGTCGCAGGAGGAATAATTATGACTATAGCAATACCAACTCAAACAGAAAAATGCAAAGGTGCAATGTTGGCTACTGCCATCGGCGATGCATTGGGTTGGCCTAATGAGCCCCGCTCCAAGAACAGAATTAAAAGGCCTAAAATCACCGACCACTTCGTCGAGTGGATTCGCAGTTCTAGCAATCCACGATGGCACGATGAGAAAATCCTTCCCGGGGAATACAGCGATGATACGCAGATGACATTGTCTGTTGCGCGCAGTATTATTGCGGGTGATTGGGAGAATTTTTTAATTGAACGAGAACTCCCTTTCTGGTTGACGTATGAGCGTGGGGGCGGTGGAGCATTATTAAAAGCTGCCAAGTCCTATAGTATGGGTGACATGCAATTATGGCGCTCGAAATATGCGCTCGCATATTTCAATGCAGGTGGAAATGGCGCAGCTATGCGTATTTTACCGCATGTTATTGCAACTGCAAAAAGACCAAACATCGATGCGCTCATGCTGGACGTTGCCAGGGATACCCTTATTACTCATGGACATCCTCGGGCTTTTCTAGGTGCCACATGTTATGCTTATGCTTTGGAATATCTTTTGCGGAAAAACACAGTACTAGAGTACGGGGAGCTCGTCTCTGCCGTGATTGATGGCCAAAATAACTGGGGTGCATTTCTGGATCCTGATATTTTCGGAGATTGGCTTCACATTGTAAGTAGCCAATGTGGATATAATTTTTCAGCAGAATGGGAACGCACTCGCATCCATATGGTTAAACAGCTCGAATTCATAAGTGTTTCGCTTAATAAAGGCCTAATTCTTGATGATATAAAAGTACTGACCGAATTAGAATGCTTTGGAACGGCAAATGGCGCTGGAGATATTGCCGCTCTAGCTGCTATTTATCTAGCCTCAAGATACGCCAACAATCCCTCCGTCGGGATAAAAATCCCAGCGTTTTCGTTTGGAGCAGATACTGATACTATAGCTTCTATGACCGGTGGATTAGTTGGAATGCTAAGTGGCACAAGCTGGATTCCATCAGAATGGAAGTTGGTTCAGGATTATAACTGTCTTTTACAGTTGACAGAGTTGCTTCTGGCAGACAACAAAAAAGAAGCCGCGAAAACTGAAGTTGCTGAAGTGAACGTACAAGACGGTAGCTGGATAGCAACCCCCATTGGCAAAATGCGCTTGATTGATTTGATAAAAGTTCCAAACGGCAAACACGGCATGGTGATAATTAGGAAATGGCAAACTATGCTTGGACAAACCTTATACACTAAGGAATTCCAAGCTAACGACCCCGACTCACACCCCCGTCAGTCTGACGAACAGGCGCAACTTTCTCAGCAGTTGACCTTGTATGATTTATCTGAATCGCCCTCCTTGAAATTTGTACCGCCAGCACCAATGCACGAAAACACTCCGAGACAAATGGATCTACAAAAAGCATCTGGACAATTTATTTTGGATGCGAATAGTGTATTGGCATTGCTTAGTAATTCTCAGCTTAAAAAAAATATTACTATTGGTAAGACGCTAAAAATAATCTTAGCATTAATAGAAGGTAACAAGTCCAACGCAGCCATTGCAAAGCAATTGGAGGTTGATCTGGCTATGGTAAACGTTCTTAGACATTTCGTGAAATAAAGGTAAGCGGCATTATTGGGAAACCAATCCGTCCATTTGTAAATCAAAGCTTTGTAGCGATTATCTTTACCCACGTGCGTCAAAAATGCGACAAATAAAAATGACCTGTGAGATCACTTTCTCACAGGTCTGTTTCTGTATGCCCAAATAACGCTTTCCATTTTATCGCATTATTAAGGTGAATACGTCGCACTAAATTTGACACTCGCGTCGGCGAGATTAGGCAGTTGCGACGGCGAAGTTAGACACCCGCGTCGGATGGATTAGTCACCCGCATTTGGCTGTAGTAAATTGAAGTTACGTTCTGCAAGCAGGACGAATTAACTTCAAGGAGGGTCATGAAATGACCAACTACAGAGAGATTCTGAGGTTAAGAAGCCTTGGACTCAATCACAGCCAGATTGCCGAGAGCATGGGTATCGCTCGGCAAACGGTGGTCACATCATTGCGGCGCGCGGCATCGCAGGGCTTAGACTGGCAAGCAACGGAATCACTGAGCGACTCGGAATTATCGGCGAAGCTGTTCCCACCGTTGGGTGTGGGGCTCGGCTACAAAATACCGGATTACGAGTTCATCCATCGGGAATTGGCAAAAAGCGGCGTAACTCTTCAACTGCTTTGGTTTGAGTACTGTGACAAGTGCCGGGATGCGGGTGAAATACCATATCAACTGACCCAGTTCAAGAAATACTACAGGGATTACGTGGTCAAAACCAAGGCGACAATGCATATCAACCGTAAGCCTGGCGAAATCATGGAGGTCGACTGGGCGGGACAAACCGCCAAGCTCATTGACACGGATACTGGCGAGGAGATCGACGCGTATGTCTTCGTTGCGGCGCTGCCCTACAGCGGATACGCCTACGTCGAAGCGTTTCTGAGTCAAAAACAGGATGCGTGGATCGCCGCTCACGTCAACGCATATGGTTTTTTCGGCGGCGTAACCCGTATCCTTGTACCGGATAACCTGAAAACGGGTGTCATGAAAAACACAAAAGCGGAAACCGTGCTCAACAAGACATATCAGGAACTGGCGGAGCATTACGGTACTGCGATCATCCCGGCACGGATCCGAGCCCCTAAAGACAAACCGACAGTCGAAGGCGCTGTAGGTAATATCTCCACTTTTATTCTCGCGGCAATCCGCAACCAGCGGTTTTTCTCCTTGCGGGAGATGAACGCGGTTATCCGGGAGAAGCTTCACGCCTTTAACCACAAACCCTTCCAGAAGAAGGAAGGCAGCCGTGCCAGCGTTTTCGCAGAGGAACGAACCTTTTTACTTCCATTGCCGAAGAACGCATTCGAGCTCGCAACGTGGAAAATCGCAACGGTTCAGTACAACTACCATGTCAGCGTGGACGCCCAGTTTTACTCTGTTCCTTACGAGTATATCAAGTGCAAGGTCGATGTCAGGCTGACGCGCAATGTAGTAGAGATATTCTTCGAGGGCATCCGCGTTTGTTCTCACGTCCGGCTGTACGGACGGCAAGGGCAATACAGTACGCAGGAAGCGCATATGCCGCCGAATCATCAGCAGTATACCCAATGGAACGGCGACCGTTTCCGCAAGTGGGCTGCCAAGATCGGTGAAAACGCCACGGTGATCGTAGAAGCAATCCTCACCGGCTATAAGGTCGAACAGCAGGGTTATCGCGCCTGTATGGCGCTCTTGAAAATGGCGGATACATACACGCCTGAACGTCTTGAGGCTGCCTGTGAAAAGGCTCTGTCATATACGCCGCGCCCCGGCTACAAGGTAATTCAGGCGATCCTGAAGTCCGGACAGGACAAGATCAGCGAGAAGTCCGCCGCACCGTCCGATCCTTCCCCGTTTAGTTTTACGCGAGGCGCCGACTATTACGGAAGGGGGCGGGAATAATGCTGGACAATAATACCGTCAGGAAACTTCACGAGATGAAGCTCAG
>Ga0116164_10003480_pt1 | contig 10774 bp, 10 predicted proteins | sample AD_UKC109_MetaG_FD_89888 | JGI IMG/M metagenome (GOLD analysis project Ga0116164, IMG submission 89888) | Active sludge microbial communities of municipal wastewater-treating anaerobic digesters from Hong Kong - AD_UKC109_MetaG | ecosystem: Engineered > Bioreactor > Anaerobic > Digestate... | reverse complement strand
GAACTATGCAAGTCAATATCCTGACAAAATAAGGCTACTGCCTTCAGATAGGAATCAAGGCATGATGCCAAATTTTTTACGAACCCTTGATAGTTGCCATGGAAAGTACATTGCAATGTGTGAAGGAGACGACTACTGGACTGACCCGCTTAAACTTAAAAAGCAGGTAGATTTTCTTGAGAATAATTCTGATTTTTCACTTTGCATACATGACGTAATTACTATTTATGAAGGGGTTCCAAAGGAAAATCCATTTTCATGCAATTGGACTAAAAGTACTTTCACTTTTTCTGATGTTATTGATAATCATTTTATTCCGACACTAAGTATTGTTTCTCGGAGGAATCATATTATTCCGATACCACATTGGTTTGTTAATTGCATTGTTGGGGACATTCCCCTTGAGCTAATATTATTAAGCAAAGGTGATGGGTTTTATTTTCATGAAACTATGGGTGTGAAAAGGAAGAATATTGATGGTATTACTGCTGATAAAGAAAGGCTGAAGAAAAGAGTGAGAAGTTTCTATGATATGTATAAAAATATAAATTGTTTTACAGAAAAAAAATATAATAAGAATCTAAAGCCAAAAATCGCAAGTTATGAACGTAAAATTGCTATTACTAGATTCGAACAAAGAAAAATCATTTTGGGTTTGATATATGTTCTTAAAAGCTTCATAAGAGATCCCGTGCAAGTGCACAAAAATCTGAATTTGAACAAATTGCGATTTGTATCAAAAATTATTTTCAAAAGAGAAAAAGTAATAAATCAGAAGGATAAAGAAAGGGGAATCGCATCATAGCCACTTAACGAAAAGATATAGTCGACCCTTAGTAAGTGATTATAGTGTTGATAGCTAATAACATATGTTAATATTATTGATTATCAGAATGCAAACTTTTTTGGTAGATTCGTTACAAAGCTTGTCTGCCTGCTGTCAGATGAAGCATTTGTTGACCTTTGGGTTGAGAATGATCACTGGCAATACTTCTATGGTGAGACCTATTTTCAGTTTGAGAAGCCATTTGATCCGAGTGAATTTGAACACTTCCGCAAGCGTCTGGGTACAGACAGAGCTGAAAAGTTATTGAAGCTCATTATCAGTCTCTTTGAGAAGAAAGAAGTACTCATTGACACCACGGTTCAGGATAAGAACATTACCTACCCAACAGATGCCAAGCTTCATAAGAAGATCATAGAGGGCTGCTGGAAGAAAGCTGAGAAAGAAAACATTGCTCTCCGTCAGAGTTACAGTCGCACTCTTGGCCAGCTGATGATAGATCAGCGGTTCCATGATCATCCAAAAAGAAGGAAGAAGGCAATGGCAGCAGCCAGAAAGGTAAGGACCATTGCCAGACGCCTGGTAGGGGATGTTGAACGTAGTCTTGCCGATAAAGAGCGCCTTGAGACATATGATGAGCAGTTATGACTATGCTACGGGGTAATGGGTCAAAAGCGAGACAGCAAGAATAGGATCTTTAGCTTTCATGCGCCTGAGATAAGTTGTATCTCCAAGGGTAAGGACCATGAGAAGTACGAGTTTGGAAACATGAGAGGCTTTGTGATCATGAAGAAAAACGGTATTATACTTGGAGCCATGGCTTTTGAAAGTAATCCATACGATGGTCATACGCTTGAGCCTCAATTGAGCCAGGTATCGGATCTGATGGGCAGGTTACCGAAAGTGGCATTGGTCGACAGAGGTTATTAAGGACGCAAGACCATCCTCGGGGTAGAGATCATGATGCCGGGTACTGGTAAAGGCAAAACAGCCTATGAGAAACAACAGGAAAGATCCCGGTTCAGACGACGGGCAGCCGTTGAATCGGTTATCGGACATCTCAAGAGTGATTACCGGATGCTGAGGAACTATCTCAAGGGCGTTGAAGGTGATATGATTAATACTATTATGGCAGCAATTGCCTTCAATATGATGAAAAGATTAAGGCAGATCCATAATGTCATTTATTTTGTCCTGGATTTACTAACCGGCAACTGGTCAGTAAAATATGTCACTGTAAGGAATTATTGAAAAACAAGACTTGTTAAGGGTCGACTAGCTACAGTTCGTTTGCCAGGACTTAGGAACTGGAGTTTTATAGTATGAGCAAAACAATGAGGAAGATTGCAATTATAAAGAATGGTAATGGTATTGAGCAATTCAGAAAGTTAAATGGAGACTGGCAAAACAATAGTATAGAATTAATGTGGGATATAAATGAACTAAGAAAACACTACTCAATTGTTCTTATATCAATTACAAGTAAATTAAAGGATGAATGTGTTTTCGAGAACAGGATTTCATTATATGATATAAGCATTTATAAGAAAAATAAAATCCACTATATACTTCGAAATTTAATCTATGGATTCAAAGTACTAAGGATCCTTAATAAGGAAAAGATCAATTTTTTGATCATTTCAAATTTTAAATTTTTGAATCTTTTTTTACTAAGTAGTGAAATTTTAAAATATAAAGTAATACCTAATTTTTCTAGAGCCAATCAGGTATCAGATTCTAATTTTAGGCTGATTAGAAAATATCAGATTTCTGATGTAATTATCCCTGGATTTATGTTTAAATCCGTATTTGATTCAAAAGGTTTGAGAGTACATATGCGTTTACCTAGATATCCAGATTCTTTTTATAGGGATATCATATGCTCTGACTTGCCTAATTACCCATTTATTATATCTTTTATAGGTCGTTTGATTATATCTAAAGGTGTATATGAGTTCATATTTGCTGCTATAGAACTTGCTAAGGATAATTATAATATTGGCTTCGTAGTTATTGGAGAAGGGCCTGAAGAAGAGAATATTAATCGTATAATTACAGAAAATAGTTGTAACCGTCAAATTTGCCTTTTAGGGTATAAGAATAATATCGAAATAGGATCTTATTTGAGAAAAAGTAACATATTAGTTTTTCCTTCTTACACAGAAGGCTTTTCAAAGGTTTGGATAGAGGCCATCTATACAGAAACTCCAATAATCTTAACTAAACTTTCTGGAATAGAAAATCTCATTAAAGATAGAATTCACGGTTTATACATTCTGTCTGGCTCACACAGAGATATTGTAGATAAGATACTACAATTATACAAGGATCCAGTCTGGTATCAAAAGGTAAAGATTAATCTAAAAATGCTAAGAAATGATCCAATATTTGCAAAAAGCAGGAATTTTTACGAGAATGTAATTGAGATTATTGAAAACAGAAGTACGGAATGAATGTATTCAAATGGTATTCCAATACAGGTTATAGTGCTTGTAAGTAATAGAAATTTGCAAAGGCCTTAAGGCGAAAAGGTTTTATTAGAGCCAGGAATTTCATTTTGGCTATGTGCAAAAGAAGCCCTGGAGTTGAATTTAGCTAGGGATGCTCAATCGGACATAATTTGCAAATTGCACATGGACAATATATTGTCATTGGTGGAAATACAATAATAGGCGACAATTTGGTGATCTATAATGGTTTAACATTAGGAGTGAGAGGGAATTTCATTTTAGTTGATGGTATTCCACAACAGGAGGCATTGTACTCCATAATAGATGATGGCTTTATTATTTATTCCGGTGCGAAAATATACGGGAAAGTACACTTGCATAAAAATGTAATTGTTAGGGAAAATGCTATTGTATTTGACAATGTTAACCCAAATTGTAGGGTTGGAGGACATCCGGCAAGAATAATTAAAAAACATGAATTCCAGTTTAACACAAAATGAGGGAACGGAAACAGTATAAAAAGATAGTTTATTTCTCGCCAGGTTATTTTCATGCCAGAGAGGGGTTGTTTATTGAAATAAGTAAACATTTTAATATTAAAGTAATTGATATTTCCCATAAGAAAATCAACGGAAGCCCTTCGGAAAATTATCTTAGGAATGTTAAAAATGAAATTTGGGATTTCAATAGTGCAAAGTTAAAGCGTATCAATAAAGAATCTATACCTAGATTATTTTGGAAGATTTTCATAGAATTAAAGAAAAATAATTATGACATAGTAATAACATCAACGCAACACACTCTCCATTCTAAGATTGTGGCATTTTATAGACCGTTTTTTAAATTTAAACTTGCATATGTAAATGAAGCATGGATTTACTTTCCTAAGAAGTCCTTTTTAGATAGAGCATATGAAAAATTGGCAGTTTGTATGGTTAGAAAAGCAGACTTTGTCTTAAACGAAGGAATAAGATCTGAAGAATTTATGTTAAGTCTTGGCTTACCAAAAGCAAGATGCCTATTTTGGCCAATGATGTCTGAAGATTTGATGCTTAAGCCAATAGCAATTAATAAATATCTAGAGGGTCTTTTGGAGTTTAAAGAAAACTCAATCAACTTTGCATATGTAGGTAGATTTTCTAAGAGCAAAGGGGTATTCACACTTCTGGATGCTTTTATTTTCTTATTAAATAAAAGCCACTTTAATAATGTTTTTATGTATTTAGTCGGAGGAGGATACGAAATTGTAAAGGTACGTGAAATAGCAAAAAAATTTAGTAATATTATTGTTATAGAATGGGTTACGCCAGCAGAATTACCTTTTATTTATTCCAGGATGGATTTTTTTGTAAATCCATCTCATTATGATGGATTTAGCACGGTAGCTTGTGAAGCAGCTTCAATGAGTTTGCCTTTAATATTAACAAAAATGGTGGGGTGCGTGCCTGATTTATTGGTTGATAATGATAATGGCTTCGTTGTTGAGGCTAAATCGTCAACGGAACTAGCAAAGGCGATAGAAAGAATTGTAGAAGTTGGGAAAGAAAAGCGGTTACAAATGGGATATCAATCAAGAATGAAATTTTTGGAGATGTCTTCATTTCAGCATCATATAAATTCTATAAATTTAATGTTGAATGAATAAACCACGCTTAGCTTTAGTGGGGGGGTACTTTCCAAGATCACCGGGTGGAGCAGAAATACAGACATATTATATTTCTAAAGCATTACGCATCAAATACGAGGTTCACTTCATTTATATAGATTCACACGTTTCTAAAATTAGAAGAGAGAAAGAAAATGAATTCATACTGTGGGCTTTACCCAAGCGTAAATTATTAAGGAGAGTCTTTAATAAAGTATTAATCCTTGATTATTTTAAAATAAAGCGAATACTGGGTATAATAAAGCCAGTTATTGTGTACCAACGTTCTGGTACAGCTTATACTGGTATTTGCGCACATTTGAAAGGATTTGGTTCCTATAGATTTGTTTGGCATATTGCATCAGATTCGGATGTTAATAAAATACGCAATTTAAATATTCTGTCACCCTTTAGACTAATTGATAGGATTGCTTGTCTTTATGGTATGAGGAAAGCTGATGTGATTATTGCGCAAACAAAATATCAAGCTGAACAGATTCTTAATAACTACAGAATTAAAGCAACGGCAGTAATTACTAATTTTGGTGAACCTCCTAGTACAATTATTCACAAGTCTACAGAAACCATAAAAATTTCATGGATAAATAATATCAAGGAAAATAAAAGGCCCGAAATTTATTTGAAATTGGCGAAAGAGTTTGAAAGCCATGCAAATATTAGGTTTGTAATGGCAGGTAATAAAGGAAATGCCAGAATTCAGAAAGATTTGGATGATATAATTATGAAATCATCAAATGTGGAGTACTTGGGCCTATTATCTCAAGAAGAAGTTATGACTTTACTTCAAGAATCACATTTGTTAGTTAACACAAGTATTGTAGAAGGATTTTCAAATGTTTTTATTCAAGCCTGGTTTTGTCATTGTCCTGTATTAAGTTATACCGTAAATCCAGACAATGTACTTACAGATAGCTCTGTTGGCTATTGTGCGGAAGGTGAATTTAACCGAATGATAAGCTTTGTAAAAAAATTCGTTTCGGATTCAAATCTTAGAAGCCATTTTAGTGAGTCATCCTATGGTCATGCTTGTAGAAATCATGCGAAGGAGATAGAATTGCCGAAGTTATTAAAAGTTGCATTTGAATTATGAGCAATCGCAAAATCATTTTCATTTCTACCAAACAATACGGATATCTTACTGCATTTTATTACTATTCTTTATATCTTAATGATTGCCAAATTGAATTCATTTGTATTGACAGACATCTCCCTAAATATGATTCTCCCGAAAATGTGCATGTACAATACTGTAATAGACGCCTTTTTTCACTTAAAGTTATAAGATATTTGTGGACTGATGAATGCAGAAAAAAGAAGCCAATAATTATAGTTAATTATTATAAGTTATGTGGTTTAATAGGTTTATGCAATATGACCCAGTCTACAGTCTTGGATATTAGATCTGGAGAAATTTCTAGATCTGGGGTTCGTGTTTTCTTATTAAATGCATTAATTTGGGTCGAATCACTTTTTTATAAAAGACTTTTTATTATTTCTGAAAACCTTAGACTAAGATTAAAGTTATCTCTTCGCAAAGCAAAATTGATACCTCTTGGTGCGATAGAAATTGGGTATTCTGACAAAAGTTTTAAGGAACTAAATTTATTATATGTAGGAACATTCTTCAATAGGGAAATACACCTCACAGTCCGGGGTCTTGCTAAGTTTAAAGAACAGCACCCAGAGATACCGATTAAGTATACAATAATAGGTTTCGGCCCGACTTCAGAAACAGAGCTTATTTTAAGAGAAATAAAAAGTAAGGAAATACTAGAAGGTATTGTAGATTTGTACGGGAGATTAAATCACAGAGAGCTTAAAGAGCACTTTAAGAAATCCAACATTGGTGTGTCTTTTGTCCCACAGACTGATTATTTTCATTGCCAGCCTCCAACAAAAACATTTGAATATATATGTTCAGGCTTGGTTTGCATTGCGACAGCAACAAATGAGAACAAACAAATCATTGACAGAAGTAATGGGGTAATTATCAGTGATACACCTGAAAGCTTTGCAAATGGTTTAGAAATTATCTGGGCAAACCGAAATAGTTATAATAGCCAAGCGATTAAGACTAATTCGTTTAAATATCATTGGTCTGAAATTGTCGAAAATCACCTTAGACCTGCATTGAAAAATACCTGATGCTAAAAGTTAGATTTCTTGGTTTAAAGCTTGTTTTATCAATAGCAGTATTAACAGGATGGGCAATATATAGAGGTTTGTTGTCGTCAATACCCTTAAGAATCATCGAGCTTGTTGTTTATGGTTATTTAGTAATCATTGCTAGCAAAAGGAGAAACTTTACAGGAGCACTATGGATCGTTTTGTGCTTGGCTTTTTGGATGATCTCAGTTATTGTAAACAGCACTTCATTGGTGTTGTACTTGTTTTTTATAAGATCAATGCTGTTATACTATATTATATCAGCATATATAGCCAGTGCAACGAGTGTGGAAGATGATCTTTTTAGTTTGTTTAATTTTATATGGATATTACTACTGCTTCAGATTCCAATTGCAGTAATCAAGTATTTCACAATAGGTATTGGAGAAACACCTCTCGGGTTAAGTGGGACTTCCTGGACAACATTTATATTCTTAATAGGCATATCTTACGCTTTATCATTTTTCTTCTATTCTCACCAAAAAAAATACTTATTATATACCCTTGGATTTGTTTTGTTTGGTTTAATAGGAGGGAAGCGTGCAATTGTGTACATTTTTCCTGTAATAGTTATCTTTCTTTTAATTATATATAATTATCGTGCACTATTTAGAATTAGAATTTTACTTCCCCTTTCAATTGGCGTCTTTATAGTTATTTATGCAACTGTAAGATTTATACCTACATTAAATCCCGAGAGAAAGATGGGTGGATCTTTTGACATACCTTATGTGTTGCAATACACAGCAGAATACAACACTGCTACAACACGAAGTATGGGTGCAATAGGTAGAACTTCAGCTTTGGAGATGGCATATAAAAAAATATCTGCCAATGGAGTTCAGCATATTTTTTTTGGGAACGGACCAGGAATATTAACTAAAACTTCCATTGAAAAATTTGATAACAGAAATGTTACGAAAGAGCAGTATGATATAGGCTATGGAGTAACAGCATTAGTCTTTTTACTAATTCAGGTCGGTATTTTGGGCTCTCTAATCTATTTTTCTTTTTTGGTATCCTTAGGCCGTTATAGTTGGTCAATTCGAAATTTAGAGAATGATCCGTTCTGGAAAGCATTTCATCTGGGAACTCTTGGCGTAATATTTTCAATTTCATTTGTTGCCTTTTTCTATGATGTTATTCATAAGGAGCCTATTGTAATGTCAATCGTTTATGCCCTCATAGGCATAAGTATTGCTAGATTTAAAATGATTACTACTACAATTGATCTTTAGAGAACATTCTTCATTAGGCAATAGGTTAAAAAACAGGGGCATTGGTCGAAAAAAGAAACATATTAATAGTAGGTGCAGATTTAACAAGCAACGGTGGGATTGCCAGTGTAATAAAAGCATATCACTCAGCCTTATTAAAAGGGAATTATTGTATCAATCTTATATTCATACGGACTAATTACTATAAGGATAAAGGTAAAGGTCGTGAAGTTCTAATCTTTATTAAGTCCTTTATACGATTCTTATACTTAATATTATTCAGTGATATTGAATTAATCCATGTACATTCTTCTGCTTATATTAGTTTTTATCGCAAATCTTTTTTTGTTCTTATGGCTAGAATATTGAACAAGAAAATAATAATGCATTTACATTCGAGTAACTTTTATGATTTTTTTTTAAATGCTTCTTGGTATAAATCAAAAGTTCTTTCATCATGTAATTGTATTGTGGTGCTCTGTTCAGATTGGGAGAAAAGCCTAAAAGCTAGGTATCACGGACTATATATTCGAAAGATAGAAAATCCATCTCCGGCAATTATATATGAACGGGATAACTTGGCACATTTCGGGCAAGAAATAATCATATTGTTTGTAGGGTTTTTAATTGAAAATAAAGGAATTAAAGATCTATTGTTAATCGCCGAGCAGCTGAAAGAAAGAAATACTAATGGTGTCAGAATTCATATCGCCGGTAAGGGAGAAATGGAAAGTTATGTAATCACCACAATTAAAGAAAAAGAATTGCAGGATTACGTTTTTTTCAGAGGCTGGATAGATAAAGAGCTTAAGGCAGAAGTCTATCGAGAAGCAGATATTTTCATTTTGCCCTCTTACAAGGAAGGTATGCCTATTTCAATACTAGAGGCAATGTCATATGGGCTTCCAGTTTTATCGACAAAAATAAGTGGCATTCCTGATTTAATTGAAGATGGTATAAATGGTTACCTTGATACTCCAGGAGATATTAAGGGAATGTACAAACACTTAGAACAATTAATAAATGATCCAGAAGAGAGGAAATGTATGGGGAAGAAAAATCTTGAGAGAATAAAACTAAACTCAGAGGAATTGATTTTTAGTCAAGTTGCAGATTTATATAATGAATTGATGCAATAATTACGAAAATGCTGCAAATAACCCAAAAATTAAGTGATGGTGATATGCTGGTTCACGTGGTGCCTAATCCGGTTGTTGGCAAAGGCATGGTGCTTGTAAAAAACCATTATTCACTTATCAGTGCGGGCACAGAGAGTAATACTGTAAGTGCTGCCCGTAAATCACTCACCGGAAAGGCAAGGGAAAAACCTCAACAAGTAAAACAGGTTTTGGACGTGGTTATGCAGCAGGGACCTGTTCAGGCTTATCGTGCTGTAACAAAAAAACTCGAAGCGTATTCCCCTCTAGGCTATTCTTCTGCAGGTGAAGTTATCGGTGTGGGAGATATTGTGACTGAATTTAAAACTGGTGATCTTGTTGCCTGCGCCGGTGTTGGTTATGCAAATCATGCTGAAATCATAGCTGCACCTGTCAACCTTTGCGTAAAACTTGAAAAGAACGCAGATCTCAAAAAAGCTGCATACAATACTCTTGGAGCTATAGCCATGCAATCGGTACGCCAGGCAGATCTTCGCCTGGGGGAGAGCTGTGCAGTAATTGGACTGGGACTCCTTGGCCAGCTTACATGCCTCATCCTTAAAGCCTCAGGGGTAAGAGTAGTTGGCATTGATGTCAATGGTGCGGCTGTTGAAACCGCATCAGTTCACTGCGCTGACTTAGCCATTCTCAGAAACTCCCCGGGAATGGAAGACAGAATTGCAGACTTTACAAGCGGACTGGGTGTTGATGCAGTTATCATTGCTGCAGCAACTGACAGCACTGACCCGATCAATTTTGCCGGCGCCATTGCCAGGAAAAAGGGGAAGATTGTAATCCTTGGTGCGGTGCCGCCATCGTTTGACCGAGACCCCTACTGGTATCGAAAGGAACTTGAACTTAAGATGTCGTGCTCATACGGCCCCGGAAGATACGATCTCAATTATGAAGAGAAGGGCATTGATTACCCTCCTGCCTATGTCCGCTGGACAGAAAAACGAAATATGGAAGCCTTCCAGCAACTCCTTGCTGACGGGAAAATTGATATTGACTATCTGACAACTCATGAGTTCGATCTTGTCGATGCTCCCAAAGCATACGACATGATAGTCAATAAGACAGAACCGTATCTGGGCATTATTATAAGATATGATACGAACAAGCCTGTTGAAAAGGATAAGAAGATCATTGTATCTCAACCGGCACCTGAAAAAGAAATAAATATTGCTTTCATAGGAGCAGGCAGCTATGCACAGGGAAACCTTCTTCCAAACCTGCCTAAGTGGAATAATATCACCCGCAAGGGTGTCCTGACAAATACCGGAACAACATCCAAAAGGGTTGCTGAAAGATTCCATTTTGAATACTGTACCTCT
>Ga0116164_10003479_pt1 | contig 10779 bp, 9 predicted proteins | sample AD_UKC109_MetaG_FD_89888 | JGI IMG/M metagenome (GOLD analysis project Ga0116164, IMG submission 89888) | Active sludge microbial communities of municipal wastewater-treating anaerobic digesters from Hong Kong - AD_UKC109_MetaG | ecosystem: Engineered > Bioreactor > Anaerobic > Digestate... | reverse complement strand
TATCGACATAGCAGTTTTCTTCCGAAGATCCGATAAATCCGCCTACTTTATTGCTGCCTTTTACCAATGCCGTTGTTTTTGAGAATTTGACATTGGAAATGTAATTGTACCCAACGATGCCGCCTACTTTTTCGTTCCCTGTAATGCTTCCCGAGCATGAACAAGATTGAATCACAGCGTATTGTTGGGTTTTTCCACATATCCCTCCCACGTTATCATTCCCTGTTATATCGACATTGGTCAATAGGATGTTCGCGAGGTTATACGAGTAACCCAGGGAGTTGGCAGTTAAACCAAAGAGACCAACATAGTCGGTGGTGCTTCGGTTGATGTAAAGGTTGCTGATGGTATACAACTGCCCGTCATACGTTCCTCCGAATGCATCTGAGGAATTCCCGATCGGAGTCCAGCCTGCGCCGCTGAACCATGTCGAAGTTGCCGAGGCATCAATGCTGGCTGTCTGGACATAATGATAACTCCATCGGGTTGAATTTTCTGCAATCCAATACAGGTTATTCAATGAGGCAATCCGGTATGGGTTGCTTGCTGATCCGTCGCCAAGGGTAGGCGCCGTTGCCGTCTGGGCGAAAAGGCTTCCGGTGGTCGTTGCCCAAAGTAAAATTCCCAGCAGGATGCTTCGGTTTTTTGCATTCTTTTTTTTCTCCTTTTGAAAAAACGAAAGCAACAAAATCCCTTTTGACAATGAGTTTGCCATGTTGCGGAAAGCGTAGATGGTCTTCATTTTTTTCGGTTTGATTTTCGGGTTAAAGGTAAGCGGGAGTATAAAAGGCACCTATCGGTGTTTTCACCATTTTTCTACGTAAAAAGTGCAGGGATAAACAGGAAAACCGACGGAGTGTTTTGGTCAGTCGGGGGCTTTCAGTAGGACTGTGAACGTAGTTCCTTTCCCGGGGGAGCTTTCGGCGCCAATTTCACCGCCCATTTTTTCCACCAATTCCTTACAGATAATCAGGCCGAGCCCGGTTCCTTTCCCCTCGGAACGGCCTATGGAACGGGTATCAACTTCTATGCGGAATAATTTTTCGATTTCGGCAGGGGTCATCCCAATCCCGGAATCGATCACGTCAATTTTCACCTTTTTTGACAAAGATGTAGCCCGGATGATGACTTCATTGCCCGGAGGCGAGAATTTTATGGCATTCGTGACCAGATTGTTAAGAATGGTGCTTAAGGCTCCCCGGTTTGCTTTCGCCCGGTAGCTCTCAGGAACTTGGTTGGTGAGCATGATTTCGCGGCTTCGGGCAAAAGCACCCAGGGTGGAAATCAATTCCTGAACGGCTGAATGGATGATGCAAATCTCATTTGCAGGGAAGGCGGGTTTCATCTGAATCGTTGCCCATTCAAGCATGTTTTTCAGCATCGAGTTCATGTACTCAGACGAGCGGCTCAGTTCTTCAATATAGTATTGTTGTTCCGATCGGTCTATCTGATCAAAATTCCGGTGGAGCGATGAGGTGATGTTACAGAAGGCTGAAAAGGGATTTTTCAGGTCGTGTGCCAGGATCGAAACAAACTTGTCCTTCGTTGCATTCAAAACCTGAAGTTCGTCGTTCTTATTTTTCAGTATTGTGTTGATTTTTTGTTTTAACCGGTAACGGCTGTACAGGAAAATAAGTACCAGCAGAACCAATGCCAGGCCAAGCGCGATAAAAACCAACTGATTTTTTTTCTGTTTGATTTTGTTTTCGGCTATTTCATTATCGTACACCAACTTGTCGATCTGCTTTTCTTTTTCAAGGCTTTCGTATTTTTCTTGCATCTCCGTCAACGCCCGGGTTTTTTCTTCCGAAAAAATCAGCTCATTGGTTTCGATGTATCGCTCGGCATGTTCCAGCGCCTGCCGGTATTTCCCGGAAGCGTTAAATGCTTGCCGGAGAATGGCTGAGGCTTCGGCAATCATCCGGTGCGATCCGATTTCTTGTGCTGTGCTTAGCGCAAGGTTCCCATAGTTTACGGATTCTTCGATATGTTTCTTCTGTGTAGGGTGGTCTGATCCGCTATTTGCTGCTTCGGCTAAGGTAACATGCAGCCGGGCCAGGTTGGAATAGGCCAGGGCCAGCCCAAATTTATCACCCAGATCCCGGGTGGCGTCGAGAGTGAGCCGATAATATTCTAGGGCTTTCTGGTTTTGTCCCAGTTTGTGGCAGGTTTCGCCCAGGTTGTTGTAGGTATTGGCAATCCCCTGTTTGTGGCCAATTTGCTGAACCATCTCAAGCGTTTTCTGAAAATAGACGATGGCACTTTCATAACGCTCCTGGTCGTACTCTATAGCGCCCATGTTATTATAAGCAGCCGCCAGACCTGTTTGATCACCCAGTTCGGTATATACAGGAATCGCCTTTAGATAATATTCTTCTGCTTTTTCAAAATTACCCTGGTCGGCATGGATGTTGCCGATGTTGTTGAAACAATACGCCATGCCCTTTTTATCGCCGGTGATTTGGTGCAACTCAAGGGAAGCAAGGTAGTTTTCAATGGCTTGGTCGTATATCCCCATATCGTTGTAAACATTCCCGATGTATCGAAAAGCTTTTGCTTTCAATATCATTAAGGATCTTTCGTCCGAAACTTCTTTTTCGGTAGAAATAGATTCAGCAAGATTTAAAGCTTCCTTGTAATAATGCAGGCCTGAATCGGGGAATTCCGGTTCATACAGTTCCCCCAGTTCGAGATAAAAAAGAATCAGGGAAGTGTCTTCTTTCAGTGAAAAGTTTTTTCTGAGGCTGTCGATGGAGTTTTGCAACGCAAGCTGCCCCTGCAGCGGGTTTTGCATAAAGAAAAAAAAGAAGAGAAATTGGAAAATACTCAGGTAGATTCTGGAGAATGTACGCATAAACAGGTTTATTTTCGAGTTTAAATTTAGAATTTTCTTTTTAATAACCGCATTATCGATAGGGTGGTAATGATTATTTCTATTCTTTGATTATTTTTAATCGGTAATCGATTCATTAAATTCTGGATTGTTATGGTTGAACCGGTGAAAATTATGATCGTCGATGATCATAAGATTGTGCGCGACGGGATCAGGGCGTTGTTGTTGGGTGAGCGAAACATTCGCTGGATTGGCGAAGCGGCCGACGCCGATTCTCTGTTTGTCTTACTAAAAGATAAGGCGCCTGATGTACTGATCCTTGACATTCAACTTCCCGGTAGGAGCGGGGTGGAAATTCTGGGCGAATTGCAGGAGAAATACCCGGGTATTCGTGTGCTGATTTTATCATCGAACAGCGATGAAGCGATCATTCTGGATGCCGTTAAAGCCGGGGCCAGAGGTTTTTTGCCCAAGGACACTTCGGCTGACGAACTGCTTACGGCCATCATGAGCGTATACAAGCATGAGGGTTATTTTGGTTCAAAGATCAGCAAGATCATTTACAACAGCTATATAGGTCAGGTAACCCGGAAAGAGGATAAAGATATCGGACCCTTGTCGGACAGGGAAGTGGAAATCCTGACTTTGCTTGCCGATGGTTTCACCAACAGGGAAATAGCCGACAAGCTCTTTTTAAGCCCCCGCACGGTCGATACCCACAAAGCCAATATCATGGCCAAACTTCAACTTAACTCAACAGCCAATTTGGTGAAATATGCCCTGAGAAAGGGATACATCAAGCTTTGAATGCGGCACGTTTACCCGGGTGCGTCATTTTTACAATGTATTTGACAGGGGATGACAATCGACTTTCGCTATCTGGCGAATGCATAATCCGCTGCATTACGATGCTTTCGCAGAATCTCCGGCACCTTACCCGGCACTTTTATCCGAATAATACTTTTTATACGCACGAAATATCTTATAGATTGAGAGGAACGTTCAAGGTTCTTTTCGGATCCAAAGCCGAATGGAAAAATTGGCCGTGCTGATGCTTTTCGCTACTTTTGTGCAAAATTTTGAAAATGGCTGCGTTCGAAGAATTGAACCTCACGAAATCGGTACAAAAGGCAATTGCCGAGATAGGATTTTTGCATCCCACACCCGTTCAGGAACAGGCCATACCGGCCATTAAATCGGGGCAGGATGTGATCGGAATCGCACAAACGGGAACCGGAAAAACGGCTGCCTATATCCTGCCTTTGTTGACCCGTTTGGTGAAGGCAGAAGGGGAGGATCCCCGGGTGGTGATCCTTGTCCCCACCCGGGAACTTTCGATCCAGGTGGGCAACGACATCGAAGAACTGGCTCAATATACCAACATCCGCCATGCTGCCGTTTATGGGGGAATCGGATGGACCCGGCACGCGGAGCTGATCGTTCCCGGAATCGACATCCTGGTGGCCACACCCGGCCGCCTTATGGACTTGTACCAACACAATGTTTTGAGCCTGAAAAAAGTGAAGACCCTGGTTATCGACGAGGCCGACCGTATGCTCGACATGGGCTTTATGCCCCAGCTCCGGGCTATTTTTGAACTCCTCCCGATGCGCCGGCAGAACCTTCTGTTTTCCGCAACCTTTCCCGAAAAAGTGGAAGAAATGACCCGGGAGTTTCTTGATGTGCCCCTGAGAATTGAAGTAACCCCGTCGGCGACACCGGTCGAGCAGGTCCGGCAAAAAGTATATCATGTGCCCAATTACCGGACCAAACTGAACCTGGTGGGTCACCTGTTGTCGGATGAGGAGAACTTCCGAAAGGTGATTCTTTTCTGCAAAACCAAGCTGAGCGCCGAGGCGGTGTTTAAGGTCATTTACCGGAAAGCCGAAGGGGAAAAACGCATTCTGCATTCCAACAAGGGGCAAAACACCCGCATCAATGCCATCAATGCTTTTAAGAAGGATGAAGTACGGGTTCTTATCTCGACCGATGTATCGGCCCGGGGCATCGATGCCAGCAAGGTTTCCCACGTGATCAACTTTGATGTGCCGGTGAATTACGACGATTACATCCATCGTATTGGCCGTACCGCCCGTGCCGGAAACGACGGGGAGGCCATCACGCTCATCGATCCTTCGGAAGAATGGCATTTCCAAAACATCGAAAAACTGATGCGCCTGTCGGTGCCGGTATACAATCTTCCGGAAGAAGTGGATGTTCTGGAAACCGAAAAAGAGGAACGGCAGGAACAACTCAGGGAAATCGACCGCCAGCGCCGCATCGACGATCCCTCGTATAAAGGGGCTTTTCACGAGAAGAAACGAAAAAGTAAAGTCGATCAACGTGACTTTACCGACAAATTTGCCCGGACCCGCTCCCGGCAAAAAAAGAAACGGCGTTGATTATGTGTATAATACACAGGGCAATCAATCTTTTCTGAAGAAACTGAAATGTACGCTCCCGTATTTCCTTAAATCGTAAAATCCGGGTAAATGGCTGAAATTGTATGCCTTGGAATGTTCAATGATCAGTATTCCCTTCTTTTCAAGCAACGAACGATTCAGAATCCGTTCGGGGATCTCCGGGAAGCGGGGATGGTCATAGGGGGGATCAGCAAAAATCAGATCGTACTTTTTTCGCTCGCTTTCGATAAAACGAAAGACATCGGAGCGGTACACCTTTGCTTTTTCGCCGAGTTGCTGGATAACGGACTTGATGAACTGCACGTGCTGGAAATTTAGTTCCACCAGGGTGAGGTCGCGGGTTCCCCTCGACAGGAATTCGTAGCCGATGCTTCCCGTACCCGAAAACAGGTCGAGGACCTTGCAGTTTTCAAAATCGATGGTATTCGCAAGAATGTTGAAGAGACTTTCTTTGGCAAAATCGGTCGTTGGTCGCGCCGAAAACGTGCTTCCGGGATGAAAACTTCTGCCCCTGTATTTGCCTCCGGTTATCCGCATATTGCCAGTTGGGTGAGCGGGAAATGATAGTGTGCGGGTTCGGCATGAAAGGTATAACTTGGCACCCAGGGCGGAACGTGTTGTGCCCATACAATCCGGGGAAATCGTTTTTTCACCCTTTCGGCCAGTTCCGATTTGGGATCGATCCGCCCCGAAAGGATCAGCTCAGTTTCCGGCCCGGAAACAAAAAGCCGGGATACCTGGAGCATGTAGTAAAGACAGTCGGTTTCCGACTTGACAAAAAAGTGATTCAGGAAGCTGATTTTTTTGTTTTGAAAAACGGCGATGGTCAGATCATGTTGCCATTTATCGACCCGGATGCTCAGTGTGTGTTCCCCGTTGGTTATGGGCTGGAATGTGGCAAGCGACTGGGGGAAAAATTGGCAATTGGGATACAAATCGCGAAACAGATCGCGGATCAGATTGGGAAGTGCAAAAACGAAAGAGCATGTTTTCTCTTGAAAGGCTGCTGTGTATATCGTTTCGTCCCGTTTATTTTCCAATATGGAATTGAAAAGAAGATTTTCCCGATCGGAAGGGATCAGGTTGTCCGGAACCAACATTTCCCTGGAACTTTGCCATCCGATGCGAGTTTCCTGAAAACGAAGGTTAAGAACAGGTTCCTGTTTCAGGGCATTCAAAAATTCAAGCTTGAACGAATAAGGAGTGACGGAAGGGAAGGAGTGTTCCGAAAGCATGAGGTGGCGCAAGGTTGAGGGATCAGAAACCAAAAATGAAAATCCACCCGTTGAACAACGGATGGATAATCGGTATCCCGGTGTGTTAATGCTTTCGAATGAATCATCAAGAAAACGGGAGCAGTTCATGGTATTCCCATTTTTGCTTACTCCCAGTTTCCGGCATTGTTATTGGGTTCTTCAACCGACCCGACCTTTAATCCCGGATAACGGTTGTTTTTCCTCCGTTGTTCGTTCAGGTTGATGACTTCCTGTTCGAAATCCTTGAGTAATTCGGCCAGAATTTGGTTGTTGTGAGCCCGGGCCTCAAAAACCGGAACTTTAACGCCGGAACCGGTGGTGATGACGGTTTGCCCAAGCCAGAAAACCTGGTTGTTGGAATGAGGAATGAATTTTAGCCGGTTAATGGCATATTCCGAACCAAAGATTTCATCCATAACGCTGGCTTTAATGGTATCCCGGATAATCAGACCTTTTTTCATGGCCGTTTTTTCGTCGAGTCCGGCTTCAATCATACTATCCGTGAGCATACCGATTTTTCGGATTTTGGGTATGGAATCAAACTGGACAAAGGTTATGAGCGAATCCCAGTCGCCGCAAAACTGTCCGTTCACATCTTTAAAGGCAAGCTGTGCCTTGCGAATATCTTTCAATCTTTCAATGACATCATCGTACCGGGCAACTCTTTCTTTTTCAAAATCCAAGGGAGTTTTAACCGTATCCCAGATCAGGTAAGCAAGGGCAATTGCCGCAGCAATCAGTACAATTTGAATAATGGCTCGTTTCATTTTGTGAATTTTAGAACATATTTTGAACGCATGCCTGCAAATTTATAAAAAAAAATAAATTTACTTTCCCGAAGAAAAATTAATTTGGGCATTATGATCGAAAAGAAACTGGCCGAAATTATTATCCGGAACCTGGGGGTTGAACCAACGCTTAGCCAGCAGCAAGCCATCGACGACATTGCCCGTTTCCTCTTCGACGACGACCCGCAGTCGCTCTATTTACTGAAAGGTTATGCCGGTACGGGTAAGACGCTGTTGATTAGCAGTCTGGTTCAGTCATTAAAACCCTTCCGGATTCAAACCCAGTTGCTGGCCCCAACCGGAAGGGCGGCAAAGGTATTATCGGGCTATGCCCTTCACCCGGCCTATACCGTTCATAAAAAAATTTACCGGCAACAATCATCGTCTGACGGGACCGGAAAATTTGTACTCGATTTTAACAAGCATCAAAATACCCTGTTTATTGTCGACGAGGCTTCGATGATCGCCAATGGCAACAGTGATTATTTCCTTTTTGGCTCGGGTCGGTTGCTCGACGACCTGATCGAATACGTCTATAACGGGAAAAACTGCCGTTTGATGCTGGCCGGAGATACGGCCCAGCTTCCCCCGGTTGGTCTTGTGGTGAGCGAGGCCCTCGATACGTCGTACCTGTCGAATTATTCGTTAAAGGTTTATACTTCGGTGTTGAGCGATGTAATCCGACAGTCGCTTGAGTCGGGCATCCTCCATAATGCTACATCCATACGCCTCCACCTTCGCCATAAGACCTCCGACTCTTTTGTCCCGATCCGCACAGAAGGAATGGACGACCTGGTTCGGATCGGGGGTGAACGGCTCATCGATGAAATCGGCGATTGTTACGATCGTTACGGGATTGAGGAGACCATCGTCATTACCCGTTCCAATAAGCGGGCCAATCTTTACAACGAAGGTATTCGCCGTACGATCCTTTGGCGGGAGTCGGAGCTCGAAGCAGGCGATTACCTGATGGTGGTGAAAAACAATTACCACTATGTTCATGCCGATGAGGGGCTTGCCTTTGTAGCCAACGGCGATATTGCGAAGGTGGTGAAGGTTCATCGTACCGAAGAAATATATGGATTCCGCTTTGCAACCGTAACCCTTCTTTTATCCGATTATAATAATCTGGAAATTGAATGCAAAATTTTTCTTGATACACTGACACTGGAAGGTCCCTCTTTCGGACAGGAAGATAACCAACGCTTGTTTGAACAGATTCAAACCGATTACCTGCACATACGGAACAAGGCTGATCGGTGGAAGGAAATCCGGGAGAACGAATACTTTAATGCTCTTCAGGTGAAGTACGCCTATGCTGTTACCTGCCATAAAGCGCAAGGCGGGCAGTGGGATGCTGTTTTTGTGGACCATGGATTTTTGAGCCCTGAAAAGGTAGACATCGGGTTTTTACGTTGGTTGTATACCGCCTTTACCCGCCCCCGGAAAAAATTATACCTGGTCAATTTTGACAAGCATTTCTTTCAGAATCCGGATTCAGGTGACTGAGACGGGTGCCGGCTGGGAACAGGGATGACCATTCCTTCTTCGGCAGCAAGGGTGTTTTCAAAAACTTCTTTGGCTTCGTCGACCAAAATTGACACATCCTTATACCGGGCTGAGAAATGTCCGATGATCAACTGCCCGGCATTCGTCATTTTTGCCAGGCGTGCTGCTTGTGACGCGGTGCTATGGTAAATCTCGCCGGCTCTTTTCTCCATCCGTTTGTCGTACGTTGCCTCATGATAGAGCAGATCGACATCGCGGAGCACCGAACGTAATTCGGGAAGGAAAGAAGTGTCGGTGCAAAAGGCATAGGAGCGGGGTTTCTTCCGGGGATGGGTTAGTTCCCGGTTCGGTATAACCACACCTTCCGGAGTGATAAAATCGGCTCCCTGTTTTAGGCTGTGCAGGTCTTTGACGGGAATCCTGTAGTCCCTGATTTTTTCCCGGATGAGGTTGAGGGGCTCTGTTTGTTCGGAAAACAGGAAACCGCAACACGGGATCCGGTGCCGGAGCGGGAAGGAGCGTACTTTTAAAAAAGCATTTTCGAAAATGATCTGCTCCCGTTTAAAATTCAGCGGGTGCCATATTATTTTGTAGGTAAGGTCGCTGCTCAACAGGTCGAGCTGGGACTTTAAAATCAGGGGCAGGTCGGAATGGGCATAAATGTGCAAATCGGTCTTTCGTTCCAATAGGGTGTACGACGAGAGGAGCCCGATAAGTCCGTAATAATGATCGCCATGAAGGTGTGAAATGAAGATGTGGTTGATGCGATGGAATTTAATTCCGTATTTGCGCATCTGAATTTGCGTTCCCTCTCCGCAGTCGATTAAAAAAAACCGCTCACGTACATTCAGTACGTGAGCGGTTGGGTATCGTGTTGAAGTCGGTAACGCGGAACTGGTTCCCAAAATGGTTAACTCGAACGAAATCATCTGTCGACCCTTTAGGTGCAAATTTCGTTTATACGGCTTCCTTTTCCATAAAAGCTTCCGCTTCGTCGAGGCTTTCTTTTATGTTCAGAATGGTATCGAGTAACGAAATTTTGATCAGGCTCTCTACTTCGGGTTGCAGTCCGGTAACTACAAATCTGCCTTCCGATTGTTCACAGAGCCGGTTGGCAACCAAAATGGCGCTCAGCCCTGAAGAGTCACAATACTGACAACTGTTTAAATCGAGGATGATGTTATGGATCCCACTTGTGGTGAGCATCACAAACTCTGATTTCAGGTCCGGAGCATTGCTTGTATTTAACTTGTCGGAAGTTGTTGAAACAACGACAAATTTTCCTTTCTTGTCAACTTTGTAATCCATAGCACGAGCAAGGTACAAATTTCAACGAAATAATTCCAGCAGGATCTTTTATTATTTTTTACCCTTTTCGGCCTTTTCCATTTGCGTTTTCAACGCGGCAAGGTCGGAAATATCGCCCAATGTGGTTTTTTCGATGTTTTCGTTAACCGATTTTACTGCTTTGGCTGTTTTGGCCGATTGGGTTTTCTTGCTTTCCTTTTCTTCAGCCCGTTTTACGTCTTCCCATACGCGTGAATGCGAAAGAATGATTCGTTTGGCTGTTTTTGAAAACTCGATGACTTTAAAGGGAAGCTTGTCGTCGACTTTAACCGGGGTGTTGTCTTCCCGGGTAAGGTGACGAGGTGTGGCAAAGCCTTCAACGCCATACGGAAGGGCAATTACAGCACCTTTGTCGAATAGTTCAACAATGGTTCCTTCGTGGATCGAATCGACGGTGAAAATGCTTTCAAAAACATCCCATGGATTTTCTTCCAGTTGTTTGTGTCCCAGACTTAAGCGACGGTTGTCCTTGTCGATGTCGAGAACGACTACTTCAATTTCTGCAGCGATGGCGGTAAATTCCGACGGGTGTTTGATTTTCTTCGTCCAGCTAAGATCGCTGATATGGATCAACCCGTCGACTCCTTCGGCAATTTCGACAAAGACACCAAAATTGGTGAAGT
>Ga0116164_10003475_pt1 | contig 10786 bp, 9 predicted proteins | sample AD_UKC109_MetaG_FD_89888 | JGI IMG/M metagenome (GOLD analysis project Ga0116164, IMG submission 89888) | Active sludge microbial communities of municipal wastewater-treating anaerobic digesters from Hong Kong - AD_UKC109_MetaG | ecosystem: Engineered > Bioreactor > Anaerobic > Digestate... | reverse complement strand
GTCAGCTACGATATCAAGGAGCTTGGAAAACAGCTCAAGAAAATTGGTATGCTGATTGTTCAGGATCAGGTCTGGAACCGCGTCACCGTCAACCGCGAGGCGCACAAATCCACTCGCTACTATATTGACGAAATGCACTTGCTTTTGAAGGAAGACCAGACTGCGGCCTACACCGTAGAAATCTGGAAGCGTTTCAGAAAATGGGGCGGCATTCCCACAGGAATTACACAGAACGTCAAAGACCTGCTTTCCTCCCGTGAGGTGGAGAATGTCTTTGAAAACAGCGACTATGTGTATATGCTCAACCAGGCAAGCGGAGACCGGCAAATCCTCGCCAAGCAACTTAATATTTCACCCCATCAGCTCTCGTATGTCACCCATAGCGGTGAAGGCGAAGGGCTGCTTTTTTATGGCTCGGTCATTCTGCCTTTCGTAGATCGGTTCCCCAAGGACACGGAACTGTACCGGGCAATGACAACAAAGCCGCAAGAGCGGTCAGAACAATAAATATTGAAAGGACAACGATTATGGAAAAGAACAGTCTGATGATTTTCGAGAATAAGCAGTTTGGGCGGATTCGGACACTTAACATCGATGGAACCCCATGGTTTGTGTCCGCCGATGTCTGTACCGCACTCGGCATTTCTCGTACTGCTGTAAGACGGTTGGACGATGACGAAAAGGGTGTGCGTTCAACGCACACCCCTGGAGGAACTCAGAAACTCACCGTTGTGAATGAATTTGGCCTATACAATCTGATTCTCGGTTCCCGTAAGCCGGAAGCGAAGGAGTTTAAGCGTTGGATTACACACGAGGTTATTCCCTCCATCCGCAAGCACGGCGCATATATGACCGATGCGGTCATTGAGCATCTGGACGAAAACCCGGAGCTTGTTTCCGAATACCTCCATCGTCTCCGTGACCAGAACGACAGTGCGCGAGAGCTGCGTGAACGGCTGAACGCTTCCCGCGCCGAAAACGCGCGGCTGCTCCCCAAGGCTGATTACTACGATTCATTTGTGTATGCAAACGATCTGACCTGTTTCCGCTATACGGCAAAGGAACTGGGGGTGCCTCAGAAGAAGCTTATGGGCTACCTCTTTGAACACAACTACCTGTTCCGTGACCGCCATCGCAAGGGCCGCGCCTTTGCAAAAGCTGGAAAGCGCAACGATCCGCTGTTCGCCACCCGCGACTTTTACACTCCTACTGCCGAGAAAAGCGAGTACACTCTTGTGACGCCCGCCGGTAAGAAGCATTTCAAAGGGCTTGTCAGTGAAATCAGCGCGTGGATTCCCCCTGAGAAGCGTGGCGAGATCAGCGAGGGTGAGCTTGAAACCGATGCGGCGATATTTGCGAAGTGACTGCCGCTCAATTTTCACAGAACCGAGGTGATGAACTATGCCAAAGCGTGCCCCACGGCTTATCTTTACGGAAGACGAGCAGACCGCGCCGAAAGTGGCGAAAGCCGCGCAAAAGGCAAGCAAAGCCGCCGACCGTCTGGAAAAAGCCGAAGCGAAAATACCAAAGAAGACAGTAAAAAAGCAGATGCGCGTCGTTGACCAGAAAACCGGCAAGGTCACGACGCGCTTATATTTTGAGGAAGTGGACAAAAAGCGCCCACCTTCCAAGCTGTCTCACGCTGTACGAGATGCTCACGGTGTTGCTGTCAGCTCCACCGTTCACCGCAAGCTGCGCGAAGCGGATGACGGCAACTCCGGCACAGAGGCAGCAGACACCGCACTTGGAACCGCCGAGGGCGGTTCCCGTATCGTCCAGACGGCACACCGTTCCCATCAGGAGAAGCCGTATAAGAAAGCGGATAAGGCAGAGACGGCGGTGGACAAGGCCAATGTCCTGGCGCTGAACAAGGAATATGCTGAGCAAAACGGCTCTACGGTGAATCCGTATTCCAAATGGCAGCAGAAACGGGCAATCAAGAAGGAGTACGCCGCCGCCAAAGCCGGAAAGGGCGCAAGCAATACCGCAAAAGCCTCTGAAACCACGGCTAAAGCGGCAAAAAGGGTCGAAGAAGCGACAAAGAAAACAGGTGCGTTCATTGCCCGGCACAAAAAGGGCTTTCTTATCGTGGGCGGTATTGCCGCTGTCCTGCTCCTGTTCTCGGTCGGCTTTTCCTCCTGCTCCGTTATCATGCAGAGCCTAACCTCCAGCATCACCGCTTCAACCTACCCACTGGAAGACGCGGATATGCTTGCCGCCGAAGCCGCCTACTGCAGCATGGAAGCAGAACTGCAAGACAGCCTCGACAACTATGAACGCACCCACGATTACGACGAATACCACTATGACCTCGACGAAATTGAGCATGACCCCTATGTGCTTATCTCGGCTGTCACCGCTCTCATGGGCGGCGAATGGACGATTGACGAAGTTGGTGATGTGCTCGGTATGCTGTTTGAAAAGCAGTATATCCTGACGGAAACGGTTACGATCGAAACAAGATACCGAACCGAGACCCGTACCGGAAGTTATAGCTATACAGACCCCAATACCGGCGAGACGGTAACAGAGGAGTATGAGTACGATGTTGACGTTCCATACACCTATTATATCTGCACCGTGGAACTGGAAAACTTCAACCTGTCCCATGTGCCCGTGTATATCATGTCGCAGGATCAGCTCTCCATGTACGCCATGTATATGGCGACCCTTGGCAATCGCCCGGAGCTGTTTGCTTCATCGGATTATATCCGTAAGTATTACGGCACGGAGTATGAGGTCTATGAGATACCGGCTGAAGCTCTGGAGGATGAACAGTTCGCCGCTATGATTACGGAAGCGGAAAAATATCTCGGTTTCCCCTATGTCTGGGGCGGCAGCTCACCGGCGACTTCTTTCGATTGCTCCGGTTTCGTCAGCTATGTCTGCAACAACTGCGGTGTGGGCTGGAGCTTCGGTCGTTTGGGCGCTGAGGGTCTGCGCGGTATCTGTTCCTATGTTTCTGCTGCAAACGCTAAACCCGGCGACCTCATTTTCTTTCAGGGCACTTATGACACGACCGGCGCATCCCATGTTGCCATTTACGTTGGAAACGGAATGATGATTCACTGCGGCGACCCAATCCAATACACAAGCATAGAAACAAGCTACTGGCAGCAGCATTTTATGCAGTTTGGCAGGCTGCCCAATCCGTAAAGAAGGAGGTCACACCATGAATCCCAGAATAGAAAAGCTCAAAGTGGAACGAGATAAGCTGATTGAGAAAGATACCGCATATCAGGCGCGTATCAAGGTGCTCGACGAGCAGATCATGAAGCTGGAAAACACGGATATCGTCGGCATCGTCAGAGAAAACGGACTGACTATTGATGAGCTGGCCGAGCTGATGGAACTGCTTGAAAAGCAGCCCAATGCCGCGATACCCGAGAAATTTGTGAATGTGGAGGAAGACGATGAAAAAAGGTAAATTTCGTGTGTTCAGTGTCCTGTGCGCCGTCATGCTCTGTATGGTGGCGTTTTCACAGGTTGTCTTTGCGTCTGACGGCGGTAATTACGAATCCGACGAAAGCGGAGATGCCACGCCGCCTGACGCGATTACAAGCATAGATATTGATACGGAGGCTGTACCCATGCCCACCGGAGACGGCTCCGGCGCGGCAATCGAATGGGATATTGACGCCGAGACAATCGAAGATCTTTTGTACAACTCTGGTAGTACGCAGCTCACACCGGACGGCAATCTCACGCTGGTAGATGATATCTATCAGGTGGAGAGCTACACCAGCGACGAATCCGAGCTGAAGGACAAGCAGTTCATCACCGTTCAGACGAAGAACGGCAATTACTTCTATCTCATTATCGACCGCAGCGGAGACACGGAGAATGTTTACTTCCTCAATATGGTGGATGAGGCTGACTTGATGGCGCTCATGGAGGACGGAGACAGCGACACGACCGTTAGCTGCACCTGCACGGATAAATGCGTCGCCGGAGACGTGAACACCTCCTGCCCGGTCTGCAAGAACAATATGAGCGAGTGTACCGGAAAGGAAGCCGCCGTAGAACCGGATTCCACGACTGAGCCGGATGCTACCGGTGAGGATGAGCCCGAAACCGAGAATTCCGGCAGCAATACCGGCATTCTTCTTGTCGTGCTGGTTGTAGCCCTTGCAGGCGGCGGGGCTCTGTATTGGTTCAAGTTCCGTAAGCCCAAGGCGGACACCAAGGGCAGTGCCGATCTGGATGATTACGACTACGGCGATGACGAGGATGACGACGAAGACCTAGAGTTTGAACAGGACGATGAGACCGATGCATCCGATGATGAAAACAAAGAATAAGGAGAAAAGAATATGAAGCTTGTTATTGCTGAAAAGCCCAGTGTTTCCAAATCCATTGCCGCTGTACTCGGTGTGAAAAAGCGTGAGGACGGCTATCTGGAGGGCAATGGCTATATCGTGTCATGGTGTTTCGGCCATCTGGCGGAGCTTGCCGACGCGGAGACCTACGATGAGAAATACGCCAAATGGCGCTATGACGATCTGCCTGTTATGCCGAACCCGTGGCAGTACACCGTCAGCCGGGACAAGAAAAAGCAGCTTGATCTGCTGTGCTCCCTGATGAAGCGAAACGATGTGACCGAGGTTATCAACGCCTGCGACGCGGGGCGCGAGGGAGAGCTTATCTTCCGTACCGTCTACAATCTCTCCGGCTGCAGGAAGCCCATGAAGCGGCTCTGGATTTCCTCTATGGAGGATGCCGCTATTCTCGACGGCTTTGCCAATCTCAAGGATGGCAAGGATTACGACCTTCTCTATGAATCCGCGCTCTGCCGCAGCAAGGCGGACTGGCTGGTGGGCATCAATGCCACACGGCTTTTCTCTGTGCTGTATCATAGGACGCTGAATGTGGGGCGTGTGGTTTCCCCCACGCTGGCGCTCATCGTCCAGCGCGAGGCGGAGATTGACGCTTTCAAGCCGGAATCGTTCTACACTGTAGAGATGGACAGTGGGGATTTCAAAGCCGTATCGGAGAAATACAAGAGCAAGTCCGAAGCCGAAGCCGTTATCTCTGCCTGTAAAGGGCAGACGGCTACGGTAAAGACGATGGAGCGCGTTGAAAAAGCGGAAAAGGCCCCGGCGCTCTATGATCTGACCACCCTCCAGCGAGACGCCAACCGCATTCTCGGTTATACCGCCCAACAGACCTTGGATTACCTCCAGAGCCTCTATGAAAAGAAAATGACTACCTACCCCCGCACCGACAGCCGCTATCTGACCGATGATATGGAAGATTCCGTCAAGGCAATCGTGCTGCGTGCTGCCGGTATGCTGGATGTAGATGCTCCCACCGTTGCAAGCCCCGGTCAGGTCTGTGACAGCAAGAAGGTCTCTGACCACCACGCTGTCATTCCTACCATACTTGCCAGTGAAGCTGACCTTTCCGGTCTTCCTGCCGGCGAGCGTGAGGTGCTGATGCTGGTCTGCCGTCAGGTTCTGATGGCCGTCAGCGAATCCTATCGGTATGAGCAGACAACCGCCGTTATGGAATGCGGCGGTTATTCTTTTACCGCCAAAGGTAAAACGGTCACAAATATGGGCTGGAAAGCTTATCTCACTCAGGAGCAGAAGGACAAATCCCTGCCGGAGCTCGCGGAGGGTAATGCGTATACGCCCAATGATATTTCCGTAAAGGAGGGCAAGACCACGCCGCCCAAGCATTTTACGGAAGACACACTTCTTTCCAGCATGGAGACCGCCAGTAAAGAAGATATGCCCGACGATGCCGAGCGCAAAGGGCTGGGCACTCCCGCTACCCGCGCCGCAATTCTGGAAAAGCTGGTCTCTGCCGGCTTTGTGGAGCGCCGCAAGAGCAAGAAAGCGGTCAATCTCATTCCCGTGCAGGCGGGTATTTCCCTTATTACCGTCCTGCCGGAGCAGCTTCAATCTCCGCTTCTCACCGCCGAATGGGAGCAGCGTTTGAAACAGGTGGAGCACGGTGAGCTGTCCGCCGACACGTTCCTGTCGGAGATTTCGGATATGGTCTCCGAGCTTGTGAACGGCTATGAGGTCATCCGTGGTGCAGAAACACTCTTTCCCTCCGGTCGGCCCGTTGTCGGCAAGTGCCCGCGCTGCGGCTGTAATGTGACCGAGAGCAAGAAGGGCTATTTCTGCGAGAGCACAGCTTGTCGCTTCTGTCTCTGGCGTGACAACAAGTTCCTGACCGCAAAGAAAATCAACCTGACGAAAAAGATGGCGACCTCGCTCCTAAAGGATGGACGCACCTATGCCAGCGGTATCTATTCGGAGAAGACCGGCAAGAATTACGACGCTTTCATCGTGCTTGAGGATGACGGCACGCGCTCAACCTACAAGCTGGATTTTACCAAAGAAGACAGATAAATCACCTGCGGCTCCTACATGGGTATTCCTGTGTGGGAGCCGCATTCTCTGGAAAGGGGTAAAGACATTTGACAATGGTTCTATATTATGCGGTACTGTTCGCCGCCAAGGTGCTGGACAACACTCTGAGCACAGCCAAAACAATTCTCATACAGCGCAATCGCTGTATTCTCGCCGGTATCAGTCTGGCGGCATCCAACTTCATCTACTACTGGATTACCAAGCTGATTGTTACCTCGGACGGCGTTTTGGCCATTCTTATTGTGTCGCTTGCCAGCGGCGTCGGGTGCTGCCTTGCCGTGGCAGTAAACAATCGCCTGTCCAAAGAAAAGGCCTATGTGAATGTAGTCATGTCGGATAACCGTCGGATAACCGTGAGGCGATGCAGCAGTTCCGAGACTTCCTCGCCGGTAGCCATATCACCAACGTGGCAGCAGACAGCTACACGCGGGATTGGAGCACTAAAACCATCACAGTGACTGCCTACGCCGAAACAAAGGCACAGAGCAGGCTCATCAATGACTATCTCGAAAACAGTCCGCTGAAATACAAGCGGGTAATTCAAAAAACGTAAAGGAGGTCTTGCCTCATGGCAGAAGCCCAGACAAATAAGGAACGTCTCAAGGAAATAACCGACAGCATCGAGACCGGAATCCGCGAGTTGTTCCAGTCGGATAAATATAAGCAGTATTTGACCACTATGAGCCGTTTTCATCGGTACAGCGTCAACAATCAGATGCTCATCTATCTCCAGAAGCCCGACGCTACGCTCTGCGCGTCCTTCACCTCGTGGAAAAACAAGTTTGAGCGCAGTGTGATGAAGGGTGAAAAAGGTATCAAGATTATTGCGCCTACGCCTTATAAGAAAATGATTGAGCAGGAGAAGCTCGACCCTGATACCAAAAAACCCATACTGGATGCGGACGGCAAGGTCATCACCGAGGAAAAGGTCATCCAGATACCCATGTACAAGGTAGTGACGACCTTTGATTATTCTCAGACTGACGGAAAGCCCCTGCCGGAGCTGGCAGAAAACCTGACCGGCAACGTGCAGAACTACGATGTTTTTATGGAGGCCCTGCGGCGTTCTGCGCCGGTTCCCATCGCTTTTGAGGCTATGAGCGCTAATATGGACGGCTATTTCTCCACAACAGACCAGCGCATTGCCATCCGCGAGGGCATGAGTGAGGTGCAGACCGTCTCCGCCGCAATCCACGAGATGGCCCACTCCAAGCTCCACAACAAGGAACTGCCGGAGGTCACGGAGCAGTGGAAGGTTGTCATAGTCAGTGAAGGCGGCACGAAGCAAGACCTGAACAGCGGATTTAATACCGAAGCCGAGGCCATCGCAGAGGCTGAGGCTCACAACTGGAAGTATGTCGATGAGAATCAGTTTGAGTGGCGGTTAGAGATTGATGAAGATACCTCTATTGCTGAGTTCGTCAAAAAGAGCCGCAGCGCCGAAGAATTGGAAGCTGAGTCTGTTTCTTTCTCCGTTTGCGCTTACTATGGCATTCAGACAGGAGAAAACTCCTTCGGCTATCTCGCCAGCTATTCCAGGGATAAGGAGCTGTCCGAGCTTCGTGCCAGTCTGGAAACCATCAACAAAACCTCCAGCGGTCTTATCACGGATATTGACCGGAATTACGCCGCGATTATGAAGGAACGTGGGCTGGATAAGGCAGTGCCAGAACAGATTTCACCTACCGTGGAATATCTTATGCACAGCAATCCAACCGCTACCGGCGATGCTGATCGGTGTTTTGTTCAGGCATACACGAAGCAGGACGGAGAGCTTATTCCGGGAGATATTATCGGTGTCAGCACAGCAGAGCAATGCCGTGAAATTTCTGCGGCACTGAACGAGGGCAGTTTAACCGTTCCTGACGCAAAGGCGGCCTTTGCGCTTGACGTGCCCTCGATAGGCACAGAAACGCCGACTGCACCGGTCTCCGAGATTACGGTTGAGGAAACGCTAGTAACGACTGCACCGGATAACGGTGCTGTTCCTGACCCGGCTATCTCTATTGAGAGCATGAACGCTTACGGCTATACAGATGTGGATATGCTGCCGCTGACAAAAGACCGGGCACTGGAGCTTGCGGAGCGTGATGTAACCGTATATCTGCTTCACCCGGACAATACCGAGGCAATGGCTTTTGACACAGATGAGGTTCAGAGCTTTGACGGCATTTTCGGTATTACCCGTGAAGATTGGGACGCTGTAAAGGACGAACTCGGCGTTAGTGAGCCACAGAGAGATATTGAGGCCGAGTTTCTTTCCAGCCCAAACGATTCCTTTGCCATTTATCAGCTGCGGGATGCTCCCGAGCTTACAGAGCTTCGGTTTATGAACTCAGACTATTTGCAGAGGAAAGGACTTGAAATCCAGCGTGAAAACTATACCTCCGTGTATGCAAGCAATCTTGGTACTGCCGGTGACGAGCAGGACAAGCTGAATCAGATCTACGCCACGTTCAATAATGACCGTCCAGCCGACTTCACAGGACACAGCCTGTCTGTAAGCGACATCGTTGCGCTCAAGCAGGCAGGTGGCGTATCCTGTCATTACGTTGACAGTTGGGGCTTCAAGGAGCTGCCCACGTTTCTGCCACAGCAGAACTACCTCAAAAACGCTGAAATGGCTATGGAGGACGATTACAACCAGATTGATGGAATCGTCAACAACGGGAAAAAGGAGACTGTTGCGGAGCTGGAGGAAAAAGTGAAGGCCGGTCAGCCCATATCCCTGTTGGGTTATGTGGAAGCTGTACGCCGTGAGGCTGAGCCGCAGAAGCAGCCGGAACGCTCGGAAAAGAAGCCCTCCGTCATTGCGATGCTCCATAGCAACGTATCTGAAAAACCACTCAAAACAGCGCCTGCAAAGAGTGCGGAAAGGGAGATTTAAGGCATGGCTGTTGACGCGATGAATGAACGCTTTGAGGAAGTCGAGTTTCAGGGTAAGACCGTCCTGTTCACAGATTGCCGCGTACAGAAGGACACCATTCCCGAAGGGCTGCACCGCTATGAGATACGGCACACCGATGACGATTGGGGCGAGCCCTGTCAGCTTGGGTATGGAATCGTGGTCAATCACTTCGGGACACTCATATCCAATGAAGCTATTCAGCTTGACCCCAGCGGTCATCTGGACTTTGACGCCGACGATATGAACTTTCTGGGCAACGGCTATGTGTCGATTGGCGAGTATCTGGAGGAACACCCGCCCGTAGACAAAACCGTCTTTGAAATCCTACCCATTGACGCAGACAAGACTGATTGGCTCTACTCCGATGATAGCAAGGATGCAGAACGCGGGCTGGTAGGCCATCTTCGGGGCGACTTTGGCGGCGGCAAAGAGTTCTGGACTACTTGGTGGCCGCACAACGATGACAAACTGAACACGCAGTCTTTCAAAACAGAGCTGGACGCTGTTGTAAACTGGCTTCGTCAGGACTTCGGCCCTCTGAACAATCTCCGTAGTATGGAGGGTTTCTGCAAGCTCCGCGAGGACAGAGCCAAGGTACAAGCATCACTCCCAGCCTATGGCTTTCAGATTGAGATGCCGGAGCATCAATACTTCCTGCGCTGCAATCCCTCATGCGGAGACTATAATTTCTATCTCTACTGTGCGGACAAGGAGGCGCAGCGCCTGTTTGAACGGGACAGAGATAAAGTCAGCGAGAAAAAGCTCTCGATAATTCAAAAACTCAGAGACACATCGAAACAAGAAGCTAAAATAACAGCGCCGAAAAAGAGCGCGGAAATGGAGATTTGATGATGAATAACTTCACTCAGGACGAAATAAACCTCATGTGCATCTACAATACCGGCACGAAGGATGGCCTTATGGACGCTCTCACTGCCATGCGGGAGTACCTTGAGCCGGAGGAAGCCGAGCTGCGCGACCTGACGGATTCGGTGCTCGATAAGCTGGAGCGCATCAGCGATGAAGAATACGAGGCGATGGAGCTGTACCCGGATTTTGACGAATAAGCGGTAGAAAAGGACACAATATGGCGGTATAATATAGGGCAGAAGTCTTGGGGCTTCTGCCTTATAAATCGGCATTTGTTCGGATGTTTTGTTTATCTGCCAAGGCTCTCTTTTTCCGGCTGATATTGAGAGGACAGAACCCTACGCTGCTGATAGAATATTGATCAAGGAGCATCCCTGCAATGATGGCGGGTGGATTCATTATCGAGTTATCCGCGAAGAACACCTTGACGACATAAAGACCGCGCTGGCACTGCGTTGCTCTTAATGCTTGTCGGTCAAATTGGAAACAGGCTTGGATATTACCTCAATTCCACAATGGGAGAAATCATGGCAGACCCGAAAGGAAAAGCCATATTGGAACAGGCAATGGGTGAAATGGAAGGAATGGACGGCGAGAGTACAGAGGAACAGATGCAGGATGATTC
>Ga0116164_10003466_pt1 | contig 10796 bp, 10 predicted proteins | sample AD_UKC109_MetaG_FD_89888 | JGI IMG/M metagenome (GOLD analysis project Ga0116164, IMG submission 89888) | Active sludge microbial communities of municipal wastewater-treating anaerobic digesters from Hong Kong - AD_UKC109_MetaG | ecosystem: Engineered > Bioreactor > Anaerobic > Digestate... | reverse complement strand
TCCTTGCTCGGTTCATGGATGGATCGACCGTAGGCGTTGTTGTAGGTCAGGAGGCCCACCTTGGGTGCTCTTGGGCCCTTGTGCACAGCGGCGATATATTCCATGACCACGGCGCAGTCGAGCTTGTAGGACCCGAAGGGCAGGAACATGTAATCAACGGGCGGCTGGAGAAGTTCCCAGGCGGTGGAGTAATTGAGCGCCGGGATCTTGAACTTCTGCAGGAGCGGCTTGGCCTGGATGCCCTCGCCAGCGCCCCAGGTGGCGATCATGTCCACTTTCTCCTGCATGGCGAACTTGCGCACCGCTGCCACGGCCTCGGCGGGCTTGTACGCGGTGTCAACGGTGATCATGGTGACCTTCGTCCCCTTGACGCCGCCCTTGACCTCGTTCACATACCGGAAGTAGTCCTGTGTGCCCTTGGCGTGGTACTGGCCCCAGGTTGATGCAGGGCCGGTGAGGTTGATGGCCGCCCCCACCTTGATGTCCTTTGCCTGGATCGCCGGCGCCAGAACGATGGCGGCGACGAGCAGCAAACCTCCGATGGTCAGTGCACGTCTCATGGTCGTCTTCATTGCATATCCTCCCTTGCCTTTTGTCTTCTAACCCACCCACTACCCTGAACGTATAAAAAAAGCCGCAGGTAGACGAAACCGGTCTACCTGCGGCTTTTTCTGACTAGGTCTTAAAAGCTCAAACGCAGGCAGACCTAATCAAAAAAGAAGAACCCGAAAGAATGTGTAAGACGTCTTGGTGCCATAACCCAGGAGGTTTATAGATATACGGCCAGGAAGTCAAGGGAAAAGTCGCGTCATATGACCGACGGGATGGACCGGTAGTGATCCTGGCGCTGGGCTTCGGGGAGTGCGAGGAAGGTGTCGATCACCCTGAGCATGTCGTCCCGGCGCTCGTCGATGTGGCCGTGGGCCTGGATGTAGTTGTTGGCGTGGTCGCAGGTGAAGAACATGTGAGAGGGCTCGAGGCCTGCGACAAGGCTGCGCAGTTCGAGGACCGTGCCCTCTGCGGTCTGCTCGGTGAACTCTCCTGAGCGGATCTTATCCATGAGGCGCGACATGGGATGGATCCACAGGCGGCGCACCCTGACGAAGTGGGGCTTCACCGCATTGAGCACGTGGGCTGACTCCCTCGCGTGCTCTTGCCACAACTCCCGGCCGCCGAGGCCCACGAGGAAGTAGTAGCTCAGCTCCATCCCCGAGTCCATGGTCTTTTTCCCGGCATCTATGAGCTGGGTCTGGCTGGTGCCCTTCTTCTGAAGACTGAGAACTGCGACCGATCCGCTCTCCATGCCAACATGCACCCTGTCGAGCCCTGCAGCGTGGATTTCCTTGAGTTCTTCTGCGTCCTTTTTGGCAAGGGAAGAGGCACGGCCATAGGATGTCACCCGTTCGAGCCCGGGAAACGTCTTTCTGAGATGGGTGAGGACCTTCACGATAAACTCCGTCGGGAGCCCAAGCGGGTTGGCATCGCCGAGAAAGGCGGTCCTGAAGATGTCCCCATACATCGCGTGCAGGGCGTCGATGTCCTGGAGTACGTCTTGAAGGGGCCGTTCCGAGAACGGGGTGTCGAAGAAGTCGTATATGCCGCAGAACAGGCAGCGGTTCCAGTTGCAGCCGCGCACTGTGCGTACGAGCAGGCTGCGGGCCTCGCTGGGTGGCCTGATGACAAGGTGCTCGGGTATGTGCATGGGATTGTTATAGGTAGCGGGGGAAGTGAGGTCAAGGATTACATACAAAGAACCACGACCCTTGTGGGGCCGTGGTCTCGTACGGATCGTCCGGTATGAGAGGGGGCTGTCCTGTCAGTTCTCCGCCTTCTCTGGTACGCGGGCGGCATGCCCGAGGAACCTGAGCGTGATGGCGGCGAATGCTGCTACACCTATAGTGATCATGATGACTGTCATGGCTAAGCCCTCCGTGCCTTTCTCTCGATCACTACCTCTTCGATGAACCCCTTGAAGCCCAGCGCGATGCCGGCGATGAGTCCGACCAGCGTGAAGTTGGGGGCCATGTTCAACGCCTTGTCGAGATACATGCCGCCGTACAGGCCGAGGAAGGTCATGGTCACGAGCACCAGGCTGTAGCCGCTGATCCTGCAGAGCCGGTTCCTGTCTTCGCGGTTGATGGCTTCCTTCGTGCGTTTCATGGCCTTGCCTCCCTTCAGGGGTTTCTTCCTTGTCCTAGAAGAGGTTCATGAGGATCTGCCGGGCCGGGGCGGTGTTGATGCCCACCAGGGTCACGATCATGACGAACACTGCGGTGGCTTCCACCGGGGTGAGTCCCAATACCCGGTAGGTGAACCTGATGCCGATGCCGGTCATGAACAGTGCGCCGAGAACGATCCATAATGTCATCATTGTCTTGCCCTCCTGGGGTTTGTTTTTTCTTTCTGCCTTACATAAGGCAAGGGCCGTGCCAGTGTTGACCACCTCATAAACTATTGATTTAATTAGATCGCCATGTGACCGGCACTCCCTGTTTCTGACAAGATGTCACTTTGAGTTAGGAGGATGGGGTGGCATGGTACATTTTGTCAATCCTGCATAGAGTCGAGGTGTGAACTCCAGACAGAATGGCAAACATGACCAAGGATTTTTCTCGATGCATGCGGTATATGATTTCCCCGGCCCATGTGAGACACTTGCACGAGAGCCCTTCAACCGGGTATTGCCAGAGAGGGCGAGAGGCGTGGTCTGGAAGGGAGGATGTCTGATGGAGGAAGCAGCCATCCGGGCGGCTGGAGCGTGGTGCCTGGATGTGAAGCGCATCCGCGACGATGTTGCCATAAGCGGCAGCCCCCAGCGGAGCGATTTCAGATGCGTCGTGGAGTGCCCGGACCGGGGGCTCGTAGTACTTGAGAACATCAGGGGCCAGGATCGAGGGAAGAAGCAGGCCATTATTGACACCATCGACTTTCTCTGCGGGCAAGGCCTTTCGCTCGTTCACCCCTATATGCGAACAGCAGAAGGCAGACACATAGTGCAGGACGAAGGGTTCTTATGGCAAGCGTCGCCCTATGTCCAGGGAGTGCCGCTGGATCGTCCAGGATATGCCTTTGATCAGTGGCGTGGCACGGCTATGGCGGATTTTTTGATCGACCTCAGAAGGGCCTCAGGGAGCCTGCATGAGCTTCTCTCTTCCCCGCCTTTCTCCATTCTGAACCACATTGATGTGCTCATGGGGCAGATAAGAATCCGGGTGCCCGGCTTGGTTGATAGGCTTGCGCCGGTCGCGGCATTTCTACAAAAACGTCTGGCACACGTTCACGACAATCTGCCGAGAGCTTTTTGTCACGGGGATTACCATCCCTTGAACATTATCTGGTCTGAAAACGCAATCCAGGGTGTAATCGACTGGGAATTTTCCGGTATAAAACCTGAAATATATGATGCGGCCACGCTTATCGGATGCCTTGGTATGGAAATACCGGACGCGCTGACCGGTCCTGGGGTTATGGAGTTTGTCCGAAAATTGAAAGCTGAGCAGGTATTCTCCGAGACGAGCTGGAGGGTTCTGGTGGAGATGACCATAGCCATAAGGTTCGGATGGCTTTCCGAGTGGCTCCGCAATCATGACGAAGAAATGATTGAACTGGAAATGGTGTACATGCATCTTCTGATGGACCATGCGGACGACCTTGTAGGACTATGGTATTGTTAACCATTGTATCTCCAGCGTGGTATTGTGGTAATGTACGCTTCGTCCGCCCGGCTTATGGAACAGCGGTAGTCAAAGGCCGGCATCAGCGAGAAGATACACCATCATGGCGAGGAGGATGGAACCATGAGTGAAACAAGGCCTTTTTCCTACGGAACTGTCATCAGCCCCATGGAATTCATGGTGAAGCTGCCATCGATCCTCAGGAGACTGCCCGGCATTGCGTACAACGCGATAAAGGGCCTCAGGATGCTGTCGGGGGGCACCAACGTGACATGGGGAAAGGTCCTGGAGGACATCGCGGGAAGGTTCCCGGACAATCCCGCGGTCAAGTCTCCAGACGGCATGCTGACGTATCGGGAGCTGAACGGCAAGGCAAACCAGTATGCGCATTTCCTGCTGTCCAAACATGTAGGCCAGGGCGACGTGGTAGCGGTATGCATAGAATCCAGACCCGAGCTTCTGACGCTCTATTGCGCATGCGCCAAGATCGGGGCGATCTGCGCCATGGTCAACACGAACCAGCGGGGCGAATCCCTGGTGCACAGCTTCAACATCAACAAGGGCAAGGTCATCGTCATCGGAGAGGAATGCCTGGACTTTTTCAACGAGGCCAAGGCCGACATAGACCTCGACGGATCGCTGCTCTACGCCATGGAGGACACCGGCACGTCACTGGGGGCCGGGATGGAGGAGATATCGGCCCTTGCCGCGGCCATGCCCGATCATAACCCCGCCACAACCGCAGCGGTGCCCACCAAATCCCCAGCCGCGTATGTCTACACGTCGGGCACGACAGGACTCCCCAAGGCGGCGGTGATCATCAACAAGCGGATCATAAGCGCACTGTTTTGGTGGGGCAAGGTGGTGAACACGATATGTCCGGACGACACGGTGTACGTGCCCCTGCCTTTCTTCCACACCAATGCGCTCACCGTGGGCTGGCCTGCTGCACTCTATAACGGCGCCGCCGTCGCACTCAGGAGGAGGTTCAGCGCCAGCCAGTTCCTCAGCGATGTGAGGCAGTTCCATGTAACCCATTTCGTCTACGTCGGCGAGGTCTGCCGGTACATCATGGCCCAGCCCGAGAAACCCGATGACCACCAGAACCCCTTACGGGAGATCATGGGAAACGGTCTCAGGCCCGACATCTGGGAGCCCTTCAAGAAGAGATTCGGCATCGAGCATATCCATGAGTTCTACGGGGCCGCAGAGGGAGTGGGGGTGTTTACCAACCTCTTCGACTTCGATTATACCGTGGGCACCAGCCTGACCCCCTATGCAATCGTGCGGTATGACACCGAGAACGACGTGCCCGAAAGGAATGAGAAGGGGCGCCTGAGGCGCGTGAACCGCGGCGAAGCGGGCCTCCTCATCATGGAGATTTCTGAAAAGACACCGTTTGCCGGGTACTCGGACAAGAAGAAGACCGAGGAGAAGATCATCCGTGACGCGTTCAGGAAGGGAGACCTCTGGTTCAACACCGGCGACATGCTCAGGGACATGGGCTTCAGGCACGCGCAGTTCGTGGACCGCCTGGGCGACACGTTCCGGTGGAAGGGCGAGAACGTGGCGACCTTGGAGGTCGAGAAGGCCCTCAATGCCTTTCCCGACATCTCGGCCTCGGCCGTGTACGGGGTGACCATGCCCGCGGGTGACGGCAAGGCAGGGATGGCGTCCATCCTTCCCCTGGAGGGGCGCACCATAGACCTGAAGGCATTGACCGCCCACCTGAAGGCATCGTTGCCTAGCTACGCGGTGCCCCTGTTCATCCGCCTCGTGGACGATTTCGAGATGACGGCGACCCACAAGATCAAGAAGACGCAGTTCCGGAAGGAGGGCTATGATCCGGCTCAGGCCAGGGAGAACCTCTATGTGCTCCTTCCCGGCAGCGACGTGTATGTCCCCGTGGACGAGGCGCTGCATCGGGAAATAGTGGCGGGGAGATATAATTTCTAAGGGCACGGCCTTCCCTTCCCCTGGCAAAATAGGGTACAACACCCCCATGGACATCACCTTCACCCCCATCGGGGTCATGCACTGCGGGCTCACCGAATCGGAGACTGCGCCCAAGTACTACACCGAGTCCCAGGTCAAGGGGACCATCGAGATTAATCCGCCTTACGCAGCAGGGCTCACCAACCTCGAGGAATATACCCACATCGTGGTCCTCTTCCATTTCCACCGCTCAAAAGGCTACGACCTCATGCAGAAGCGCCGGGGCGTGGGCGAGCTGCGCGGCGTGTTCAGCCTCAATTCTCCCAACCGGCCCAACGGAATCGGGCTATCCATCCTCAGGCTCCTTGGAATCCAGGGGAACCTCCTCCACGTGGACAACGTGGACATGCTCGACGGCACGCCCATCCTGGACATCAAGCCCTACAAGCCCCAGGACTATCCCCGGGTGTAGTAGCACCTGCACCGGACTAGCCTGAATATGCATTGAAATTTTTCCCCTGATATGGTTTTCTAGGGGACCTGGTGAGGATACCACACTCTAGGGGTGCGCCCTCGTGATGCCGGCCCGGCATCACGATCCCCGCACCCCACTAAGAGCCCGGGATGATCCTCCGGCAAGACGACATACGCCATGAGAAGATTCTGAAGGAGAACACCAATGGAATACGATATGCCCCTGTTCAGACCCCCTTCCGAGGCGCGCTCGCTCATCTTCCAGGTGACGCTGGGCTGTTCCTGGAACCGGTGTGTGTTCTGCGCCATGTACAAGACCAAGAAATTCCTGGTGCGTCCCTTCGAAGAGGTGGAGCGGGACGTCATCGAGATGTCGTGGCATTACCCCGACACCCGCAAGATCTTCCTCGCCGACGGTGACCCGCTGGCGGCGCCCACGGACTACCTCATCCGGGTCCTCGACCTCATGAACCAGAGGTTCCCCAATCTCGAGCGCATCAGCACCTATGCAGGGCCCACCAATCTGAAGGTCAAGACCGTCGACGAGCTCAGGGAGTTCAAGGCACGCAAGCTCGATGTCCTGTACCTGGGCATCGAAACGGGCAACGACAGGCTGCTGAAGAAGATAAAGAAGGGCGCAACGGCGGACACCATCATCGAAGTGTGCCGCAAGGCCATCGATGCGGGTCTGCGCATGTCAACCTTCATCATTCTGGGCCTGGGAGGCGTGGAGGGCAGCTACGACCATATCAAGGACTCGGCGAGGGTGGCCAATGCCATCGATCCCCACTTCCTGGCCACGCTCACCCTCATGCTGGGTCCCTTCGAGAAGATCTACCAAGACGAGATCATGGGCGGCGGGTTCAAGCTCATCGACAAGAGACAGTCTCTGCAGGAGGTCCGGTGGTTCGTGGAGGACCTTGATCTGACCAACTGCAAGTTCGGTTCCGAGCACGCCTCCAACTATCTGCCCATCAGCGGGACGCTGCCCAGGGACAAGGCGGAGATCCTGCGCCTCATCGACATGGCCCTGAATGACCTGTCGTCCAAGATGCTCAGGCCCGACTGGGCCCGGGGGCTCTGATGGAGGTCAAGGCCATACGCGGCATGAACGATATCCTGCCCGAAGAGGCCTCGAAGTGGCGCTTTGTGGAGGACACGACCCGGAGGATCTTCTCTCGATACGGCTTCACCGAGCTGAGGCCGCCGGTGCTCGAAAAGACCGAGCTCTTCCTGAGGGGCATCGGCGACGACACCGACGTGGTGGAGAAGCAGATGTACACCTTCACGGACAAGGGCGGCGACTCGGTCACGCTCAGGCCCGAGGCCACGGCCTGCGTGCTCCGCGCGGTCATCGAGCACGGCCTGCTGGGCAAAGACCCGATCCAGAAGCTCTACAGCATCGGTCCCATGTTCCGCTACGAGCGGCCGCAGAAGGGCAGATACCGCCAATTCCACCAGATCAACGCAGAGCGACTCGGTGAAGACGGTCCCCTGGCGGATGCCGAGACCCTGGCCATGGCCTATGACCTGGCAAGTTCCATCCTGGGCAGGGATGCCCTCCTCATGGAAGTGAACTCCCTGGGATGCAAGGAATGCCGGCCAGCCTTCAGGTCGGCCCTCGAACAGTTCCTGGAATCCCGGCAGGACAGGCTCTGCGGAGACTGCCGGCGCAGGATGCACACCAACCCCCTGCGGGTTCTCGACTGCAAGGTAGAGACATGCAGGGAAGCCATGCAGGATGCCCCGCTCATGGACGTACTCCTGTGCAAAGGCTGCAGGGATTACCACGACATGGTCCTGGCCGGCCTCGATGCCCTCGGCGTGCGCCATGAGCCAAATCCGAGGCTGGTCCGCGGCCTGGACTACTACACCAGGACCACCTTCGAGATAACGGCCGCCGGCCTCGGTTCGCAGAATGCAGTGGCCGGCGGCGGCCGGTACGATGACCTGCTGAACGTCCTGGGGGGGCCCCAGGTGGGCGGCATCGGCTTCGCCTTCGGCATGGAGCGCATGATCATGCTCATGGGCGACAGGAGAGACAGGCCTGCGGGATGCTTCGTGGTGGCCCAGCCCCTTCCGCACATCGAGCTTGAGGCCCTTGCCGTCATGGCCCAGCTGCGGTCCGCAGGAATCCGGGTCGAAGCGTCACTGGGCAGGAGCTTCAAGGCCCAGATGCGCCGTGCCGACAAGGCGGGTTACCCCCTGTGCGCCATCCTCGGTGAAGACGAGGTGAAGGCCGCCACCCTGACCGTGCGAGACATGAAGATGGCCACCCAGGTCAAGGTCAGCAGGGCCGCGGTCGTCGACGAGATTACAGCAATCCTTGCAGACAATAAAGGAGAACGAGCGTGACGAGCGGCATGAACAATCTGAAGCGGACCCACTACTGCGGCGAGATCAACCATGTCCCGAAGGACACCCCTGTGACCCTGTTCGGCTGGGTGCAGCGCAGGAGGGACCTCGGCGGCCTCATTTTCATCGACATACGCGACCGCACCGGGATCGCCCAGGTCGTGTGCAACCCGGAAGACCAGCCGAAGGCACATGCCGTGGCCCACGCGCTGCGGCCCGAGTACTGCATCGCAGTGACCGGGCTGCTCGCCATGCGCCCCGAAGAGATGCGCAATCCGGGCATGCTCACCGGTGACGTGGAGATTGTCGCCCATGAGGTGGCGATCTTCAACGAAGCCGCCACTCCCCCGTTCGTTATCGAAGACGGTGTCGAGGTCAATGACACGCTGCGGCTCAAGCACCGATACCTCGATCTCCGCAGGCCGGGTCTGCAGGAGAACATCCTCCTGCGGCACAGGGCTGCGTCCAGCGTGCGTCGGTACATGGACGCGAAGGGATTCATTGACGTGGAAACCCCGGTGCTCACCAAGAGCACACCCGAGGGGGCACGGGACTACCTCGTACCCAGCAGGGTTTTCCCCGGCAAGGTGTATGCACTGCCCCAGTCACCGCAGCTCTTCAAGCAGCTCCTCATGGTCTCGGGCTTCGACCGCTACTACCAGATCGTCAAGTGCTTCCGTGACGAGGATCTCAGGGCCGACCGCCAGCCCGAGTTCACCCAGGTCGACATCGAGATGTCCTTCGTGGGCATGGAGGACGTGCTCGACGTCACCGAGGGCATGATCGCCACCCTGTTTCATGAGACGAAGGGCATCGACCTGAAGCGCCCGTTCCCCAGACTGAGCTATGCGGCGGCCATGGATGAATACGGCACGGACAGGCCGGACACCCGCTTCGGCATGAAGCTCGTCGACATATCGGACATCGCCTCCACCTCGGAGTTCCGCGTGTTCACCCAGACGGTCGCCGAAGGCGGCGCAGTGAAGGCGATCTGCGTGAAGGCGCCGCACGGTCTCAGCAGAAAGGACCTGGACTCGCTGCAGGGGGCCATTGCGGACCACGGAGCCAAGGGCGTCATCTGGGCCCGTCTCGATGGAGACGGGTGGAAGTCCACCCTGACCAAGTTTTTCAAGGAAAGCCAGTGGGCCGGCATCGCGCTGCGGCTCGGCATGGAATCAGGTGACGTGGCGCTGTTCGTCGCGGACAGGAAGAGCGTGGTGAACGCGAGCCTGGCGGCCCTGCGGCTGCACCTGGCGGAGCGGCTGAAGCTGATCCCCGAGGGGTCTTTCTCCGCCCTGTGGGTTACGGACTTCCCCCTTCTGGAGTGGAGCGAGGAAGAGGGCAGGCTGGTCTCGGTGCACCACCCATTCACCTCTCCGGTCCTCGATGACCTGCCCTTGCTGGACACCGACCCGGCACGCGTCAAGGCCTTGGCCTACGACATGGTGATCAACGGCTACGAGGTCGGCGGCGGCAGCATCCGTATCCATGCAAAGGAAGTCCAGCAGAAGGTCTTCAAGGTACTGGGTCTCTCCGAGGAGCAGGCAAAAACGAAGTTCGGATTTCTCCTGGATGCACTCCAGTACGGGGCACCTCCCCACGGCGGCATCGCATTCGGCTTCGACAGGCTCATCATGCTGCTTGCCGGCACCACGAGCATACGTGACGTCATTGCATTCCCCAAGACCCAGAAGGCCTCCTGCACCATGACGGAGGCGCCTTCGGACGTGGACCCGAGACAGCTGGCCGATCTCGGTCTGAAGATGATAAAGGGCAAACAATGTTGAAGATACTCACAGCCGCCATCGTGGTCCTGTTTCTTGTGGGCTGCGCAACGGCCAAGGGTGTGCCGGATGCCCCAGACCCCCGGAAAGATGCCATGATGCAGGGCGTTGAAAACCTGAGGCAGGCCCTTGATGCCCTCGATGACGAGGACGACGATGCCGCGGCCCAGGCCTTTGCCCGAGCCCTGGCACTGTTCGACGGCAATGACAGAGGGATGCTGGACATCATGAAGGACGCCTCGGGGCGGCTCACCGAAGTGGTCGAGATATCGGGCTTCGACTATGCCAAGAAGGAATCCCTCCGGCTGCTGGTCGTCTATCTTGACATGCAGACCGCCTATGCAGACAGGAACGACGCACAGGTGCAGTCGCTGGCGGTGAAGTTCGACGGGGCCTACCAGGCGGCGCTCCAGAGGACTGCCGAGGAAAAGCAGAGGAGGCTCGAGGAGATAGGCACCGAGATCGCCCTTAAGCGCGAGGAGATCCGCAAGACCTCGGAGTCCTCGGGCCTGGACGGCTATCCCACCATCTACGTGGTGAAGCGGGGCGATACCCTGCCGAGCATCGCGGCCCG
>Ga0116164_10003463_pt1 | contig 10807 bp, 4 predicted proteins | sample AD_UKC109_MetaG_FD_89888 | JGI IMG/M metagenome (GOLD analysis project Ga0116164, IMG submission 89888) | Active sludge microbial communities of municipal wastewater-treating anaerobic digesters from Hong Kong - AD_UKC109_MetaG | ecosystem: Engineered > Bioreactor > Anaerobic > Digestate... | reverse complement strand
TAAACTCCGGCGGGAAGCTTATATTCGTAATTGCCAATACTATCCGAGAAAGTAAACTCACCGGCGATATTATCGATCTTGATGAGAACATAATCCACCGGTAATCCACTTGTTGGATCGTAAGTTACGCCCTGAATGCCGCCATAAGCCGGTGATCCAAATTCGTAAGGACCGATGTCGATTATGGCTGTTCCATTGTTATCTCCATCCCAGACCCTATGATTGTAATCCAGATCGAAAGGATAATAATAACCAAGTGTATCGAATCCCGCATCAATAGCAATACTGCCAGGAGAAAGGTGAAAATCACCATTTTGAATGTCTTCGAAGATAGATTGAGTTTGCATTGAATCTATAATAATATTTCCTCCTCCGTCAATGAGAGGATATTCAATTTCAAAATCTGTTATGCAGTTTCGAAACAGAGGAGTTCCGGTTACACTAAATTGTTCTAATTCATCATTACCAATAAAAATGCAATTATCGAAAGACTCACTTGCTTCAAATGCATACAGATTATTTATTGATAAATTATTTGTGCACGATAATCTTTGAAATGTTGCACAAATTCCAATTCCGTTTTCATTATTATAAGAAATATTATTAAAAAAATCTACTTGCCCAGGACCGTATGCAGCTCCATTATTTAATATATTATTATAAACCTTACCAGAAGTTGCAAACTCTGTTGTCAATCCACACCCTTCAAAATAATTATCGCTGATCTCCACATAACCTTCATTTATATCAATTCCGTTATATGCACAAATAAAACGATTGCTTTGAATAAATAGAGAATCGCCAACTCCACCTCCATCAATTCCATCGCTGCAACCTATAAAATCATTCTCAAAAAAATACGATGATTTTTCATTATGCATACCTGCATCTATACCACTTTGATAAATAAAATCATTGTAAACTGCATAAAGGCAGGCATGATGTACATCTAAGTGAAAAACTGATACATGTGTTTCACTGAAGCGGTTACCTGACACCAGAATTACACCTGCTTCATCAGATGCACCTGCAGATATTCTTATTCCGCCGTCGGCATATCCCGCGACATTAATATTTAGATTTTGAATATTGAAAAAATCACAGTTCTTGATTATTATCTGCTGTGGATAAAATTGCATAAATACTCCACCAAAATTATCGTAGAAATTGCAGTTTTCAATGATATTCTCTTCATTATAAATGCTGATAGCGCCAACCGGTAAAATACCGACCAAAATCATCATACGGGCAGAGTAGGAAAAATCACAATATTTAAAAACACATCTGTCGGCATTTTCCCTCAGATAGATCACTCCCCAGTGATAATAAAGGGAATCCTGGATACGAGTAAAGATGATCGGCTCATCTTCTGTTCCTTCCGCTATCACTTTGCCGTCCACCCATAACATCTTGCCTTCGTTGGAACCATTATAATGTATGAATTTTGAAAAATCGTCATATTCGACCAATTCGGTCGCCGCAAATTTTACTTCCGTTCCCGGTAAAATAGTCAATGTGACGTCATCATCTACGTAAACATCATGGACAACCAGGTAGGGATTGTTGACAGGACTCCAGATTGTATCCTCGGTGAGGTGACCGCCAACTTCGATTGCAAAAGCAATCGATGAATGAAAAATGTAAAATGAAAAATGTAAAATGAAAAGAATAAAAATACTGATCTGCTTATTCATACAACCTTCTCTCAAAATTTCTATATCGAATTTCTAAAATTCAATTTTGTTTGTCAATATAAAGAGTCTCTACCCGCAATTTTTAAGAATGCGGGTAGAGATTGATTGATAAACCATTCGGAGGGTCGAAAAAGTAAGAAGCCCTAAAACCTTCTGAAGTTACACTTATTTGAGCAGCAACATTTTTCGCATATCGGTATCATTGCCGGTTGAAATCTTATAGAAGTAAATTCCGGAAGCAACTGATTTGTTGTTGCCGTCAGTACCGTTCCATTCGATTGTATGTTGACCGGCTGAAAGTTGATCATTGACAAGTTGTTTGACTTTCTGACCTTTCAGGTTGTAAACAGACACAGAAACTTTGGATTCGGATGCAAGATCAAAGGAAATTGTTGTGACCGGATTAAAGGGATTTGGGAAGTTTGTTAACGAAAGAATGCTGCCTGCCGCAGTTGTAATATTCTGATTTTCTTCTTCCGGGAAGAATGAGAATTGTGATTCCAGTTCTCTAACCATAGCCTGGTATTCTTTGAAAGTTTTGGTTTGTACTGTACAATCAGCAGGTAAGGATCGCTCACCGCTTTCGGCAAGTTCCATATAGCAATAGCCCTCATCTATCATAGCAAGTATTACTTCATCTTGGTCAGGAGATGTATTTATAACAATTTCCAGCCGCTCTATTGCTGTTTCGTATTCTTTGTCTTTCATAAATGATTTTGTTTTTACATCTTCTTTTGCTTTGTATAAGAAGGTTTCCTCATCAATATTTATGTTATCAATGAAAGAACGGAGTCCAGCATAATCTTTCAATGTATAATTTTCGATCAATAACAAACCTCTTACAGCAGTTGCGGCTTCGTATGATTCGGGATAATCTGAGATAATTTGCTGGAAAATCAAATCAGCGCTTTCATAATCTTCACTTTCCATTTCATCGAGAGCGGTTATAAGCATCTCTTTTTCGGGAGGTGTTTCACCTTCATCAAATTCAAAAGCAATGAAATAAGGATAGAAACGTGTAGTGTCTGCATAAGAAATTGGATTTCCGGTGACGTCTATTGAATTATTAACCTCATCCCATTGATAAGCCATCAGAATATACTGATCATAATAATATGAAGCATTAATCGCATCATCACCGATTGTGTTGTCATTACCAGACCAATTGTATGAATTCTGGACACTTACATATTCAGCATACAGATTGTTTTGAATTGTATTATCCGACAACTCCTCAAAAGTCCCAATTCCGGAATATAAGCCATGTTTCTTATTGTTACTTATTGTATTGTTTTCAATATCGACTTCTTGCCCGTACATTCTAATTCCGTATCCTGTGTTGCCTTGTACTATTGTATTTGTTATATATGAGCCTGAACCTGTTGTATAGCTTAATGACATTCCATCACAATACGAACTTAGCAATTCATTGGTGTCTTCATCATAACCATTATCTTCTATTGACGACCAATCGATGTATACCGGCGAATCATAAACAACTATTGGAGCAGAATGATTATTGTCTATATTACATCGATTAGTATCGTCTTCTCCAATTATTGATAGAATATGTCCATCCCTTGCTATGATTTGACCTGCATTATGAAAATCTGATTGATACAAATTTAGATTTGCTATATTTTGTGATTCAGAAATATTCTCAATAGAAAGTTTACGAATACCGGATATATCACAATTTACAAACCAATATGTTGAATCTGCTGGAGTTTGGATAAAAATACCATCCCATTGATTATCAGATGTTGAAGAAATATATATTGTATTTCCAGGGTTTATATAATTGTCACTCGTAGTAATTATTCCACCATTTTGAGCAATAATGCGATCGCCGGGAATTGCTGCTTCGGCACCTGAAGGATAACCGGGGGGAGTTGCTTCATAAGTTATAGGTGTGCCCCCAGTTATAGTGCTGCCCCAATCGAGGAAGAGTTCGGAATTTGTTCCATCAATAATAACTTCAGATGAATGATTAAGATGAAGTGCTGCATTGTTGCAAATTGTTAAAGTAGCGTCATCAATTTCAATGTTTACATGATCAAGTACACCTACTTCTGTACCACTAACAACGCTAATATTTGTATTAATTGCTACATCTCCGGTTATCCAAACTCGAGGTTCATTTTCATTTTCAACTGAATGATCAAAATTTTGAGTAATTGTACCTTGTATAAAAACTAATGGCTGGTAATTATCATTTGGAAGAATAAAATTTGTAATTCTTGTGGGATTGTAATTTGTTGCAAAACCATGCGGATTTCCGTAGGGTGTAATAACAACAAGTTCATATTTGTCTAATTCGTAATCATTCCCATAAGCGCCCGCACCTGTTTTGCCATAAGTTCTTATGCCAACAAATGAATCATTTTCGTGAATACCGAGGCTATGATTGTCGTCGTTATCATTTCGGAAAGCGTATATATTTTTGCCATCTGATAGAATAAAATTTGCTGAATAAGCGTCAGTTGTGTTTCTAAGTGAATCTTGTACATTACAAAGTGAGTCTGGATTAATGTGATATAAAAAAGAGTCTTCATTTACAGCATTATATAAACCTTCGACTAAGTCTAAACCATTCTCGTTTGCTTCAATTATATAAAGCATTAAATAATGAAAGTACAACTCACTATCAATGAAATCACCAAGTGCGGCAGTAGTTGCGCTAGTCCCTAACCAGTTTGAAGGATATTTTTGAAACCAATCTACACCATTTACTTGTAAAGATTGCAAATATGTTCTTATGCTACTTTTGAATCAATCATGTATTGTTCCGTTGTGCATAAAAGTATAAGTTGTTGAATCTTGGGTTATTGAATCATGATAGACGAAATAGAATGGATGATTTCCTTCTCCAGTAGAACCTTGTCTTGCATGTCCAAAAACAATTGCGGCTTCAGTATCGTTATTCATTATTATTTGTTCTGCTAAATCTAATGAATCTTTCCAAGCTTGTTGTCCGCCAGTATAATATGTGTCATCTTCGGGTGTAGGACCTTTTTGATACCAAGTTTGATTCTCTACATCAAAGGTTCCATCTTTTGGATAATAAATAATTCCATATCCATCATTATTAATTTTGGGAGTTGTATTTCTTGATCGAGTTCTCAACCAATCGAAAAAATCATACGGATATTTCAAATCTGTATAACTAAGTGAACTTGAATTTATCCAAGATAAATAGTGACCTTCTTTAGCAATCATAGCCATCATGTCACAATTTGCATAAATTGCTGTTGAAATAAGCAGTGTTACGAATATGGTCAGGGCGACCAATGCGGTTTTAAAACGTGCGGTATACATCAAAACCTCCATTTTTTGTTTTGTGGGTATAAAAATTTTCAAAATTAATTACCGAGTATCCGACTCGATGTACGAGGATTAGACTAATTCAATCATAGGCAACTCCTCATCTCATTTGATGGTGTATAATGTTTCGCGTGTGCCACGACTCGACTCGCATTTCTTCTTGCTGATTGTGGGCACGTATGTTATACACCATCATCTTTAAATTACTTCAAAAGAAGCATTCGTTTTACGGATTCTTGGTTGCCTACTTTTAGTTTATAAAAATAAATGCCCGAACTTACTTGATTACCATGTTGATCACACCCTGACCAAATAATTGAGTGTTTACCTTTTTGCATTTTCTCATTGATTAAAGTTGCTATTCTCTGTCCTTTAATATTGAAGATTGTAAGTTCAACATCAGAATCATTTTGAATTGAAAACACTAAAGTTGTTTCTGGATTAAATGGATTAGGATAATTACATAAATTAAAATCATTTTTTGGTGGAATTATCTCATAATTCTGAACATTAACGGTCTCACACATTGGAATATCAAGAGTTGAAAACTCACCATCGAATACTTCGATTTGATATTCTGTCGCATCATCGTAGAAGACTCGTTCAGCATAAATATCATAGACACCAGCAGGAAGTTTGTATTCGTAATTTCCGATGCTGTCGGAGAATGTAAATTCACCTGCAATGTTATTTATTTTAATGAGAACGTAATCCACCGACAAACCGGTGATTGGATCGTAAGTTATGCCCTCAATACCACCCAAGGCCGGAGCACCGTATTCGTAAGGACCTATATCGATAATGGCAGATCCGTTGTTATCTCCATCCCAAATTCTGTGATTGAAATCCAGATCGAAGGGATAACAGTAACCAAGTGTATCTAAACCTGCATCAATGGCAATGCTTCCTGAGGTTAAGTGAAAATCACCGTTTTGAATATCTTCAAAAATAGACTGTGCCTGCAGCGAATCGACAATTATGTTTCCTCCACCGTCGATGAGTGGATAGGCTAATTCAAAATCGATTATACAATTGCGGAAGATAGGATTACCGGATAAAGGATAATTATTTAACTCATTACTCATTATTATTATATTATTATTATACGTTAGTGTACCTCCACTTCCAATAGCATATTCATTATAAAGAGCAAGATTATTATAGCATGAAATATTTCTCCAACTTGCTTCTATTCCAATACTATTTCCATATACTGATATATTATTAAAAACTTCAAGAAATCCAGGTACTCTAATACTACCATTGATAGAATAATTATTATATACTTTACCTGTATTATTTATCCCTGAATTTATTTCACATTCTTCAAAATAATTATTACTGATTTCTACATAGGCATCATCAATATCAATACCATATCCACCATTAGTATCAAAGTGATTACCTCTTATGTATATGCTTTCAGTTTCATTCATGCCAGCATCAATTCCTTTAGAACAACTACCAAAATAATTATCAAAACAATAGCTTTCTCCATATTCGCATGCTATGTTTGTTGCAACCCGATTAAAAGGAACCAGATCAATATTGTTTGATACAAATAATACTGACTTGCTAGTATGTAATGCTTTTCCATGAATAAAAGTATTTTCGGTTATCAATGGCTTTCCTTCATCAATTCCAAAAATGTACCTAATCATTATGAAACTATTGCCACAATTATTCATGATATTGGGATGAAAATACTCATCATAATCGAAATTGCTGCTTTTCAGTAAAATATCAATTACATTCTTTTCAATGCTGACAGCTCTATCATTATCAATAAAACAACACTCCTCAACTTTTGCAGATCCATTCCATATTGCTAAAGCAGCTCTGGGTTGTTCTGATATGGAAAAACCTGTAAAAGCTGAAAATTTAAATACACAATGCTTAAAGCTGCTTTGTTCTGATCCTTCAGGTAGGTAGATCGAGCCCCAATGATAATATTCTTCATCCTGCATACGTGTAAAAATAATACTATCTTGCTCTGTTCCTTCGGCAATTATCCTACCTTCTACGCGGATAAATTTTGCAATAGGCTCCTCTCCATTGTGAAAATAAAATTGATCGTCACCAATATCATCGTAAAAATCAGAATTGAATTTAACTATTGTTCCAGGATTAACCGTAAGAGTAACATCTGCATCTACATAGATGCCAGAAGTAACAAGATAAGGATTGTTATCTGGTGACCATGTTATATCTTCGGTAAGGTGTCCACCTACTTCAATTGCGTATGCAATTGAGGAATTAGGAATTAGGAATGAAGAATTTAGAATGTAAAGAATAACGAACAAAGATAAAATGTTAATTTTCATAAATACCTCACCTCACCCTAAATCCCTCTCACGGGAGGAGAGGGAAAAGTAGGATGAAACAAATAAAGCAAATGCTTATTTGAGAAGCAACATCTTTTTCATAGCTGTATCTTTACCGGCAGAGATTTTGTAGAAGTAAAGACCTGATGCTACCGATTTATTATTAAAGTCTTTTCCGTTCCACTCTGCTGTATGTTGACCAGCTTCTAAATGTTCATTTACAAGTTGATTAACTTTTTGACCTTTCATATTGTAAACTGAAAGTTCTACTTTGCTGTCTTGCGGTATTGAATAATTTATAGTAGTGATGGGATTGAAAGGATTCGGGTGGTTGGATAGGACTATATTTGCATGAACAATATCTACAATATCTGGCTCTTCGTTTTGGAATAATTTGTTATCCAACTCAGAAACAATTTGCTGGAACTCTCTAAAGTTTTCCGGTTTTAAAGTGCATTGTGTTGGTAGTGCTCTACTACCTTCTTCTACGAGTTTTACATAGCAATATGCTTCATCGATTAATGCATCAGTTAGCTCTATCTCGTCTGCGGGATCTGCAATTACAGTTTCAAGTCGATCAATTGCAGTATCATATTCTTCTTTTTGCATGTATATTTTGGTTGTTACGTCACGCTTTACTCTGTATAATGTGCTTCCTTCCAATGCTGTAATGTTTTCCGTGTAAACCAACAAATCATCATAATCTTGATCTGTGTAGTTCTCGATAAAATATATTTTCTGCAAAGAAGCTGCTGCTTCGATTGACTCAGGATAGACTGCTATTATATCTTCAAAAGTAGTTCTTGCTGCTGTATAATTTCTTGAATTCATATCCTCCGATGCTGCATCGAACATCATTTTCTCATCAGGTATCTCAACTCCAAAATTAAAAGCATTTATACTTGGATAGAAACGTTCAGAAGCTGTGTGAATGATATTATTACCATAGACATCTACAGGATCATCTCCGGTTTGCCAACCAAAGACCTTCAAAATATACTTATCAGTACTATATATATAATTATCATCTGAGATATTGTTTCCACAACTTGCCCATGTGTAACTATCTTCGTATCCACCGTACTCAGCCCATCCATTATTAGAAATACTATAATTTCCATTCACTAGGAAATGCGAAAATGAGCCTATAGAATATGCCATAACGCCGTGATAGTTATTATTTTGAACATTATTGTTTTGGAAATCTATTTCTCTGTCTCTAAACACAAAACCATTTCCATCATTATCATTTATGTCACAATACTTTATTGTAGAGTTTTCACCTCCGCTATAATTCATATTAATACCTGTTCCATTTCCTGTGATGGTTGAATACTCAATAGTTGCAGGAGAATTGAAAACTCTTATTCCCCAAGAGTTATCTGTGAAATCACAATCATCTACGTTCAGAGTATGTCGATCGCGAACAAGTAATTGCACATTATCATGGAAGTTTGTCTCATAGAAATTGATTGAAGCAAATGGTCTTACACTTCCCTGCATTACAAGATCGCATATTCCGGTTATATTACAATTAACAAACCAATAAGGTGAAATATCTGTTGGGTTAGTGATATATATACCATCCCATAATTCACCTGAACTTGAAGCTATGGTAATTTCATCTCCAGGATTTTGATCATCTCCGGTTGTAATTAATCCTCCATTTTGTACAATAATGCGATCTCCGGAAATCCATTCTTCATTACCCGCTATATGACCTGGAGGTACTTGTTCATACCAACCACCATGTGCACCAGTGATCTTACTACCCCAATCGAGGTATAATTCAGAATCGGAACCAACAACATCTATTGTAGAAGCATGGTTTAGGTGAAGAGCGGCTCCACCTTCAATTGTAAGAGTAGCACCGTCTATTTCAATTATGACATGGGCGAGAACACCGACTTCAGTGCCATTCACAATATCAATATCTGAATTTATTGTAATATTTCCTGTAATCCATACTCGTGATTCATTTTCATTTTCAATGGAATGATCTAAGTCTTGAGTTATTGTACCTTTTTTAAAAACTAATGGCTGGTAATTATCGTCTGGCAGTAAAAAATTAGTTATTCTAGTTGGATTATAATCAGTATCAAATCCATGAGGATATCCATATGGAGTAAAAACAGCCAGTTCACATACCGATAATTCATCATAATAACCACTACCTAATGTTCGAATTCCAATGAACCCACCGTTTTCTTCAATACCGAGACTATGATCAGAATCGTCATCATTTCGAAAAGCATATATATTTTTACCATCGGATAAAACGAAATTTGCAGAATAATTACCAGCACCAACAACACCGTTATAATTGACATTTCGTAGATATGTCTGAACATCTACATTGTTTTCATCAAGATCATTTAATGCTTTGTATAAACGTGGAATAATATCACCATTATTGATGCTGATTTGATTCCAAGTATCATCATCCACTGTAAGATGATACATGATATAATGAAAATATAATTCACTATCAATAAAGTCATTAAGGACAGCGCTGTATGGGTTTGGCAACCAATTTAAAGGATGTAGATTGAACCAGTTATCAGTACCACCATCAATATCAACTGTACAGAGAAATGTTTTAATTTCTGATTTCATCGTTCCATTAAGCGTACCATTGTGCATGAAGGTAAATGTTATTACTTCTTCAGTTTGCGGATTAGTATAAATAAACCGAAAAGGATGATTACCTTCACCCGTTGATCCTTGTCGCGCATGTGCTAAAACTATAGAAGCTTCAGTTTCATCATCCATGATATGTATTTCTGCAGTATCTAATTCATCCTGCCAATCAGAAGTCCAGCCCCATGGAGTCGTAACCGAATAAGAGGTACCATCACTTGTATAGAATGTTTCATAAGGATAATATTGAGTAGCTGGAGGATCAACTTCAGGATAATCATCTTTCTGATACCAACTTTGGGTATTTGCATTAAAAGTTCCATCTTCGGGATAATAGATAACGCCATATCCATCATTATTGACTTTGTAAGTATTATTATTTGATCTTGCTTTCTGCCAGGTGAAAAAATCATATGGATCATTAAAGTTACCTGATGATGTATTTAACCAAGAAATATAAGTTCCTTTTTTTGCGATCATTGCCATCATATCACAATCTGCGAAAATTGCAGATGAAATAAGCAGTGTTACTAAAATGGTCAGAGCGACCAGTGCGGTTTTAAAGCGTGCAGCGTACATCAAAACCTCCATTTTTTTGTTTTGTAGGTATTAAATTTTTCAAAGTTAATTACCGAGTATCTGACTCGATATACGAGACCTTTAATTAATCAATCATAGGCAACTCCTTTATTAACAAGATGGTGAAGTCTTTTGCATATCATATAACTCACTGCAATAAAATGAGTTATATTGTATAAAAATCTTGACACACCTCCTAAGATGTAAATTATTGCATCATTATAAATTAAGAGGTGTTTTATGAAT
>Ga0116164_10003460_pt1 | contig 10812 bp, 9 predicted proteins | sample AD_UKC109_MetaG_FD_89888 | JGI IMG/M metagenome (GOLD analysis project Ga0116164, IMG submission 89888) | Active sludge microbial communities of municipal wastewater-treating anaerobic digesters from Hong Kong - AD_UKC109_MetaG | ecosystem: Engineered > Bioreactor > Anaerobic > Digestate... | reverse complement strand
ATCATTCGGAAAATGCACAGGCTACCCTGAATTTCAGTAATAAGTTTGGCGATCTGAGTGTAAAAGCGAAGTTGAGTTATCTTTATGAAAATGAGGTTTTTGAGAGTTTCGAGAGCTATGGTTACGATTTTGGTGTAAAAGGCATTCCCAGCTTTGATGCTATCAAAGAAGGCCAGTTTACAGCAACGAGCTTCCAGTCGCAGGTCGTTTCCAACAACTTCTTTGGAATTGCCTACCTCGATTACAAGGACAAATATATTTTCGACGGTATGTTCCGCTACGACGGTTCATCGTTGTTTGGTTCCGAGGAACGCTGGCAACCCTACTTCCGTGTATCGGGTGCCTGGAGAATTTCGGAAGACATCAAAATACCCGGCATCGATGAATTGAAAATCCGTTCGGCTTACGGTACCGCAGGCCAGCGTCCTCATCTCTTTGCCATGCAATATGAGGTAATGAGCATCGATGGAGGTATTTCCTCCAAGCAACAATTGGGAAATAAGAACCTGCGTCCGGCCAAATCGGCTGAATTTGAAGTAGGTTTAAACATCGACTTCCTGAAACGTTTCCGGTTTGAAGTGGTTTATTCCAAGACGACGACCGACGACCAATTCCTCGAAGTACCCCTGGCCTCCCACCTGGGCGGTTGGTTAACCCAATGGCAGAATGCAGGGGCTCTTGAATCGGATATCTGGGAAGCCAGCCTCGAAATGAACTTGGTTAATAAGAAGGATTTCCGCTGGGATGCCCGCTTTGTTTTCGACAAGGGAACCTCGATGATCACCCGTCTCGATGTGCCGCCCTATCAATACGGCCCCGAAGGACAGGAAGCCAACAAATGCTTCTATGTAAAAGAAGGAGAGAAATTTGGTGTTATGTACGGCTACGACTGGGTTCGCACGCTCGACCAAATGCAGGCACAAATGGTTGAAGGCGACGACATCAACAACTACACCGTTAACAGCGATGGTTATGTCATTCGACAGGGTACGGAAGGTACGGCCAACGAGAAACCTATTAAACTGCTCGATGAAGAAGGGAATGCATTGTTTGGGAAAATTGGCGATATCAACCCCGACTTCAAACTCGGTTTCTCGAACACCATTACATGGAAAGGCCTGAGCCTGTATTTCCTGCTCGATTGGAAACAGGGCGGCCAGATTTATAATAAATCGGCCCAATGGCTGACTCGAGACGACCGTCACGGAATGATGGACCAGTTCGGTAAACCCGAAAACCAGAAGAAAGCCATCCCGTATTACAAAGAATTTTATGATGTGAACAGCTTTAACTCTTTCTGGGTTGAAGACGGAACTTTCCTGAAACTGCGTGAAGTTTCGGTTGCCTACACCATTGGTCAGTCGGCATTGAGCAAGAGTGGCAAAGGATTTATCAAGGGGATTAAGGTCGGTTTTATTGGAAGAAACCTGTTGACGTTCACCAATTATTCCGGATATGATCCCGAAGTAATGACCACCAACGGTACCCAGTACTTCTACTACGATTTTATGGGTTACCCCAATTATCGGTCCTATTCCTTATCACTCGAGTTGAAATTTTAATCCATAAATTCGAATTTATATGAAAAAAATGAAATACATATTGCTGACACTCCTGGTGCCATTCCTGATTGTCAGCTGTGAAGACTTAGTGGTGGAAAACCTGAACGACCCCGATTTCGCGATGGCTACTTCGAATCCAAGCGACTTGAAAGGGATTGCCGGAGGGTTGATCAACCAGTGGTTCCAGAGAACCCACGAGTACGACGGGCCGGCCCTGGGATTATGGGTTATGGCCGATGCAGGAACCTGTTCCTGGGGGAATGGTGGTATGCGTGTTCTTAGCAACGAACCCCGTATGGTGTTCGATAATACCCCTGCCTATCAGGATGCCGGTATCAACGAACTGCTCTATTCGACGATGCATTCGGTTATTTCGCAGGCAAACGACATACTAAAGAATACCGTTTTGTCCGATGTGAAAATCATTAGTGAAGCAGGCGTCGATGAAACCCCGATGGTGAATGCCGTTGCCTACCTGGCTCAAGGTATGTCGATCGGTTACCTGGGTTTGCTCTACGACCGGGTGTTTGTGATTACCGAAGATGTCGACCTGGCAAACGATGAAATTGTATTAAAACCGTATAACGATGCAATTGCCACTGCCGTTTCTTCGCTCGAAAAGTGTATTGCCATTTGTGATGCCAATACCTTCGAAGTTCCCTATTCCTGGATCCCTTCGCTGAATCCGTATACCAACACCTCGATTGCCGAACTGGCTCACTCGATGGCTGCCCGTTTAATGGCCTATGCTCCCCGGAATAAGGCTGAAAACGAAGCAGTGAACTGGCAAAAAGTCTACGACCATGCATCCAAGGGGATTACCTTCGATTTTGCTCCGGTTGCCGACGACATAAGCTGGTACGATTTATATCATACCTATGCCAATTTTGCTGGATGGGGAATGACCGATATGCGCATCGTACATATGATGGATCCGAATATGCCTGCAGTATGGCCCGGTGAAAACGGTTTCGATGTGATCCCGGCTCCGGCCGACGATCCGTATGATGATCGTCTGTTGACCGACTTCGAGTATCAATCGTCCTGCCCGTTCCGCCCCGAACGCGGGTACTACCACTTCACCTGCTACCGTTTTGCCCGCAGGGACCTCTACCTGACGACGTGGACCGAACCCTGCCCGGATATGTACGTGGCCGAAAACGATATGCTGAAAGCCGAAGCTGCTCTGAAGCTGAACAAACTCGACGAAGCAGCGGGTATCATCAATGCCGGAACCCGCGTTACCCGTGGAAATATGCCACCCGTTACCGCCAATGCTCAGGAAATTGCCGACGCCATTTTCCACGAACGGAACATCGAATTGTACTGCTCGGGTTTGGCTGTCGAATTCTTTGCCATGCGGAAAGCGGAACTGCTGCAAGAAGGTTCGTTCCTTCATTTCCCGGTTCCGGGATCTCAATTGGAAGTCCTTGAAATAGAATACTATACATTTGGAGCCGATAAGGGAGTTCCGGGTGTGGATGTGTCAAACGGAGGCTGGAAATAATAATAAAAAAATTGGATCATTATGAAAAAAAGATATTTATCCATCATACCGTTCTTCGCTTTACTCCTCCTGGTGAGTTGCGACAAGAAGGACGATTACAACTACAACGACATTGTTCCCATTATCCAGGGCGACATTGTCGGACCCGAAGAAGTGGTGCAAACTTTTTCCTACGACTTTTCCATGGGCTATCGCCGGGGCGGTTCCACCTGGAACTGGACTGCCGAAGGAGCCCAGGTAGAAGCTTTGGACGAAAGCACGGCCATTGCTACGATTAAGTTTGCCGATTACCCGGCCAGTGGTAAAGTGACCATTACCGTTACCGAAACCACCATGGGTGGCAAAACGTCTGAAGCAGTCAGCAAAGAAGTTACCGTGAAGATGTACTGCCCGCTGGCCAATGGAAACAGCGATTTTGGCGGTACCTGGGTAGGCGAGGACGCCTATTACGAAAGCACCATAACAGCTGAATTAGTCGATGGTGAAGTAAAGCTTAGCGGAATGGGACATGGTTTTATTCAGGATTGGTGGGCTGAAGCCATAACTGAAGCGGGTGTGATTACACTTACCGTTAATGAAGATGGTTCAGTGGATATTCCCCGTCAATATGCTTTCACTACTGATTATGAAGGAGCTCCTTATCGTTATGAAATTGCTGGCGCTGGTACCTGGGATAATTGCGGTTCCTCGTTAGCAATGGTCATAGTATACGATATTTATTATGAAGGCGAAGAAGCAGGGCTTGCAGAGCAATATGCTTCCTACCTGGGCGATATTCCTTACCTGACGGCCGATGTGGCCCTGGGTGCGAAATCCGTTTCGCTGACCCGGCACAACATTGTAAAACCAACGTTTAAGTAGATCGTTCATCGAACGAATAGTATAAAAAAGAGACTGGAAACAGTCTCTTTTTTTTGTGTGTATTTGAAGGGCAATTTGCTTTCATTTGTTTCAATGCGGGGAATTTGGTATCCTGTGTTTCAATGATGGGGAATTTGGTATCCTGTGTTTCAATGATGGGGAATTTGGTATCCTGTGTTTCAATGATGGGGAATTTGGTATCATATTCAGACCGTTGCCTGAAGGCAACGGCAAAAAATATCATTCTGACTTCTTCTAAAACTCGGAAGTAAAATGAAAATCAATCTTCGGGAAATCCTGCTGGGCCATTTGAAGTATGAAGGGAGAATCGGCCATGAAAACATCCCGACCCTGTTTGTCGCGGGCCATTCGTTGCGATTTCCTTTTTTTGAATTCTTCGAGCACGTTTTTATCCCCGCTCTTCAACCAGCAGGCCTTGTACATCTGGATGGGTTCAAACCGGCATTTAGCGCCGTATTCGTGTTCCAGGCGGTACTGGATGACCTCAAACTGCAGCTGCCCCACGCAGCCAATGATTTTTCGCCCGTTAAACTGGCTGGTAAACAACTGGGCCACCCCTTCGTCCATCAACTGGTCGATCCCTTTTTCCAGTTGCTTCGATTTCATCGGATCGGCATTCTCAATATAGCGGAACATTTCGGGCGAAAAACTGGGCAATCCTCTGAAATGCAGGCTCTCTCCTTCGGTGAGGGTGTCGCCAATGATGAAATTGCCTGTGTCGGGCACCCCGACTATGTCGCCCGGGTAGGCTTCGTCGATGATTTCTTTTTTCGCAGCCATAAACGAAGTGGGCGACGAAATGCGGAAGGTCTTGTTCGACCGGGTATGGGTATAGGTTTTGTTTCGTTCGAACTTTCCGGAACAGACCTTAACAAACGCGATGCGGCTCCGGTGGTTCGGGTCGATGTTGGCATGAATTTTAAAAACAAAACCCGAAAAGGCTTCTTCATAGGGATCGACAAGGCGTTCCTGCGCCATTCGGGGACGCGGGGTTGGGGCAATTTCGAGAAAACTGTCGAGCAATTCCTGAACGCCAAAATTGTACAGAGCGCTCCCAAAGAATACCGGCGCCAGGTTCCCGGCCAGATAGCTGTTTGGGTCAAAAGGGTGAAAGACCCCTTCAACCAGTTCCAGTTCTTCGCGGAGTACTTTCGCATCGGATCCGATGTGCTTTTCCAGTTCCGGATTTTGGATATCCTCAAAGCGAATTCCTTGTTCAATTTCCTGCACATTGGGATTGAATAACTGAAGGCTCGATCGGTAGATGTTGTAAACCCCTTTGAAATCGGGACCGCTGTTGATGGGCCAGCTTAAGGGTCGGGTGCCGATTTTAAGCTGTTTCTCAATCTCTTCGAGCAAGTAAAACGGATCTTTCGAGGGGCGGTCCATTTTGTTGATGAACACAATGACCGGAGTTTTGCGCATCCGGCATACTTCCATCAGTTTTTCGGTCTGAGGCTCCACTCCCTTGGCGGCATCAATCACGATGATGACACTGTCGACAGCGGTTAACGTTCGGAAGGTATCCTCCTGGAAATCCTGGTGACCCGGCGTGTCGAGAATGTTGACTTTGTAGCCCTTGTAGTCGAAGGCCATGACCGAAGTAGCTACCGAAATCCCCCGCTGCCGTTCGATCTCCATAAAGTCCGACGTGGCTGTTTTTTTGATCTTATTGCTTTTTACCGCTCCGGCAACATGGATGGCGCCGCCAAAAAGCAACAATTTTTCGGTGAGCGTGGTTTTCCCGGCATCCGGATGGCTTACTATGGCAAAGGTTTTTCTTCGTTCAATCTCGTGTTGAAAACTCATGTTGGTTCCCTTTCAAATTGTGCGCAAAAATAAACTTTTAATCGGAACCGGGAAAGGAAAGGATTAAATGGAGATCGAATGGAGCAATATAAATAAGCGGATTTTTCAAACAGTACTATTTGTCCGATACTGTCCGGATAATGAACCCCATAACAACGGTACCCGTTATGCCTACCCCTATCAGGATGATCCGTGCTGTCCACGTTTCAAAAACGAACAGACAGGTTGCCGAAACCATTGCCCACATAAGGATTAAGGATCCTGTTTTTTGCTTCCGGGTCATTCCCTTTTGTTTTTGGTAGTTTTCGATGTAGGTTCCCAGGTAACGATTTTCGATCAGCCATCGGTTCAGCCGGGGCGAACTTTTAGCCAGCAGACCCGCTGCCAGCAAAAGGAAAGGGGTGGTGGGGAGGCCGGGGAGAAAAATCCCGAGGATTCCCAAACCCATGGACAGGATTCCCAAAAGAAGAAGCAAATATCGGCTGAAGACAGATTTCACAGTCAATAGTAAGAAATGAACGGTAAAAATAGAAAAAGTTGAACGATTCTTGTAATTTCAGTCCGTCATTCAAAAGTTTGAGCCCATGAAGAAGCTTTGGATTATTCTTCTCATCATCATTGTTTTCCTTTTGGGAAGCGTGGCCATCTTCCCCCTTATGTTTCGGGAAACCATAAAAGAAGCTGCTCTGGATAAAGCAAACCAGAACATCGATGCGCATATTTCGTTCGATGATTATTCTCTGTCGTTGTTTCGTTCGTTTCCCAATCTCACCGCCACATTTAAGGAGGTATCGCTGGTTGGTACGGATGCATTTGAAAACGATACGCTTGCATCGTTCGCCTCTTTGTCGCTCAGCCTCGATTTTCCCAGGCTGATCAAAAAGGAAGGTTTGCTCATTCGTTCGCTCGAAGTCGATCAGTTGACGGTTCATCTGTTGGTCGATGAAGAAGGAAATGCCAATTGGGAAATTGCATCCAAAAAGCAGGCAGATTCCCTCATTACAGCGAAATCCGACATGCAGGAGGTGAAAAAGAAGGAACTCCTGTTTTTGCTTGACAGGATTTCCCTGAATCGTTGCAACCTGATTTATCAAAAAAGAAAAGGAAATGTCTTTTTTGAAGCGAAGGATGCAAATATCCTCATGGATGGAACGATTCAAGGGAAGCAGGCTGAACTGGATCTGAACGTTGTGATTCCCTCCATTCGTTTTTCACGGGGCGAGGCCAATTACATTGAGCAGAAAAGCCTTGCCTTGCATACGGCTCTTTTGGCCGATCTTGAGAAAAAAAGTTTTCGGTTTTTAACCAATGGCTCCGATCTGAACGGTCTTCCCCTCGAACTCGAAGGAGGATTTGATCGGCCCGTAGGAGCCGGAACCGATTTCGACCTTCGATTTTCCATGCCCGGTATGGGCATAGACGAATTGCTGGCTATGCTTCCCGAAGGGATAAGGCAGCGAACGGAGAAAATGGATGCATCAGGGACGGTTCGCTTGCAGGGACAGGTAATTGGGAAAAAATTCGAAAAGGAATGGCCGGCCATCGACATCAACCTAAATGTGTCGAATGGAAAACTTCAATATCCCGGATTGCCCGATGCCATCCGAATCGACGCGGCCAATGCCCTTCTTTCAAAATCCCAGGGAACGATTGATTTGTTAATCCTTGGACTGGATCAGGTCTCGGTCGAAATGGCAGGGAATCCGCTCATTCTGAATGCCCGTCTCAGCAAACTTTTCAGCGACCCTTTCATCGATCTCCAACTCGACGGAGTGGTCGATTTGGGTTCCCTTAACCGAATTTTTCCCACGGAAGGACTTACACTCGACGGACTGCTTCGCGCCCGGGCCACGCTGCAGGGAGCTTATTCGTCGGTTCGGGAAGAAGATTATACGGCCTTTGTTTCCCGGGGGAACCTGAGCGTACAAAATTTATTCCTGCAAAATCGTTCTTTTCCCCAGGGTATCCGGGTAAAGGATGCTTCCCTCGATTTGCACAACCAGGATCTCCGGATCTGGAAACTTCAGGGTATGGCCGGGAAAAGCGATTTTTTGATGCGGGGGCGGCTGGCTAACTTCCTGTCGTATGCGATGGGCGACGGAGCCTTGCAGGGCAATCTGGAGCTGGTTTCGAACCAGGTCGATCTGAATGAATTCATCCGGAACCGACAAAATACATCCCCGGCTGAACCGAAAACCGGTTCTGCCACCGACAGCATCCCGGGCGGGACAGACAAAGTGTTTCGCTTTCCGGAACGGATGCACCTGGTTTTTGGCACAAATATCAACGAGCTTTTTTACGACCGGATGATTATTCACTCGTTCAAGGGGAAAATGGAATTGAAAAACCAGCAACTAACCCTGCACGGGCTCGATATGCGCCTGTTCGACGGATCCTTGGGTTTAAACGGAACCCTTGTTGCCGATGGTCGGCCCGAACCCGATCTTGCTTTGAACCTGAATGTCGATGGATTTGATCTTCCATCGGCCTGGCGCGATCTGGATATTTTGCAGAAGTACCTTCCTTTTGCCCGGGAAGCCGAAGGAAAAATTTCTTCGGTATTGACCGTACACTCTGTCCTTAGCGACAGTCTGAAAATGATTCTTTCGGGTGTGAATGCCAAAGGACGCTTATCGACCCGTGGTGTCCGCTGGGGCGACCGGCGATCGCTCGAATTGTTGAAAAGCGTGATCCAGACCGATAAACTGGCCAATACACAACTGAACGATTTCCAAACCAATTTTGAAATCCGGGAGGGAACCCTGACCCTGAAAACCTTCGAAACCGCCTTTGCCAACCAGCCTTTAATGATTTCGGGAAGTTACAACCTGGGCGGAACACTGGGATTTCGGATCGATACACGGATCCAAAAGGAAATTCTGTCCAGCAACATTCGGGAAATTATGTCCTACGTTCCCGGCCACGAATCCGTAAAAACCATCGACCTGGGAATCGATATCACTGGTCCTTTAAAAAAGCCCGACGTAAAAGTCGATCCCGAAAAAATTCGGAAACAGGTGATCGAACAGGTGAAAAACAGTTCCAAAGAGGAGTGGAAAGATGCAGCCCGAAAATTGTTCGACAAGTTTCTAAAATAGGGGAAAGCACATAAAACCTGGCTCAGGGGCACGCTACCAGACCATCGTTTACCGTAGTGGTGGTGATACACACGGTTTCGATGGCTTTTTCGATCAATGGTACAGCCTGGGAAAAACTACCCGAATCGACGGCTTTTTTGATCAATTCGGCGGCATCAAAAACCGAATCATAAATCGATGTGGCATAAAGCGCTCCTTCGGGACAAGAGCACTCTTCGGCAAAACGCTTGGCCTCGGTGGCGGAGAATTGAATGTTCTCGCAAGCAACAATCACTTCGTCGAGCAGGCTTTGCGCTTTCGGATAATCATCGACCTTCAGCGCTTTTTTCATTTTTTTTAGCGATTCAGACAGGGTAGTCTGAAGATCCTGCATCGACGATTGGTAATCGTAACACTGGGCCTTGGCTGCATTCAGAAAGAAAAGAAAAATCAAGGGTAAAAAGAGCGCTTTCATTATTCCCGGATTTGATTTGTCTAAAGATAGAAAAAAACCATGAATGCTATTGTGCAAGACAGTAGACAATTGTTGAAAAGTTGAATGAATTGGGAGGATGTTTTTTTTTCTGTTTGTTATGTTTTTGTTTTTTTCGGGAAATATATTCTATCTGATTTTGTGTTCGATAACATAGTTTTTTTTCATTAGTGAAATGCAAAATGAACTACTTTTCGTTGGAATGAGATCAAGTAAAACGAAACCAAAAACAAACATGGAACCCGTAAGGAAACAATTCATTTATGCATTTAGTATTTTGTTTTTAATGAGCTGTGATAAGGATGAACAAACAGCAAGCCTGATCGTTGATTGTGTGAATCAAATGGATTTACCCAAATCGGTCATGCTGTCCCTTGAACCTGCTGTAGATAATCCGTGGATTACCGATAACATGAAATTTACCATTCTTGACATTGCCGTTTCCCAGGGATTGGTCGAAGAGGGGAATCCCGACGACCTCACCTGGTATAATGTTGGGGTGAATAATCAGCTGAAATTCTGGAATGAATATACTTTTTTTGCCGAAAAGCTGCCTGTTGGGACCTATCGGAGTTTACGCGTTAACTTTAGGAATGTCTGGTACCGATATGCCTATCTTCAGTCGGATCCTTCTGTTCGCTTTGAAGGGATGGAAAATATGTTGGGATGGTTTAGAAGCTGCAGCGAAGAAGCACCCGTTCCTACAAATTACTTCTCAAGCGGAGGAAATCATCAGCTTGGCGATCAAGGTTTTTTTGTTGTAAACGAACATGAAAAAATCGATCTGTTCTCATTGGAAGAAGGCGTTTTAACCCGTTTATACTGGATTCTTGGACAAGAGGGATCCGATACACTGGATCCATGTACATTTACCTGGTATGATGAAAACAACAACGGAGTTTGTGATTGCGATCAGGACAGGCTTGATTTTTATTGTCCGCCGGGTTGGCATTCGATGTTCGACTTTAGGGTCGAATATGAAGAACCGGAATAGGGGACTGAAGTCCCGGGATTGAGAAATGAATACTGGAACCAGGAAATAATCGCGCTCCCCCTTGTTCCGCAAGCTAAACGAGTACAGGTAGAGCAATTTGCGAATGCTTCTGCAAATCCGAAGGAGCAGGAGATGTGCATACAAATAGGGAAGGCAATTAATTCTTCTTATGATAACTCAATATTGCCCATCCATTAAAAAATATGGCAAATCCGATTAAGGCGAAAAAGGGTACAATCAAGTCGCTAACCGCACTGCCTTTTAGATAAACCAAACGGAATACCTGGATAATGTATTTTAACGGACTAATGGTACTTAACCACTGTGCCCAATCGGGCATACTGGCTACCGGAGTGTATAATCCACTCATAAAAATGAATGTTATGTAAGCATTCGGTCAACTGCGTCTTGTTTCTAATTTTTTTTACAGCAGACTTTCAAAGTTTCTATAAAACATTCAGAGGACTTTCAGAGCTTTCAGAGACGGT
>Ga0116164_10003458_pt1 | contig 10813 bp, 8 predicted proteins | sample AD_UKC109_MetaG_FD_89888 | JGI IMG/M metagenome (GOLD analysis project Ga0116164, IMG submission 89888) | Active sludge microbial communities of municipal wastewater-treating anaerobic digesters from Hong Kong - AD_UKC109_MetaG | ecosystem: Engineered > Bioreactor > Anaerobic > Digestate... | reverse complement strand
ATGAGGCGGCGCAGCACGTATCCCTGCCCCATGTTGGAGGGCGCCATGCCCCGGTCGTCGCCCAGAATGAAGGTCGAAGTGCGCATATGGTCGGCCACGATGCGGAAGGCCTTTTTGTTTTCCGCATAGGTTTTGCCGCTGAGCTGGGCAATCTTTGCGAGAATGTTTTCAAACAGATCGGTTTCGTATACGTTATCCTTGCCAAGCAGCACGCAGATGGTGCGTTCCAGCCCCATGCCGGTATCCACGTTGGGCTTGGCCAGCGGCTCATAGCTGCCGTCCGCCGTTTTGTTGTACTGCATGAACACGTCGTTCCAGATTCCCAGGTAGCGTCCGCAGCTGCAGGCGGGGGAACAGTCCGGGCCGCAGGGTTCCTTATCGGTGATGATGAACATTTCCGTGTCCGGGCCGCAGGGGCCGGTCGCGCCGGCGGGGCCCCACCAGTTGTTTTCCTTGGGAAGGAAAAACACGCGGTCGTTGGCCACGCCCTGATCACGCCACAGCTGGGCGCTTTCCTCGTCGCGGGGGGCGTTTTCATCGCCTTCAAACACGGAGAACGCCAGCTTATCCTTGGGGATGCCAAGGTATTTTTCGCTGGTTAAAAACTCCCAGCTCCAGGGGATCATTTCCTTTTTGAAATAGTCGCCAAGCGACCAGTTGCCAAGCATCTCAAAAAATGTCAGGTGGCTTGCGTCGCCCACATCGTCGATATCGCCGGTGCGGATGCACTTCTGCACGTCCGTCAGCCGCGTGCCCTCCGGGTGCTTTTGGCCAAGCAGATACGGCACCAGCGGATGCATGCCCGCCGTGGTGAACAGCACGGTGGGGTCGTTCTCCGGCACCAGCGATGCCGATGAGATTACCGCGTGACCTTTATCCTGAAAAAACTGTAAAAACAACGCACGGAGCTGGGCGGAATTTGAGAGCTTCATGGTTTTCTCCCCTTGTCTTCTGAATAGTTTACATACCACAATATTATAGGGTTTGCGGGAGATGATGTCAAACCTGTAAATCGGTCTAATGATAGGAAATTGCCACGGCGGATTCGGTGTAGAACGCTTGTGATCATCTCCCGGATATGGGATAATGAGCAAACGCGTTACAACGCAAAGCAAAGCTAAAAAACCGACGCAGGGATGGATGAAATGATGCGCCTGATTTATGGAACCGGGAACCCGGCAAAGCTTTTGCATATGCGGGAGATGCTTTCGCCCCTGCCGCTGGAGATCGTCGGGATTGCTTCTGTCACCGATAGGCTTCCGGCGATTGACGAAAGCGGGAACGATCCGCTGCAGAACGCCGTCATCAAGGCAGAGGCATATTTTGAACAGCTTCATTTGCCTGTGTTTTCATGTGATTCGGGGCTGTACATCGAGGGGCTGGACGATGCGCGCCAGCCCGGCGTGCACGTACGCACAATCGGAGGCAAGCGCCTGACGGATGATGAAATGGTTGCGTATTATACGGCCATCGCGGAGGAAATGGGCGGTTCCTGCCGCGCGGCATACCATAACGCGATCTGCCTGAAATACGACGAAACGCATAGCTACCGGTATATGGGGGACGACCTGAAAAGCGAGCCGTTTCTGCTGACAGCCAGGCTGCATCCAAAGCGCGTTGAGGGCTTTCCGCTGGACGGCCTTTCGGTGGACCTGGGCACGGGGCTATATTACTATGATTTGGATACGGTGCGCCCGTCCGGCATGGCTCCGGGGTTCAGGCGTTTCTTCCAGTCGGCGCTGCGCGACCTGGGTCTGCCGCTGGGGACATCTTGACGCGCTATGGTTTCAACGGTACACTGGAGCTATCAGAGACTATAAGAGGGCGAGCGCATGAGATCGGATCGTGATCAAACCGGAAGAACGCCGCGCCGAAATACTTCGGTGCCCGTTCCCGGCATGCCTTACCGCTTTCATACGGAGCAGCAGGATACGCCCCCGGCACCGCGCGGGCGGGATTTTGAGTTTATTGAATCCATGCCTCCCGCCAGAGACAGTGGTCCTGTGGAGGACGCGTATAACCCCTGGGAGGCGATGGGCTGGGAGGGCGGAGATACGCCTTTCCCCGTCGCCAAGGAGCCGGAAATGCTGCAGGAGGAGCGGTACTTCAAGCCCATGCTTGATTTGCACCGTAAAATGCCTGAGCTCTACAATGCGTACGACGGCAGCGACGACGACGGCTTTGACCAAACCGGGCCTGCGCCGCAGGTTTTTTCGGACGATGCGGAGCTGTTCCGCGAGCCGCCGCCGCCTCCGGTGATTCCGGAAAAAAGAAAACGGGAGCCCTGGCGCGTTGCCGTGGTGCTCAGCTGCATCGTGGTGCTGATATTCTGCGGGGTCGAGGCCTATCGCATCGCCAAGGATGTGATCGACAGCGAATCCAAGATCAGCGAGTACCGCGAAGTGTACCTCAAGGAAAACAACGTCGATTTTATCAGAGCCGCGCATGCGGTCGCCCTGCGCCCTGCGGGGGAAACATACCCGCCCACCGCCTCACCTGTGCCCAGGCAAACGCCATCGCCCACACCCAGAATCGCGCAGAACGATCCGCTGGCCGGGGCGTTCAGCGGCGTCGACCCCAACCAGTCCGTATCGCCGGACGGCGAAACGCCCGCGCCACGCCATAAGCTTGACCGCTATCCGTTCAACCCCCTGCTCATCATCCGCGATGAGATCGTGAACCTCCAGCTGATCAACCCCGATATCGTGGGGAAGCTGGTGATCGATGGGGTGATGGACGAGCTCGTGGTGATGCGCAACAATACCTATTATCTCAACCACAACGCGGCGGGCGACTACTCCGGCTACGGCGCGGTGTTCGTGGATCAAAGCCTTGTGTTCCGCTATCCGCCGGAAAACATCGTGCTGTACGGCCGCACATCCAACCAGGGCAAAACCTTCGCGCCGCTGAAAAACTATGTGGAGCAGGGAATCGCCTACGCTCAGCAGCATCCCTTTATCACTTTCCAAAGCATTTATGAGGAGGCGCGTTACGGCATCATAGCGGTGATCAAGTCCTCCGGCGATCCGGCTGCCGCCGATTACTTCAACGCCCAGGTGCTCTCCTTTGAGACCAACGACGCGATGCTCGCCTTTGTGAACGAAGCCGTTTCCAAAAGCCTGTACAGCTTTAACGCCTCGGTGCAGGCGAGCGACAGGCTGCTTACGCTGGTCACCCTGTCCGACGGCACGGACCTGAGCCGCATCATTATCGTGTGCCGTATGCTCAGGGAAGGCGAAGCTGGCTATATTGCGGCCGAAACCCCGGCACCCTAAAGGGAACGGCCCATAGCGCGGCGAATACCGATAGGGAACGACACTGGAGGAGGATGACGGAATGCATAACGCGTGCATCAAACCCGGAGAATTTTGGCTCCCCAACCCAACTGTGGATTTAACCGCGTGGGCCTGCGTGGCCTGCGATCAATATACGTCGCAGCCTGCCTACTGGCAGGAGGCGGATATGCTCGTGGGGGAGAAGCCCTCCGCGCTGCGCCTGGTGCTGCCGGAGCTCTATTTAAGCGATGCGGCCGCGCGTATCCCCATGATTCAGCAAACCATGCAAACCTATATGCAAAACGGCACGCTGATACCGCGTGTGAGGAACGGCTTTGTGCTGGTGGAACGCATGGCCGGCGAAGGCGCGCGCCTTGGGCTGGTGGCGGCGCTGGATCTGGAATGCTACGACTACCGCCCCGGCACCACCTTGCCTGTCCGGGCGACCGAGGGCACGATTCTGGAACGCATCCCCCCGCGCATGAACATCCGCCGGGATGCGGCGCTGGAACTGAGCCATGTGCTTCTGCTGGTGGACGATCCCATGCAAAGCGTGCTCGAACCGCTGTTTGCAAAGCGTACCGAACTTGAAAAGCTCTACGATTTTCCGCTGATGATGGGCGGCGGGCACCTGACGGGCTACGCCGTGACCGATGAAAACGACATCCAAAGCGTGTATGCCGCATTGGACGCGCTGCAGATGCAAAACGAGATTCTCTTTGCCGTGGGCGACGGCAACCACAGCCTGGCTACGGCCAAGAGCTGCTGGGAGGAGCTCAAGCAAACCCTGCCGCCTGAAGCGCTGCAAAACCACCCCGCCCGCTATGCGATGGTGGAGATTGAAAACATTCATGACGACGCGCTGATTTTTGAGCCCATCCACCGTGTGCTCTTTGGCTTCGACGGCGATGATCTGCTCGGTGAACTGGAGGCCTATGCCGTTCAAAAGGGCTGGACGCTGGGCGCTATGGATGCCGCGCATGATGTTGCCATGGTGTACGAGGGCAAGGAAGTGGAGCTTAATATCGGGGAGTCCGGCGAACCGCTTGCCGTGGGCGCGCTGCAAACCTTTCTGGACGAGTGGATGCAGGGCCGCCCCGGGCTGACGCTGGATTATGTGCACGGCGAGGCGGCGGCGCGGGAGCTGGCTGCCCAGCCCAATACCATTGCGTTTTTGCTGCCTGCCCTGCATAAAAGCGAGTTGCTCCCCGCCGTGGCCCAAAGCGGCACGCTGCCGCGCAAAACCTTCTCCATGGGCGAAGCGCACGAGAAGCGCTATTACATGGAAGCCAGAAGAATAAAGCCCTGACCGTACAAAGCTTAACGAATCCGGTCCGGAGGCCGGATTCGTTTTCGTTTTCCGGCAAGCTGTCAAACGGTCTAAATTGGTAGCAAACAGGACAGTCGACACATGAAAAACCCTTGACAACGATTCACTTTTCATGCATAATTTACGAATAATTATTCAAGGGGGCATTGCAGTGGCAGGCAAGATGAAGGTCAACAAAGTGGTGCTGGCGTACTCCGGCGGGTTGGATACCTCTGTGATCATTCCGTGGCTGAAGGAGAACTACGATAACTGCGAAGTCATCGCGGTTTCGGCGGATGTGGGCCAGGGCTCGGAGCTGGAGGGTCTGGAGGAAAAGGCCATCCGCACCGGGGCAAGCAAGCTGTATATCGAAGACCTTAAAGAGGAATTCATTACCGATTTCATCTACCCCACCATGCAGGCGGGCGCAGTGTACGAAGGCCAGTATCTGCTGGGCACCAGCTTTGCGCGCCCGATCATCGCCAAGCGCATCGTGGAAATCGCCCTCAAGGAAGGCGCCGACGCCATCTGCCACGGCTGCACAGGCAAGGGCAACGATCAGGTGCGTTTTGAGCTCGCCATCAAGGCCTATGCGCCGGATATGAAAATCATCGCTCCGTGGCGCGAGTGGGAGCTCAAAAGCCGCGAGGACGAGATCGACTACGCCGAAGCGCACAACATCCCCCTGAAAATCAACCGTGAAACCAACTATTCCAAGGATAAAAACCTCTGGCACCTCTCCCACGAGGGCATGGATCTGGAAGACCCGAAAAACGAGCCGACCTACCAAAAGCCCGGCTTTTTGGAAATGTGCGTCAGCCCCGAGCAAGCGCCCGATCAGGCCACCTATGTGAAGATCGCCTTTGAAAAGGGGCTTCCCGTTGCAGTGGACGGCGAAAAACTGGCTCCGATTGCGCTGATTGATAAGCTCAACGCACTGGGCGGCGCCAATGGCGTCGGCATTGTAGATATGGTTGAAAACCGCCTTGTGGGCATGAAGAGCCGCGGCGTGTACGAAACCCCCGGCGGCACCGTGCTGTACGCCGCGCACGCGGCGCTGGAAACCCTGTGCCTGGACCGCGATACCCAGCACTATAAGGAAGTTGTCGCCAACCGCTTTGCGGAGCTTGTGTACTTCGGCCAGTGGTTTACCCCCCTGCGCGAAGCGCTGTCCGCATTCGTGGATAAAACGCAGGAGTTTGTCACCGGTGAGGTGACGCTGAAGCTGTATAAGGGCAACGTGATCCCCGCGGGAATCCAGAGCCCCTACAGCCTTTACTCCCAGGAGATCGCTACCTTCGACGAAGATGAGGTCTACGACCAGAACGACTCGGCCGGTTTCATCAACCTGTTTGGCCTGCCGGCAGTGGTCAGAGCCAAAATGCAAGGAAAGTAAGCAATGAAGAAAGTTTTCATCAACGGTTCCGGGGGCACCACGGGGCTTCGGATCCGGGACAGGCTGCAAGCCCGGCCCGATCTGGAACTCCTGGACCTGCCTGAGGACAAGCGCAAGGATGCTGCCGCACAGGCGGCGCTCGCCGCGCAGGCCGATGCTACCGTGCTCTGCCTGCCCGACGACGCCAGCCGGGCGTTTCTTGCCGCGCTGGATGATGAGACTGTCAAGGTGCTGGACACCTCCACGGCCTTCCGTACGGATGGCCGCTTTGCGTATGGCTTTGCGGAGCTTTCGGATGCCCACGAGCAGGCCATTCGTACGTCGAGCCGGGTTGCCAATACCGGCTGCCACGCCGCTGGCACGATTGCGCTGTTATACCCGCTGCTTGCGGCGGGGGTTATCGCGGCGGATATGCCCCTGAGCGTCAGCTCCATCACAGGATACTCCGGCGGCGGAAAGCCCATGATCACCCAATACGAAGACGAAAACCGCGACGGGGCACTGGATGCGCCGCGCGCCTATGCCCTCACGCAGGGCCATAAGCATATGCCGGAGATCGTCAAGGTGTGCGGCTTGAAAAGCCCGCCCATCTTCCAGCCTGTTGTTGCGGATTTTTATAACGGCATGCTGGTGTCCGTTCCGCTGCATCCGTCGCTGATGCAAAAACCGCTGTCGATGGATGCGCTCACCGACCTTTACCGCGCGCATTACCGAGGCAAGGCGATGATTCAGGTGCTTGGTCCGAATCCCGAGCCTGTCATCGCCGCAAATAAGCTGGCCGATTCGGACATGATGGAAATATTTCTGACGGGCAATGACGAGCGGATGATCGCCTGCGCGCGCTTTGACAACCTGGGCAAGGGCGCGTGCGGCATGGCGATTCAGAACCTCGACCTCATGCTCTCAATAGGTAAAGGAGAACCTTAAATGCAATGGATCGAAGGCGGCATTACTGCCGCAAAAGGATATAAGGCTGCGGGTGAGCACCTGGGCATCCGGAAAAAACCGGGCAAACGGGATGTGGCGCTGGTCGTAAGCGAAACCCTGGCATCCGCGGCGGGCTGCTACACGCAAAACCTGGTCAAGGGCGCGCCGCTGAAGGTGACCAAGGCTCACATCGCAAACGGCAAGGCGCAGGCCATCATCTGCAACTCCGGCAACGCCAACACCTGTAACGATAACGGTATCGAAATCGCCGACGGGATGAGCGCGCTGGTGGAGCAATACACGGGAATTAACGCCAACGACGTGATCGTCGCCTCCACGGGCGTCATCGGGCAGCCGATGACGCTTGCGCCGTTTGAAGAGGGCATGCAAATGCTTGCGGCGGCGCTGGACGCGGATGGGGGTCATCACGCGGCCAAGGCCATTATGACCACCGATACCGTGCCCAAGGAAGTGGCCGTGGAATTTGAAATGGGCGGCGTCATCTGCAAGCTTGGCGGCATGGCCAAGGGCAGCGGGATGATTCACCCCAACATGGCCACCATGCTCTGCTTCCTGACCACGGACGCGGCTATCGCCCCCGTAGCTTTGCAGGATGCCCTGTCCGCCGTGGTGACGGACACCTTCAATATGCTGTCCGTCGACGGCGATACATCCACCAACGATATGGTCACCGTCATGGCCAACGGCATGGCGGGCAATGCCGAGACCGCCGATATAGCGCCCTTCAAAACCGCGCTCCAGGCCGTATGCGAGAAACTCTGCCGCATGATGGCCAAGGACGGCGAAGGCGCAACCAAGCTCATCGCCTGCACCGTGACCGGCGCTAAGGACGAAAGCAGCGCCAAGGCCGCCGCCAAAGCGGTAATCTGCTCGTCGCTGGTCAAATCCGCGTTCTTCGGCGCGGACGCCAACTGGGGGCGCGTGCTGTGCGCCATCGGCTATTCCGGCGCGGAGGTGGATGTCGAAACCGTTGACATCCAGTTTCAAAGCAAGGCGGGGCTGCTTTCCGTGTGCAGGCAGGGTCGCAGCATCCCCTTTGACGAGGCCGTTGCGTCCGATATCCTGCGGGAAGACGAGATTGATATTCTCGTCCAGTGTCACGATGGCGATGGCAAGGCCACGGCCTGGGGCTGCGACCTGACCTACGATTATGTTCGCATCAACGGCGACTACCGCACCTGATGGGGGGACTTGAGATGACCATGACCATTAACGAACGCGCGGAGGTGCTTATCCAGGCGCTTCCCTATATACAGGAGTACACGGGCAAGATCGTCGTCATCAAATACGGCGGCAGCGCCATGCAATCCAAAGAGCTGGAACGCGCGGTGATGGGTGACCTGAGGCTTTTGCAGCTGGTGGGCATCCGTGTGGTGCTGGTGCACGGCGGCGGGCCGGAGATCAGCGATATGCTCAAGAAGCTCGGCAAGCAAACCGAGTTTATCGACGGCCTGCGCGTGACCGACCACGAAACGGCCGAAATTGTGCAGATGGTGCTGGCGGGCAAGGTAGGCAAAAACCTGGTGGCGTACCTGCAATCCATCGGCGGCAAGGCCATCGGCCTGTGCGGCCTGGACGGGCAAATGATCACCGCCAAGCAGCGCGATGATGTGCACGGCTTCGTGGGTGAAATCACGGACGTGAACGTTCAGCCCATCCTCGACGTGCTGGAAAAGGGCTATATACCGGTTGTCTCTACCGTCGGCGGCGACGGGAAGGGCAACGTGTATAACATCAACGCCGATACGGCCGCGGCGCGTATCGCGGCGGCGCTTTCCGCCGAAAGCCTGATCAACATGACCGATATCCGCGGCGTGCTGCGCGACCCGGCGGACGCAAGCTCGCTGATCAGCGTCGTTCCCCTGGATACCGCGCCCGCGCTGATTTCCGACGGGGTGATCACCGGCGGCATGATTCCCAAGGTGGAATGCTGCATCGATGCCATTCAACGGGGCGTGCAGAAGGTGTTCATCATCGACGGCCGCGTCAAGCATGCGATATTGATCGAGTGCTTAACCGATGAGGGCGTTGGAACCATGTTCACACACTGATATCAGGTGGCAGCCGCTGACACATTCGCATCTGCACTTGTATGGCATCTGTGCAATTCATCAGGCCTTGACGCAGCGCTGCTGCGGTTGAGGCTCTCTTCAGCCAAATCTGCCATATCGTTACACTGGGATTGTAGATGCGATTGGTTCATCCGTCGCCAAGAGAGGATTTATCATGAACAAGATCAAAGAACAGGAAAAGCAATATATCGCCCAGACCTATGCGCGGTTTGATGTGGCGTTTGTGCGCGGCGAGGGCGCAACGCTTTTCGACGACGAGGGGAAAGCCTATACCGATATGGGCAGCGGCATCGCCGTGAACGTGCTGGGCTACGGCAATAAGCCGTGGGCGGATGCCGTATGCGAGCAGGCAAACACGCTGGCGCATGTCTCCAACCTCTACTATACACAGCCCCAGGGTGAGCTGGCGGAAATTCTGTGCAAGCGCTCGGGACTGAAAAGGGCGTTTTTCGGCAATTCCGGCGCGGAGGCCAATGAATGCGCTATTAAGGCCGCGCGCAAATACACCGCCGACATGTTCGGCGAGAACGTCAGGCCTGTGATCGTCACCCTGGAAGACAGCTTCCATGGCCGGACGCTTGCAACGCTTGCCGCGACAGGCCAGGATCATTACCATCACCACTTCGGCCCGTTTCCCGAAGGCTTCGTGCATGTGCCGCCCAATGATATTGCTGCGTTGCAGGCCGCACTTGACCAGCACCCCGTGTGCGCCGTGATGATCGAGGTCGTACAGGGCGAGGGCGGCGTGGAGCCGCTGGACGCGGAGTATGTGAAATCCGTGCGCACACTGACCGAGGCCAGAGATGTGCTGTTGATTGTGGATGAGGTGCAAACCGGCAACGGACGGCTGGGTTCCTTGTTCGGCTATCAGCAGTTCGGTATCCTGCCGGATATCGTCTCGACGGCCAAGGGCCTTGCCGGGGGCTTGCCCATGGGCGCATGCCTGCTGGGCGCAAAGGTTGAAAACACCCTGTCCGCCGGATCGCATGCCTCGACCTTCGGCGGCAATCCCGTGTGCGCGGCGGCGGCTGTCGCGGTGCTCAGCCAGCTTACAGACGAGCTGCTGTCGGAAGTCAAGGCCAAGGGCGAATACATCAAAGCGGAGCTTTCAACGTGCGCGTCGGTGAAGCGCATCACGGGCTACGGGCTGATGCTGGGTATCGAGACCACAAAGGACGCCCGCGCGCTGGTGCAGACCCTATTGAATCAAGGCGTCGTCACCCTGACCGCCAAGCATAAGCTGCGCCTGCTGCCGCCCCTGACCATTTCCTGGGAGCAGCTGAAGAGCGCTGTAGCCATCATCAAGGAGGTTTTATAGGATGAAACATTTTCTGAAATTGACCGATTATACCACCGATGAACTGCTGGAGCTTTTGGATCTGGCGGATCAGCTTAAGACTGAGAACAAAAAGGGCATCAAGCACCACGTGCTGGCTGGCAAAACCCTGGGGATGATTTTTCAGAAGTCCTCCACACGCACCCGCGTATCGTTTGAGGTCGGTATGGCGCAGCTGGGCGGCCACGCGCTGTTTCTGTCCAGCCGCGATCTGCAAATCGGGCGCGGCGAGCCCATTCAGGATACCGCGCGGGTGCTCAGCCGCTACCTGGACGGCATCATGATCCGCACCTTTGCCCAGCAGGACGTGGAAGACCTGGCCGCCTACGGCTCCATCCCCATCATCAACGGGCTGACGGACTACGCCCACCCCTGCCAGGTGCTGGCCGATTTGATGACCATCCGCGAGCATAAGGGTGCGCTCAAGGGTCTGAAGCTTTGCTTTGTGGGCGCGGGCAACAACATGGCCAACAGCCT
>Ga0116164_10003457_pt1 | contig 10814 bp, 6 predicted proteins | sample AD_UKC109_MetaG_FD_89888 | JGI IMG/M metagenome (GOLD analysis project Ga0116164, IMG submission 89888) | Active sludge microbial communities of municipal wastewater-treating anaerobic digesters from Hong Kong - AD_UKC109_MetaG | ecosystem: Engineered > Bioreactor > Anaerobic > Digestate... | reverse complement strand
GCGAATAGAAGAGTTAATAAAGGATCATCAGCCTTTGTGAAGAGAAATGTTGTTGTTGGTTCAGCGCATCCCGACTGACAAGTCGGGAGGGCCAATGGTTCGAATCCATTAACTCCCACACGAAAACATCGACTTACAAATGGTTGAATAGAGATAATTTATACTATTAAGGTTCATATTGCTAAAATGTCTAATTTTGTATGTTAATTTTAAAGTCAATTTTATGAAAAAAACACTGAAAATTGCTGCATTTCTTTTTGCAGTTGTAGCATTTACATCATGTTCAAAGGCCATAATCGGAACATGGAATATTGCCAATTATGAAGAAGGTACACCCGGCGAGCTCGGCGTAGCATTATCAAATATTGGGAACATTACTTTTCAAAAGGACGGAACCGGGACCAAAGACATCAGCTATTCACTCATGGGAACCCCGGTAGAAGACAAGACACCGTTTACGTGGAAAATGGAGAATAATGTTATTACCATTGAAGGCGAAGAATCAGAGCTTGCTAAAACCTGGATTGTTATTACCAATAAACGCAAACTACAATCCTGGCAGTCGACTGATGGCTCAACGGAGGTGCATAAACTCACGTTAACCAAGCCTAACTAAAAAACTTGCTGAATGACTTTTATCCGAACTAACTCCGGTCAGTTTTAACTGCCGGGGTTTTTTAGTTTTGGTTATATTTGTCCCTGTTAAATCCGAAGCCATTATCGTGAAGGCTTGCGAGTCGTTTGTTTCAGGGTTTGCTTTTACATAAAAAGTTCATGGAAATTCCCATTTTAAAAGAGGTTGTTATTATTTTGGGACTCTCGGTGCTGATCATTTTAATGTTTCAGCGTATTAAAATGCCGTCAGTTCTGGGATTTTTGCTGACAGGGATCATTGTTGGCCCCAACGGATTGAGTCTTATAAATGCGACCCATGAGGTTGAAATTTTGGCTGAAACAGGAGTAATTTTTCTCCTTTTTGTAATCGGCATTGAGTTTTCGCTTAAAAATCTGTTAAAAATAAAAAACACCGTACTTATCGGAGGTTCTCTTCAGGTTGGCGGAACTATTCTTTTTACCGCTTTGGTTGCTTACTGGCTTGGATTAGAACCGGAGCAGGCTGTTTTTATGGGATTTCTTCTTTCACTAAGCAGTACAGCCATAGTATTAAAACTTTTGAATGAAAAGGGTCAGATGAAATCGCCTCAGGGACGTATTGCGCTGGGGATACTGATTTTTCAGGATCTCATAGTGGTGCCGATGATCCTGATAACTCCGCTGCTTGCAGGTAATGGCGGAGATCCGTTCATCAAGCTTATCGAAATGTCGGGTAAATTTCTGTTGGTAATTGGGTTTCTATTTCTGATGGCCAGGTACATAGTTCCCAAAATATTGTTTCATGTGGTAAAATCACGGAACCAGGAACTGTTTATTATCACTACTGTTGCGATCTGTTTTGCTACAGCATGGCTGACTTCTTCCATTGGTTTGTCACTTGCTTTGGGAGCATTTTTTGCCGGGCTTATCATCTCCGAATCAGATTACAGCCATCAGGCAACTGCAAACATCCTTCCTTTCCGCGAAATCTTTCTAAGTTTTTTCTTTGTTTCCATAGGTATGTTACTTGATCTACAGTATTTTATTTCCAATTTTTGGATGCTTTTACTTCTTACTGTTGGTGTGATACTGCTTAAAATGTTGGTTGTGTTTTTTACTGTTATCTTAAAGAAATATCCTGTCCGCACTGCTTACATTGCTGCTTTCACATTATTTCAGGTGGGTGAATTTTCTTTTTTACTTTCAACTATTGGCATCAAAAATTCACTGATAACCGAGGAAGTTTATCAGGGTTTTCTTGTAGTTTCCATCCTTACTATGGCGCTGACTCCTTTTCTGTACGCTTATGCTGAACCTTTTACCGATTGGTTGATTAAGCTTCCTATTAAAGGCCGCGTGAGAGGACGTTTATTTAAGTTTCAACAACGAAAAAGATTTCACCTTACGGAAACAGTAAGTGATTATCAGGATCATTTGGTTATTGTCGGTTACGGTTTGAACGGGAAAAATGTTGCCTGTACCGCACGCCAGGCCCAAATACCCTACATCATTATTGAACTGGAGCAGGAAGCTTTTGAAGAAGCAAAAGGAGATAAACATCCGGTTGTTTTTGGTAATGCGACGAATCCGCATATTCTTGAACAGACCCAAATACAAAAAGCCAGAGTAGTGGTAATTGCAATTTCCAATGATGATGATGCAAAAAAAATTATAACTGCTGTCAGGGATATCACTGAAACAGCTCATGTCATTGTCCGAACAAGATCAGTCAGGGATATTGACGAAATCTTGCGATTAGGTGCAGATGAAGTTATTCCCGAAGAATTTGAAACTTCTATCGAAATATTCACAAAGGTGCTCACCCGATATCTTGTTCCTTTCGACCAGATACAATCCTTTGTTACCAATATCAGAGCACGAAATTATGAGTTGCTGAGTCAGGCAGGTAATAAATCTCAAATACCAGCTCCTGTATCATTGCACATTCCTGATATGGTGATTGCTACCTTACCAGTTCAACAGGAGGATAATAAAATCGTAGGGAAATCCATTATAAAAAGTGGCCTGAAAAGTGAATACAATGTTACTGTTTTGGCTATCAGAAGGCAAAACAAATATATTACTTCTATATCCCCCGACATGACTATTGAACCGGATGATATGCTCTATTTATTTGGCTCTCCGGCAAATATTGCAAAAGTGAATAAATATCTGATCTTTGAAGATTGATTTGAAGTAAGACTCATTTTTCGCCCGACCGAAACTATGAGGTTGTCTCATAAATCTGATACTAACACAAATTGTTGAAAATCCAAATGAAAGACTTTCAATACAGCTTCATCTCCTGCAATCAGTTTTTCAGGGTTATTCTGTTTTTACAAAGCTTTGTTACTTTTGCAAATTGCAGGGCATAAAGCACCTGATAGTTTTTCAAATAGTTTAAAATCATGAAACGACTTTTTTGGATTGTCGCCATGTTATTGTCCGGGATTTCTTCTTTAACAGCACAGCAAACGGGTAATATTGTGGAAATTTTTGGTAAGGAGAAAGTGAATAGTACCGGCGAGGGTGCTATTCTTCACACATTTACCGAGGCACTTGTTCTGCGTGATGCCTTAATTCCGGTAATGCTCAGCGGAACCCAGGATATCCTTTACTGGCAAATTGCTGTTGGTTGTTTTGAACGACCGAAAGCGGGCACAAAGTTGAATGACAGCTATGAAGACGAGCGAATGTTGATGTGGGAAAAATTGTTAGCTGACTCAGCGGGGGTTTTCACCGGTAATCTCAATCATTCTTATATTTATACCGAATTTGAATCTGCTGAAGAAAAGGTTGTTCTGTTAGAAGCTACAGGTCATACCAGGGTTTATATTAACGGTATGCCGCACGAAGGCGATCATTACGATTATGGTTATACCCTGATCCCATTCAGGTTACATAAAGGACTTAATCAGTTCATTTACACTTATGGTCGTTTTGCCAGAGTTAGTGCCAGATTGGTGATTCCCGAAAAGCAGGTACAGTTTTCAAAACGTGATCTTACAGTGCCTTCAGTTATCAAAGGTGAAAATGATGAAAAATGGGGATCCGTGCGTGTGATCAATGCTTCAGAGGAAAATCTGAGAGGTTTGAAAATCACCTGTAAGCTTGAAACCGGTGAAGAAATAACCTTTGCCACTGACAGTATTATGCCGATGCTGGTACAAAAAATTAAATTCAGAATACCGGCTGTTGTCTCACCACATTACAACGACAGTATTATGGCAAAGCTGATATTGAGTGAATCGTCAGGTATGATATTCGATGAAATGACCATCAAACTCAACTTTTTGGATAAATCAAAACATCACGAGCGGACTTTTATCAGTAGAATTGACGGGAGTGTTCAGTATTACAGCGTAGTTCCTTCGCTGAATGACGATCCCGGCCAGGCGCTGGTGCTTTCGGTACATGGAGCTTCGGTGGAAGCAATCAGTCAGGCACGCGCCTATAAGCAAAAAAGCAATGCACACATAATTGCTCCTACTAATCGCCGGCCATTCGGATTTAACTGGGAAGAATGGGGAAGGCTTGATGCATTGGAAGTACTTCATGAAGGCCGAAAACTCTTCGGCACAGATACTTCATTGACATACCTGACAGGGCATTCGATGGGTGGACATGGCACCTGGTTTCTCGGAGCTACCTATCCTGACAAGTGGGCAGCTATTGCTCCGTGTGCCGGATATCCTGACATTACCGGTTACCGTCGCTCAGGTTCAGATACAACCATATTTTCTTTACCTCATTTTGAAATGATCAGCCGTGGTGCATTGGCCGGACGTACGTTAGAACTATTGGGAAATTATCAGCAATTCGGTGTTTACATTTTGCATGGAGGAGCTGACCGTGTTGTTCCTGTGGAGCAGGCACGTCAGATGCGACTGTTGCTGGGTGGTTTTCATGGCAATTTTTCCTATTATGAATATCCGGATGGATCACACTGGTATGGGGATCATAGTATGGACTGGCCGCCACTGTTCGATTTTCTGAATCAAAATAAAATTCCTTCCGCTGACGAAGTAAAAGAAATTGATTTTATAACTGCATCTCCGGCTGTGTCTTCATCTGATTATTGGGTGAGTATCAACCAGCAACTGGTGCCTTACAAGCATTCACGCATCCATGCGATGCGGACAAGCGATTCATTGATAATAACTACCGAAAATGTGAGGAACCTGACCTTGCAGCTAAGCGAGATGAACTTTGACACGGTACCCGTTGTTGTAGTTAACAATCAGGTTATTTTTGCCACGCAGGCAAATGATCTGATTCTGAATTATGATGGCCTGAACTGGAAAGGAATTACTGAATTGGATAAAAAGGAAAAAAATCCTGAACGTTATGGTGGTTTCAAACTGGCCTTTCAAAACAATGTTGTTTTTATTTATGCTACCAATGGATCTGAGGAAGAAAATCAGTGGTACAAAAACAAGGCGCGCTTTGATGCAGAAACTTTTTTATACCGTGGAAACAGTTCGGTAGATGTGATACCCGACTTTGAATATATACCCGACAGGTTCAAGGGCCGCAATGTGATTATTTATGGGAATGCTGATAACAATCTTGCCTGGAAATATTTGCTTACCGACTCACCGGTTCAGGTTTCTGCCGACCGGATAGTTTTTGGTGAACAGATTTTCAGGGGTGATGATTTGGGTACGTTTTTCATTTATCCCCATCCCGATAATGATAAATCAGCCATTGGCATAGTGGCAGGAACCGGAGTCAAAGGAATGAAAGCTGTTTTTGCAAACGATTATTTCTCAGGTATAACCGGTTTTCCGGACTTACTTGTTTTTTCGGCTGACTGGATTAAAGACGGTCCTGAAAAAATAATCGTTTCAGGATTTTTTGGCCATGACTGGAGTATTGACAAGGGTGATTTTGTAATTACCAGTCAATAATATCCCAGCAAAATCGCTATCGGTAAGAGTAACAAATATTGATTCTCCCTGATGCCCTGGGAATAAGTCATTTCGTGTAAAATTAAAATATCGGTTTTTGTATTTGAAATACTTTTTTGTGTATTAACAAAAAATTAACATAAGATTAATTATTACTTAATCAACTTTGCCTGCTGCAAGGGATAATTTTGCCAAAAAATTTGCGTACATGAGAATCAAACTTCTTTTTCTCCTGCTTATCCTTGGCTCTTGGCTTTCTGCAATTAATCACGGCAAAGCTGAGAATGGTGAAAAGAATTCAATAAATGCTCCGGAGCAATGCTCTTTAAGAGGCAGTGTTATTGATAATGAAACAGGTGAAAAGTTGGTTTGTGCAAAAATCGATATTGTCGAAACCGGTGAAAGCGTTTTTACCGATATTCTCGGTAATTTTACCATAAGCGGCATTAATCGTGGTACTTACACTTTCAATATTTCTTATATTTCCTATCAGGAACAACAACTCGTTACTCAGTTTACTGATCCTGGGCAGGAAATGGTTATTTCACTCAAACCACGCTGATCATATCCTGAAAACATTTAATTCCGGTGAATAGTTGACAAAAGCTTGTTGTTTTGCTGATTGATAACTATGTATGGCACCGTCTTTTGTGATGCCTGTTCAAAGGTAAAAAAGCCTGTTTTTTTTCACCGGTGTCTGTTAAAACAAATAATTTTGGATTATTAGTAGATAGATTTCTCTCCGCGGGCCGGCGTAGAGAAATCATAATTTAGTTTTTCGGATAGTAGGGATTATGAAAAAAATTTTACGTAAACAATCTTCCTTATTTTTCCCGGTTCATATTTTATTATTAAACACTCTGAATGACAATGATTTAAAAATCTTTGTTGAAAATATTTCCTCAGGCAGAAAAATTTTTTTTGACAAATATTAATTTAATGTTAAGAAATAATCATTTTATTGTTATCTTTGCAAAGATAAATTTTTAAAAGCGGAGGGAAAAATGAAAAAATATTTGTTGAATTTGATTTTAGTATTCATTCTGCCTGTATTTGTGTTGGCGCAAAGCATTGTTGAAAAAGATGGTTTATACTATGCTGATGGTAAATTGTTCACCGGTATTTATAAGGAATTTCATGATAATGGCATAATTAAAACCGAGCTTTCGATTGTTAACGGGTTGAAAGACGGAATGTCATTTATTTACTTTGAAAATGGTCAGAAAAAAGAGCAATGGTCATACAAGGCTGGTAAAAAAGACGGAACATGGCTGACATGGGATGTTAACGGAACGCTTACTGCCGAAGCCAATTTCAGGGATGGACAAAAACACGGACACTGGTATGTTTGGGATAGCAATGGTAACAAACGCTATGATATTTACTACGAAGAAGGCCAGAAACGTGGCGATTGGTTCATGTGGGATGAAAATGGCAATTTGGCTATGCATAAAAACTATGAGGAAGAATAATTCAATGTTTCTTCAAAAAAATCCCCTGATTGAAACGAATCAGGGGATTTTTTTATCGGAAAATCAGAAAATATTATAGGTAAAACGCAAACTGAATTTTGTACCGGGGCTTAAACGTGTATAAAACTGATCAGCGGCTTCGTAAGATTTGAAAACAGTTTCAATGTTCTGATTGAGAATGTTTTCGATTTTTAATCCGATGCTCATCCGGTTATCTTTGCCAAATCCTTTTGAAGCATTAAAATTCAGGCTGTGAAAAGGTACAGTATAAATATCAGGGCGGTCAACAATGCCAACAATAAGCAATGTTTCTCCCTGCATGTTATAGTAAAGTCCGGCTTCGAGTCCCCTGCCAAATCCTTTTTCACTACCATTAAAAGCTATTCCAGCATTTAGCAGGTAAGGCGCTTGCCCGGACATATCTCTGTACCTGTCAATTTTCTGTCCCAGACGGGCATTGGCTATACGTGACTGATATTCCGTCGGGCTCAGCTCAATCTTGGATTGTGTATAGGTGAAATTGGTATTGAAAGAGAAATTCGAAAGGGATTCGCTGATAAAATTAAGGTTTTTCCTGATTTCCAGTTCTCCGCCCAAAACCTCACCATCACCGACATTTCGTGGCTGGAATGCTCCTACAAGCGTTGCGTATTGAACCAGCTCAATCGGATGATTGAACTTTTTGAAGAATAAGCTGAATGAAAGTGTTTGCCCTTCCGGCTGAATGGTTTCCCAGCGCAGGTCAATATTGTAAATGCCGGTACTCACCAGATTTCCGTTCCAATACTCAATTCCCTGAACATCATCGGCATCCCTGAACAATCCGCCAATAAAAGTATGGCCGGAAATCGGGTCGAAAATCTCGGCATAGGATAATTCTTTAAAAGAAGGACGCGCGATAGTTTTTGTAAAAGAAAAACGCAGATTTTGATTTTCCCTCAGGTTGTAAACCAGATTCAATGATGGCAAAAGGTCAGTTTTACTGAGCACTTCGGTTTTGTCCAGTATATTAGTTCCCAGTTGATCCTGACCAGTGTAAAACTGTTTGTAAACTTCCATGCGAAGACCGATGATTGATCTTAATCGTTCGAACGGCCTGATGTCGAAGGAAATAAAACCGGCCGTCATGTGAGTGGAGGAGTTGAATTTATTTGGATTGACAGGAACAAATCGGGCTTCATAGGTAGTACCGCTACCAATTTCCCCATCTCTGGGCCAAAGGTTTTCCGGATAAAACAACTCATCAGGATTGCCGGTCAAGGGAAAGGGTGGACGGATGTTCAGGGCAAAGCTTCTGATGATATAATCTCTCTCTTTGAAAGAAGCAGCAGCTCCAAAAAGTATTTCCGATTTATTTCCTAAAAAGTTAAAATCCCTTGAAAACGCAAACTTTCCTGTATAATTATTTTCAGAAAGATCACGCCAGATGCGCTCCGGGAAACCACTTTCGGTGCCGATAACGAGTTTGTTCTCTTCGGTAATTACATATCTTGTAAAACGAATGTCAGGATCATAGATGGTTGACTTAGTGGGAGATAATTTCCATTCCAGATTCCATTTGCCTGGTAAAAGGTGTTTTCCGTTGAGAAGAATGTTGGAAAGACTGCGCTGACTGTATTCAAGATTGTGTTGATATCCCCTGAACTCTGTACCCTGATTGGCCTTTTCATAATCGAAAATGCCTGCTTTGGAGACACCATCCTGCAGATGAAGCACATTAAATTTTATTTTGGTTTTAGTCGTTTTCATTGCCAGGCCAAAAAGACCACTGATCATCACGTGCTGCTCGCCGTAATCTCCGGTCTGAAATTCTCGTTGTTCCATTTCGTTTACCGAAATATCGCTAAAAAGCCCATACCTTCCAAACACCGCATTTTGATAGAAGTCAGTTTCGTTTGAATAGGAAAGAGCGGCAAGGTATCCAAGGCTGATCTTGGGAAAATTCAACTGATTACCGGTTGATGCACTAAAGCCAAAATCCATAAAACTTTGTTTTTCGATTGCCCCCAGAACAGGATTGAAGTTGTTCAAAATTTCACGATATCTTTCACCTGCGGGGCCGTCGGGATTTGCTATAGCTTCGCTAAAAAAAGGTATGTTATCGGTTGCAGGAATAGCTCTGGAACCATCGTCAAATCCCAGCCAGTCGGTTTTGCCGCCTTCATAGGTAAGATAGGCGGGGTTAAAGTGCATGGATGGGATTAATCCAAGATTAGCTGAAACAGACAGTTTTTTTTCTTCAGGGAAATCTTTGGTGGTAATATCTATAATTCCTCCGGTAAAATCACCGGGCAAATCTGCCGTGAAGGATTTACTTACTATGATGTTGTCAATTACCAATGAAGGGAAAATATCTAATTGCAGTGCATTTCTGTCCGGGTCAAGTCCGGGAATCTCCATGCCATTCAGTGTGGTTTTTGTATAACGGTCACCCAGGCCACGAACGAATACATATTTTCCACCCTGAAGTGAAATTCCCGGTACACGTTTGAGGGATGAGGCAGCATCAGAATCGCCTATTTTACGAAGATGAGCAGCAGATATGCCATCTGCAAGATTTGCCGATTTCATTTTCATGGCCAGCATGGATGCTTCTGTGTTCCTGAGAGCTTCAGCGGTTATCTCCACACCCTGAATTTCTATTTGGGCTTCTTTCAATCTGAGGTTGTCCAAAATGATGGTTTTTCCGCTTTCAACCTTTAACCCGGTAATTTTAAGTGTTTCATAAGAAATAAAGGAAACGGAGACGTCATAAATGCCTGGTGAAATGGATATGCTGAATTTACCGTCAAAATCTGATATTGATCCGATTGAGGTTCCTTCAACAAAAACTGTTACCCCTGGCAGGGTTTCTGCTGTTTGATCGTCATAAACAATACCTCTGATAAAACCATTTTGTGCCATCATAATCATCGGCAGGATGATAAGTATTTTTATCAGAGCTGCTGTTCTTAAGATCTTCATTTTATTTGTTTTATTGTTAGCCATTAATATTAATAAAGCCCGCAGGAAATATTTCCCTGCGAGCTTCATCCTGATATTTTCTGTAACTGCTATATAATTACTTGCTGATCTGTCCTGAAACACTTGACCATGTCCAGTTTTGGAATTTACTGAGGTCAGCACCAACGGTGTTTTCTCCTAATCCGACATTGGTGGTAAAAGCATCAGACCCACCCTTGAAAAAGTCCGTAACGGCAAAACCGTCAGGAATAGTAGCCTGCAGGTTTTCGAATACGCAGGTATATACGGTAGGAATCTGGTCAAAATCCTGACCTTCTTTCAGATCGCGGAAATAAACTTTGGACATATCCAGGTTTGAATTGTCATCATTGTCAACAAGACCGTCGGCATCAAGGGCATACACCGAGCCATTCATAATGGTATGTTTAGCAACCATTTCACCTTCAGGTCCATCGAGTTCAAAACATTCATCTCCGGGATTTATAACCACGAAATTATCCAGTGTTCCTCCCCACGACTGGTCAGTGTCGATAGCATCATCGCCGGCATTCCATACAATTGCATGATGAACGTTTACTGTTCCGCCAAACCATTCGATGCCGTCATCCTGATTGGCAATAACTTCAACATATTCTATTACTGTTTCTGAACCTACACCACCAAGAGTCAACCCGTTAATTTCGTTACCTTCACCAATATTTGCTCCGCCATGGCGAATGGAAACGTAGCGAATAACTCCTGAGTTATCAGCAGCATTATCGCCTCCGTAAAGTCCGTTTTGATCTGATGGCGGAATACCTTCAATCTGAACAGAAGCGGCATCGGCTGAAATCGGGGCATTTCCCAGAATAATTAAACCACCCCAGAGACCGTT
>Ga0116164_10003455_pt1 | contig 10816 bp, 7 predicted proteins | sample AD_UKC109_MetaG_FD_89888 | JGI IMG/M metagenome (GOLD analysis project Ga0116164, IMG submission 89888) | Active sludge microbial communities of municipal wastewater-treating anaerobic digesters from Hong Kong - AD_UKC109_MetaG | ecosystem: Engineered > Bioreactor > Anaerobic > Digestate... | reverse complement strand
CTATCCATGTACTCCGCTTGGGATACAGGAACTTATTTACAGGAATGTAAAGGATCTTAAGGGAAAACATGTTGTTGTTGTCGGCAGAAGCAATATAGTGGGAAAGCCGGTTGCGAATATGATGATACAGAAGAACGACAGGGCGAACTGTATTGTTACAGTATGCCATACTGCTGTTCCTGATATCAGCGTATATACCAAACAGGCGGATATACTCGTTGTGGCCGCCGGCAGGCCCGGTACTGTTACGGGTGACATGGTAAAGGAGGGAGTTGTGGTCATAGACGTTGGAGTAAACCGTGTTCCTGATCCTGCTGACAAAACAAAAACAAAACTTATCGGGGATGTGGATTTTGAAAGTGTTTCTAAAAAAGCTGCTGCAATAACCCCGGTACCGGGAGGAGTAGGGCCGATGACTATTGCAATGCTGCTTTCAAATACAGTCAAAGCTTTCGAAAAACAGAATAAATTGTTCTGAGTTGATATGTTAGTGAACTGCTGCGATATTATATAGAGAATCTACATCCCCTTCTTGAAAAACAATTATTCACAGAACTTCTTTTGCTGTCAGCCTTCGCTCTACAATAGATATTTAATTAATTGACAAAATTCAAATATTTAGTAAATAATCAGTATTTATTCCTTATTTTTTACACTTAAATATATGTTTAGGAATTATTATTTATAGATAATTCTTTCTGATAAATTTATTTATTATCAGTGATTAAATATTAATTTCAGGATGAATATAATGAAATACAAATTATCAATACTGTTCTTTTGCATCCTTCAAATTTCGTGCAGTAAAGAAATAATTAAAGAAACAGAACCTTTCTCTTTTAAGAAATTCCAGATACAGAAATACATCCTTGAAGACAGAGAATTCATTCTTGAAAATGTATTTGTTTATAAATTTACTACAAATCTCCAGGTATCGGTCAATGGTAATATATGCTATATTCTGCTTGTTTCTGAAAATCCGGAAAAATATACAAGAAAAGAACACGATAAGGAATTACAGGAGTACATTTATCCCCCGGATAAATTTTTAACATGTTATATACCGGCTTTTGAGGTAAAAATTATTGAATCACTTCTGGATAAAATAAATGAAGATAAAATTACAAAAATTATTGGTATAGGCAAATATCCCTCGATGATGGAGGGTAAAAAAAGCTGCATTTTACCTGATTTGCCGGGCTGGAAAATACCTTATACGACAATTGGAGTATATGTAAAATCGATATCTTTTGATAAAAAATAGTGATATATTTATACTGAAGGTAAAATAAAAAGGCTGCCGTTTGGCAGCCTTTTTTTATATTAGTGGTGAGCTTCATGCTCGTCATGATGTTCAAGATGCGGGAACAACGGGAACCATTTTACAAATGCCATGTAGATGAGGATCATGACTGCGAAACAGCCAAGGGTTATTGACCACTCCTGAATTGTTGGAGTATATGCTGTGAAACCTTTCCACGGGAAGTTCGGAGCTGAGAAACCGTGAAGCAGTACGCTCAGTTTGCTTATAACTATTGCTCCAACGCCGCATGCGGCTCCTGTAACCATAAATTTCTCCTGGTCCCTGAAACTTTTAATGTTAAGGAATACAAGCGGTCCCATAAACAGTATGAGTTCAAGAACAATCATCCAGAATCCGTAATATCCGCCCCACATGTCAAAATAGTTTCTTCCTCCCATTGGAGCATATACATTTGCTACCATATAAAGGTCATATATTCTGAAAATGAAGTAAAATATGAAAATAAATCCGGATACTCTTGTGAGTATCTGGAATGTTTCCATTGGAACGAGTTCCTTTTTAAGAATTTTCCCTGCGATATACGGCATGAGTGTCATGAAAGACGTACCGCCCGCCATTGCCGCAACTACAGCCATGTAGAAAAAGTGAGGTGCAAACCATACTGTTTTTGCATAAAGCACTCCCCACATACCGCCACCGAGAGAACCCTGGTGGAAGAAGGAAAGGAAAGTACCGCCTGCAGCCATTGTCCACATGAGCAGGTGCATATAGTGAGCTATCGCAGCAATGATTTTATTTTTAATAAGCACTTTGTGCTCGAGTATTACAGGAATAAGCTCAACGATCAATACACAGAAGTAAAAGGATAAACAGAAGAAAACTTCTGTGAGCATTGAGTGAGGGTACACTCCTTTTCCCCAGTTCGGGTATGCGAAACCGAACCAGCATCTCAGGGGCTGGCCCAGGTCGAAAAGGAGAAACACGAAAGTAAAGAGGTAACACATGAATCCTATAAGAACTGTTGAGTTTATTATAGGACGCAGTTTATCCACCCTGAAAATATAGAGGATATAACCTGTTGTAAACGCTCCGCCTCCAAGACCTACAAGTCCAAGGTCGCCGATAATCCATGCACCCCATGTAAAATTGTTGTCCATGTCTGTATAACCCAGTCCCCAGAAAAGGATCTGGATAGCAAAAATCAGGAACAGTGCGGTAAGTCCGAAGAGGACATAAAGAGCAATCCTCATATTTTTGGAAGTACCCCCGAATATTCCATCATAAATCGCTGTGAATAAATTTTTCGATTTTTCCATTATAATTTCTCCTTATACCTTTTTCAGGAGTTCTTTTTAGCCGCATCATTTCGCGGATTAAACCGCATCATGTCACGGAGCCACTTCTGGCTTGTTAAGTAATATACTTTAGGATTGGGAAACTGTTTTTTATCCATAAGCGCTTTCTTTTTCGCCGGATCTTTTATGTCATCTATTACGTTTGTCAATCTTACTGCCCTGTCTGAATTCGCAAGTTTTGATACTTCTGAATCAGGATCGTTCAGGTCTCCGAATACCATTGCTCCTGTCGGACATGTGTTAACGCAAGCGGGAGTATAGAGAACGTCATTTATATCCAGTTTTCCTGCTGCAACAGCCTTATCTCTTTCCCTTTTCCATATATGGCTGCAGAATGTACATTTAACAATTGTACCTCTTGAAGCAACCGATACATCTGTGCTGAGAGAATTTTTAAAGCTGCCTTCATATTCAGGTTTCCACCAGTTGAACGCCCTTGCTTCGTATGGGCATGCTGTCTGGCAGTATCTGCATCCTATACACCTTGACCATATCTGGCTTACAACTCCATCGTCTCCCCGGTCAGTTGCTACTGCAGGACATACTGTAACGCATGGAGGCTCGGCCGGATGTTTTCCCTGCTTATTACCTTCACACTGCTGGCACATCTTAGGGAGGTAAGCGGTTTTTACATTAGGGAATTTTGCGTCCCTGTCGTTGGTGAGTTTCATGAGTTCAAGAAAAGCCACCCTTTTGGGGACATCAGAATCGTCCTCGAATATAGGCATATTATTTTCCTGGTTGCAGGCAAGGGAACACTTGCCGCAGCCTGTGCATTTATCAAGGTCTATTGCCATTCCCCATCGTCTTTTCATTTTAACGTCTTTAACTATCATAATTTACCTCTTAACTAATTTTAACACGTGTTGACCACCAGTCAGCTGTTCCTGTAAGAGGATCAACATCAGCAGCCATGATTGTCTTGGGATTAACACCTTTTCCGCTTCCGTATTTTGTGAAGTTTTTATGACCAAAACCGAGCGGTATGGCAACCGTGTCAGGTGCAACAGTATCTGTTAAAGTGGCATAAACCTTGCCGAGTTTGCCCCTGGCTGATTTAATGACAAGAGATTCACCTTCAGAGATGCTGTATTTTTTCGCAGTATCCCTGTTGATCTGAACGTACATATCGTTATATAACATGACTTTGGGGTCTATACTTTTAAGAACATACGGGAATGCAAGTCCATCTCCATCTCCTACAAGAGGAACTTCAACAGGTACCATTGCAAGAGGATATTCTGCATTCTGCGCGAGTTTTTTCTCAATAGCATCGATTACATTTTTAACCTTGTCGACATTGAATGAGAATTTTCCGCCGGTTGCAGAATCTTTACCCGCTATTTTGTATGAGTCTATTCCATCTGAAAATGAGAATGTATTCTTGGTTTTATCAACAGCTTTTGCAAGTGCGATGATAATGTCTTTTGCGTCTTTGGATTCTTTGAATTTTTTAACCACTTCCTTGTTCGAAGGAGTTACTGCTTCAAGGTATGAAAGTGACGGGAGAATATAGTCAGCATAGGCTGCAGAGTCGTTCATGATAGGATTGATCGACACAACAAATGCTTTTTCCATTTTCTTTTTCAGATCCTCGCCGAGTGCACTTTTGTATACAGGGTTCGCGTTGTTAAGGAAAAGCATGCTGAATTTTCCGTCTTTTATCAATGCATCAACTCCTGCAACATCTCCGGTATAGGTTACCGCGCTGTTTTTCATCAGGGTGGCTGCTTTTGATTTAACGAGTGTGTTAAGACAGTAAACAGCTATTATTTCAGCAGATGATGCGCTTACTCCTGCTCCGCCTTTACCTGCAACAGCAACGGGATTCTTGGCTTTGCTGAATTCATCTGCAATTTTTTTAATTACATCTTCTTTTACACCAGTAAAGGTTGCTACTTTTGCAAGAGGGAATTTATTGATAATAAGCTGTGACCATTTTGCAAATTCATCACCTGATGAAGTCATTTTCTTTGATGTTATGAGGTAATTTGCAATACCGAATGCCAGAACCGCTTCTGTTCCGGGTTTAACAGGAACCCATTCGTTTGCATGAGATGCTGTCATTGTACATACAGTATCGGCCTGAACTATTTTTGTCCCTTTTGCTTTCCAGTTTGTGAAAACTTTCTGCATGTCAACTGAACTGTTCCATCCCTCTACAAGTTTCGCACCAAAGCTCAGTACATAATCGGTGTTTGCGAAATCGTAGTTTATAAATCCGCCGAGAGTGGCTGATGTTATGGATTTCAGAGAAGCTTCATAATAAACATTATTGCTTCCTGCAGCTTTTATGAATTTTTCCATAAGCTGCCCGTTAAGTGATTCATTCTTATTAATAGCGGCGATAGCATTTCCTTTGCCTTCGGAAATGAGTTTATTCATCCGTGATGATATGTCTTTAAGAGCAACATCCCATTTTACCGGGACATATTTACCGCTGCCTTTTGCGCCATCGAGTTTTAAAGGCATCCCTATTCTTTCAGGATGATACAGCATCTGCAGCGCATTCTGACATGCAGGACATACTCCTTCTTTTGATTCAATCTTTACAGCCCTTTCTCCGATCATTCTTACGGAAACTTTACATCCGTTAGGGCATGAATCGCTGACTGCCTCAACATATTTTTCCAGACCTTTTACAGGCACATACTGGTCCTGTGTCCATTCAGCAAGCCACTGAAAGGCCATAAAAGGAGAGCCGGAAAAAACCCAACCGGAGAGACCGCCGGCAACCGCACCTGCTCCTAATTTTAAGAAGTCCTTTCGTTCTATTTTTTTCATAAGATTAACTTACTCCTCTCAAGTTTCTTTCTAGTCGTGACAGACTGCACATGCGTTACTTATGTGAAGCGCTGTATGACAGTCCATACACTGGCCCATTAACATTTTACCTTTAATCATTTTGGTATCTATTGATGATGCCTTGTCTCCGTGGCAAGAACCGCAGCGGGCCTTTAATCTGCCGTCTTCGTATTTGGCAGTCATTACTACTTTATGACTGAAATATACAAGGTCCGGTTGTTTAGCAAATGATCCCCATGGCCTGTCCGTGTCTTTATACGCATCGAACATCGGTTTTCTCCTGGGAGTTGTAGGATCATCTGAAGTGACTTTTGCATCCCGTGCATGACATGCTGTACATTCCGCAATCGACGGTGTGCCTTTAAACCTGCCGTTTTCTTCATATCCATGGCATATTTCACAGTCCTTTGCCCCGTATTTTTCAATGTGTGTTTTGTGCATGAACGGGATCTTTTTTGCAGCATCTGCCTGCATTACGCTGCGACAGCCATCTAGAGATATACCGAAGAAGAACCAGGTACATATTATAAAAGGGGTGAAAAAAAGCAACAATGAACGTCTCACAAAAATTCTCCTTTTGTTTTTATTTTTTAAAGAGTTGAAATTCTTTACACCTGATAAAGTAAATGAAATCAAACCGGCGGAACTTTACACGATTTTTCCAAAAATACAGGGTTTAAGGATATACTGCACTTTTTTTATAAAAAACATGAAAGCTCCTGTGTTTATGAGTCCAATTCGTTAACTAAATTATTTTGTCTAAATGTCAACTAAAAATAATAAAAATTTATGTATGTGTTTGTAACAAATCAGTCGATTTATATACGTCTTTCTGATTTTGTCATAGACAGGATATTTATAAAATATATTATTATATAATGGATAAACTGAACATTTTTAAAAAAATACCCGTTATTCTTCCGGAAAAGGAAATTTTTGCCAGGCTTAAATATAATATCCATAAAACGGTAATAGATGTAGAAAGCAGGGGAAGGATTTATACTGCCATAAACAGGGGATTCCTGGCATGCGAGCCGAAAGGTTCATGGATCAGAAGCGATGTAACCGCAAGATCGCGGGATTCAGTTACTTTTTCAAATGGTATTATTTTTAACAGTCTATCAATAGCAGAACTTCTGTCTGAGAGTTCTTCAGTGGTGTTTATGTGTGCCACTGCAGGAGCAGCTATAATGGAACTCGCGGAAAAATCCTTTAAAGAAGGGGATGCTGCTTCAGCGGTTATCTATGACGCCGTCGGGAGTGAAACGGCGGATGCCGCAATTGACTGGATTAATACATATATTGCGCGTGAACTTAAAAGGAAGGGGGAGAATCTGACTTCAATGAGATTTTCCCCGGGATACGGGGATTTTAAACTTGAAAATCAGAGGCAGTTTTTTGAACTGCTTAGACTTGCGGATTTCGGTGTTACTCTTACCGACAGGTATATTTTTGTGCCGGAAAAGACAGTTACAGCAATCGCCGGGATAGAAAGTATAAGACCGGTATAATCGAAGGAAGAAAAACAGGTATTCAGGTTTTCCGGGATTTGCTGGAATGTCATTAGTTGATAACGAAGGAAATTATAAAGGAAATTATAAAGGAAATTATAAAGGAAATTATAAATGAATAAGAAAGAATTCAGGGAATTAATCGAAGCCGGTCCTGTAATACTTGACGGTGCGACCGGAACAGAACTTGTGAAGCGGGGAATGCCCGGAGGTGTTTGCCCGGAATTGTGGTGTATTGAGAATCCCCTTGCTGTAAAGGATCTGCAGGAAAAGTATGTTTCGGCAGGGACGAAACTTATATATACTCCGACTTTCGGGGGCAACAGGTTTAAGCTCGATGAATTCGGGCTGGGAAACAGGGTCCATGAAATAAACCGTAAACTCGCGGCCATGACAAAAAAGAATTCCGGGAAAGCTTATGTTTTCGGGGACATAGCTCCCACGGGAAGGTTTGTAGAGCCCTTCGGCGATCTATTCTTTGACGACGCGGTTGCTGTGTACAGGGAACAGGCCGCTGCCCTGCTTGAAGGGGGAGTTGACGGTTTTGTTATTGAAACAATGATGGATATACAGGAGGCCAGGGCTGCTCTTATCGCTGTAAAGGAACTGTGCGATCTTCCTGTAATGGTAAGCATGACTTACGAAAGCGGAGGAAGAACGCTGAACGGTACTGACCCCGTGTCTGCACTTGTAACTCTCCAGTCGCTTGGTGCGGACGCTGTTGGATGCAACTGTTCTACCGGGCCTGCTGATATGCTGAAAGTAATAAAGCATATGAAAGAATATGCCAGGGTACCACTTCTTGCCAAGCCCAACGCAGGTATGCCTAAACTTGTTAACGGCATAACAACTTTTGATATGGGACATGATGAGTTTGCTTCGCACGTTGAGGACTTTATTTCGGCAGGAACCGGTCTTTTCGGAGGCTGCTGCGGTACTACGCCGGAACATATAGCCTCCGCTGCAAACAGGGCGAAGTGCAGGAAAACATTTTTCAATCCCGCTGGAAAGGTATCAGTCCTGTCATCGGCCAGAAGGAGTGCTGTAATAGGCGGTAACGGGCCGCTTACTATTGTGGGCGAAAGGATAAACCCGACAGGCAAAAAGGCTCTCCAGGCCGAACTGCGTGAAGGCAAAACAGCTATTGTTCAGGACTTCGCACTGGAACAGCAGATTAAAGGAGCGGCTGTACTTGACGTGAACATGGGGCTCTCCGGTATTGATGAGAAGGAGATGATGCTCAGATGTGTGAAACTCCTGTCCAGGAGCAGTGAACTCCCCCTCTGTATTGATTCGACCAGGCCTGAAGTGGTCGAGGCCGCACTGCGTATATATCCCGGCAGGGCTCTTGTGAATTCCGTCTCTGCGGAAAAGGAAAGGATAGAAAAAACTCTGCCTGTTGCCGCCAAGTACGGGGCCATGTTCATACTCCTGCCCCTGGACGACAACGGTATACCGTCAGATCTTGAAAAGAGAAAGGATATAGTAAACTATATCCTGCAGGAAGCGGAGAAATACGGTTACACGAAAGATGATATAATCGTTGACGGGCTTGTCATGACAGTGAGTTCGGATAAAAACGCAGCGCTCATGACGCTTGATCTTATTGAATGGTGTTCAAAAGAACTGGAAATAAATACGCTGTGCGGGCTGTCAAATGTTTCATTCGGACTCCCTGCGAGAGAATCAGTCAACTCCGCGTTCCTCGCAATGGCGGTATCAAGGGGACTCACTGCTGCAATAGCAAATCCCGGCTCGGAACTTCTTATGGACATGGTGTATTCGTGTAATGCACTTTCTGCAAGGGATAGGAATCTCTCATCCTATGTTGAACATTTTTCAGGTGCTGCTGAGAAAAAGGTTACTGAAAGCACAATCCTTTCCCCTGAAAAACTGGTTTATGAATCCATACTTCACGGCTGGGATGACAGGATTGAAACCGCGATTATTAAATCTGTCGAGTCCGGGATTGAACCGCAGAAAGTAGTGGATGGATTCCTGATTCCCGCCATAACCCTTGTCGGTGATAAATATGAGAAAAAGGAATACTTTCTCCCGCAGCTGATCATGAGTGCTGATACAATGAGAAAAGGTTTTGCGGTACTGGAGCCTCTCCTTGCAAAAACAACAGGTGTGAAGAAACAGGGACGTATAGTCATCGCAACCGTTAAGGGTGACATACACGATATAGGTAAAAATATAGTTGCCCTGATGCTGCGTAATTACGGTTTTGAGGTGATTGATCTCGGGAAGGACGTTTCAGCTGATACAATTATCAGTTCAGCGGCCGAGTCTAATGCTGAAATTGTGGCTCTCTCCGCTCTGATGACAACAACGATGACAGAAATGAGGACAGTCATTGATCTATCACGCAACAGAGGATTTAAATTCAGGTTTATGATAGGCGGAGCTGTTGTTGATCAGCATTACGCTGATGAGATAGGAGCTGACGGTTACGCTGGTGATGCCATGGAGGCGGTAAAGCTGGCCAGGAGTTTTGTCGGTGCAGGATGATTACCTGTTTTGCTGTCATTATCGTATCCCTGCCTGGGCAGGTTTAAAATCCGCATGTCATAATGGTTTCTGTGGGAATACTGGAATCTCATATAATAAATCTATATTAAAGTGCTATGTTGTGACTATACTTATATTGAATTGAGTGATTCTTCCTTATATATGGGTAATGGCAGTCTGGATAAAGCAGAAGTCTTGGAGGCATTTTTCATCAGATGGCTGTCATGATCCCGGTTCTGTAAATTTCAAAAACTCTGCGAAAATAATATTTGCAACTCCTTCCGATAAAGAAACTTGCCCATTTATTTAACTTATCCATGGGGGATGATTTTATACACAGGTTAGACATAATAAAAAATGCAATTCAATAATACTTTGAAAGTAATAACTATCTGCTTAAATACCTCATTTATGCTTCCGGGGCTTGATATAGTTTAAACTTGTAAGAATATTCTGGCAACTGAACCTTCATGTTGTGAAGTAAATAAGTGTTTTTTTAAGGCGGAATTTACTGGAATAATAAAGGGCTTGACTTATATTTCAGATGAGTTTAAATTTAAGACATAGGTATTATATTTGCGGATTTTCAGGCGGGAGCAAAATTTCATTTTATAAACATCCCGTGGATTAAAAGCCAGGACATAATAACTTTTTTAGCTTCAGATAATATGCATTTTGTCCCATGAACCCTTGAGTTTTACTTAATATTCTGACTGTTGTAAAGGAGTAATTTCCTGAAAGATTTGTCAGCCTTGCACATCGGCAGTAAAGTATTTGTTTAGTTCTTGATCAATCATAATAAGGAGGTATGGAATGACAACATTAATTATTGCCATTGGTTTACTGATTTATCTTTTCCTTTATTTTACCTATGGCAAAAAGCTGGAAAACGGCGTGGTAATGGCCTCGGATGAAAATGAGGTCCCATCTAAGCGTCTGTATGACGGAGTCGACTACATCGCAGCCCGCAAGGAAGTCCTCTTCGGACACCACTTCGCCTCTATCGCAGGCGCAGCACCTATCATAGGCCCCGCACTGGCGATATGCTGGGGGTGGCTCCCGGGCCTTCTGTGGGTCTGGTTCGGCAACATATTCATCGGGGCCGTCCATGATTACCTGGCCCTGATGGCATCGGTCCGGTATGATGGAAAATCGGTCCAGTTCGTTGCGACTGATCTGATCGGAAGGAGGACAGGTAGAGCCTTTTACTGGCTCGTTTTTTTCCTTCTTATTCTTGTCGTGGCAGCCTTTGCGGCTATCGTTGGCGGGATGTTTGTTAAGACACCTGGAATCGCCATGGCATATGTCCTGAAGATCATTGCAGCGCTGATACTGGGTGTTCTCCTTTACCGCACCAAGATGAATTT
>Ga0116164_10003445_pt1 | contig 10828 bp, 7 predicted proteins | sample AD_UKC109_MetaG_FD_89888 | JGI IMG/M metagenome (GOLD analysis project Ga0116164, IMG submission 89888) | Active sludge microbial communities of municipal wastewater-treating anaerobic digesters from Hong Kong - AD_UKC109_MetaG | ecosystem: Engineered > Bioreactor > Anaerobic > Digestate... | reverse complement strand
GTTTTTAACTTGCAACGGGGCACCGGTAGCAAGGGGTTAAGTTCGCTTAGGTCATCCGAAACCCTACTACGGCCGCTGCTTGAGTATCGCAAACAAGACCTTTTGGACTATGCACAAAGAAATGACTTAATCTGGCGTGAAGACCAGACTAATGCAAGCCCAAAATACGCTCGCAATCGTGTTCGTCATCAAATTTTGACAAAGTTCTCCGAGGCCGAAAAGACCTCTCTTTTGCAGCTGTCAAAAACAGCTTCCAAGTTAAACGCCAAAATTTCTCATCTGGTAAAAGATTACTTAACAACACAACCGAGTGAAATTACACTGCACCGCGAGCAGTATCGAGCACTGCCAGAATCTGTTGCGCGTGAGGTACTGGCACAGTGGTTACGTAGCCAAACTGAAGTTGAAATATCGCGTGCGATGATAGTCCGGCTTGATGAGGCTATACGACAGGGACAAAACAATTCTTTGGCAGATGTAGCGCGTGGGTGGTCGCTACACATTCAGCGTGATCAGATTCTGCTACAACGAAACCGAGACCTTTAATGCAAGCTTGCTACTTGCGCTGAAAGGTATTGGAGTTATACTGAAACCATAAGCCTAACGAAGGGTAAACGGTGGAAGACAAGCAGCTGTATGCAAAACAATTGCTCCAAGCAGTCGGAGGGGATATTCGGGCTGCCCTAACAGAGTTAAAACGGGTCGCTGCTAATACGGTTTCACAAAAAAAGTACGAACCAAAAAGCCAAGAAGTCGTCATTCGGACGATGGGGTTACAAAAGCAGTACAAAATGGGCAAAGCAACTGTTAGCGCCATTCAAGACGTTACCCTTGCTATTCATAAGGGGGAATTCATTGCTATTACCGGTACGAGTGGGAGTGGTAAAAGTACATTGCTGCATCTTATAGGCGGACTCGACCAGCCTTCTGCTGGCGATATAGAAGTTCGCGGCCAAAATCTGCGCAAACTGAGTGATGTAAAACTATCGAGGTTTCGCAACCGTACAATTGGTTTTGTGTTTCAGTTTTTCTATTTGCAGCCTTTTTTACGGCTGCAAACAAATGTTGAAGTGCCGGCTATGTTTGCCCGCACAAGACGAGACAGACGTGCGACTAAAAGCAAGGCCACTGCCGAAATAGTGGGCCTTAGCGATAGGCTACAGCACCTTCCTAGGGAGCTTTCGGGAGGTCAAATGCAGCGGGCAGCAATTGCACGAGCGCTACAAAACGAGCCAGATATATTACTGGCCGATGAGCCAACCGGTAACCTTGACCACGAGAACGCCGTTGCAATATTTGAACTATTTAAGAAAATCTCCACCGAACAGGGCACTACCATCGTCGTAGTAACGCACGACATGGCACTGGCAGCTATTGCCGACCGGGCAGTGCAAATGAAAGATGGGAGGATACTTGCATGATGTATCTGAGAGATGCAACGCGGCTGGCGGCTGCAAAATTGCGTGTTAGACCGGTAAGAACCGGTGTGGTTATATGCATTGTTGCACTTCTTTTTGCTGGGATATCGCTAATTGCTTTTGTGTTTGCTGGCATAGTGCAGAGTTTGCGTGATTTTAGTAACGAAGGGCTTAGCAGCCGCTATATTGTTCAGGCTCGGCCAATAGTCGACGCATCGTATATGTTCAGCAATGCCGACCTAAAGGAGCAAATGCGCGTCAAGACAGTTAGTCTAGTAGCAGAAAAAAAGGCTGCCGCTAAGCGTTTAGGGCTGGCGTATGATGCTGACACTGACTCAACGCTACCAACTATGAAAGGTGGTCCTGGCGGGGAAAATGACATTATGGCTAACTTCAGTTCGCCTATCGTTCAGGCCGCAGCCAAAGAGCACTACAACGCTTTGCAGCACGTAGGCTATGATGATTTTAAGAAGCTAGCTGAGGCTGCTGCTGCCAAAAATATTTATAAAAGTACTTACTACGACATCATGTCGGGCAGTATGTATATGACGGGCGGTCAACAGACGTATCTGCAGCCTATTAAAAACGGCAAAGAGATATATGCTGATAGCCAAAAACAAGGTGAAATGATGGGGCCGACTGGCTTCGATACCCTTGCTTCATCGGGCTGGTCGTACTTTGACGAGGATTTATTGCGCCCATTTGTGCTGCCGGGGCAGAGCCTCGCGATCGGCAAAGATGGGAGTGTACCGGTCATTGCACCCATAAGTGTAGCCGAAGCCATACTAGGCAGAGACAAGCTGCCATCGACTGCTTCGGCTAAAGAACGACTTGATTACTTGGTAAAAATCCGTAGTGACATTGCAGGTAAAACCGCGCAGCTTTGTTATCGTAACCCAGCCAGTAGCCAGCTAGTACAACTGGCTCGTGACCAAGTGCGAGAAATGTCTGCCAACAAGGGCAAGCGAGACTATGTGGTGCCAGCTCTGCAGTATGCTGTGCCAACTGAACCTTGCGGTGAGGTAAAAGTAGTTAAAGATACTCGTACGGCTAGCGAAAAACAGCAGGCCAACAATGAGCTTATGTTCAAAAAAACATACGAAAACTACGACGACCCGCAGCAAACGATAACCGATGTGCGCATAGTGGGACTCGTACCAGACATGAACTTTGAATACGGCATGAGTGTTCGCGCTATTGCGGCTTCTGTTTTGCAGTCAAGTCTGGGCAATGGCTGGTACTCACCCAGTAGGGCAATAACAGCTGAGTCTGTTGCCAGTAAAATTAGCCCAACATTTGAAGATTCCACTCCAATGGGACGGGCCTATTATGCAGAGTTTGAGACTTTGGCTGCGGCGAGAAAGTTTGTGCGTGAAACAAGCTGTAGCGCCAAGTCAGACATGATGACGGAGCCCGACAGACCAGACACTCGTGTCGCCAAATGTGCCGGGCAAGGTAAATATTTTGACAGTAAGCCATTTGGAAGCAACGCGAGCGCTATCGAAGATCTCCGCCAAAACACCTGGCGAGTTATGAAGTACGTTACGGTAGTCGTTATGGCACTCACCAGTTTGGTACTGATGGGCGTTGTCGGCAAGATTGTAGCCGACAGTCGCCGCGAAACAGCCGTATTCCGTGCACTTGGGGCAACTCGCAGCGATATTGGCTATATTTATATTATTTATACGATATTTTTGAGCTTTGGTATTACCCTGGTGGCGTTGCTACTGGGGGCAATGGGTGCGGCATGGTTGAGCCGCAGGTATTCAGAAGATATAAGTACTGCCGCAGTGCTTGCCTATAATGCCGCGGATGTTCACAAAAAGTTTATCTTGTTCGGCCTAGACGGGACGCTGGTACTTGGTATCACAGCGGTTATTATTGCATCGGCACTTATGAGTGCATTTTTGCCACTGCTGACTAACATTCGTCGGAATCCAATTCGTGATATGCGTGACGAGTAGCTTTTAAATTTGTATTTGGTTGCTATGCAGCGTGACCAAAGGCTACATCTGTTGTATACTAGGAAAACATGAATGCAAATCCGACCAAACCATCAAAGCACGGCGCCCCAAGCCGTAACAATAAAAATTGGGGATGGGCGATACTAGCTATCTTTGCGGCAATCTTTGTAGCTGGTTTTTTTGTACAGCCATCACAACTTAAAGAAAAACCAATTAGCGAAGTCATTAAGGCTGCTAACGAGGGTAAATACAGTAAAATCGAAGTTCACGGCCAAGAACTCATTATTACCGAGAAGGGTAAAAAAGACCCAACCATCAAGTCGAGACAAGAAGAAAAAGCAACGCTTAAAGAGAGTGGTCTTAACCCGTCTAAGGTGCAGGTCGAGGTTAAGCCAACCAGCTCTACTACTTCAAATATTCTTGGCTTTGCGCTTACTTCGTTATTTCCCATCATCCTGATTGGTGGTCTGCTGTTTTGGATGATGCGTAGTGCTCAGGGCCAGGGAAACCAAGCTCTTAGCTTTGGCAAGAGCCGGGCACGCCTATACGGAAACGAAAAAGACAAAGTTGTCTTTTCGGACGTTGCCGGCCAGGCCGAGGCGAAGCAGGACTTACAAGAAGTCGTTGAGTTCTTAAAGTTCCCTAAAAAATTTGACAAGCTTGGTGCGCGAATTCCAAAAGGAGTTCTACTTGTTGGTCCTCCAGGAACCGGTAAAACAATGTTGGCTCGAGCAGTCGCTGGGGAGGCGGGGGTGCCATTCTTTAGTATTTCGGGTTCTGAGTTCGTGGAGATGTTTGTTGGGGTCGGTGCGAGTCGAGTCCGTGACCTATTTGCCAAAGCTAAAAAGAACGCGCCGTGTATAATATTTGTCGACGAGATTGATGCGGTTGGACGCCGCCGCGGCAGCGGCATGGGCGGCGGCCACGATGAACGCGAGCAAACACTCAACCAAATTCTTGTTGAGATGGATGGCTTTGAACAAGGACAAAATGTTATTGTCTTGGCTGCAACTAACCGTGCCGATGTACTTGACCCAGCCCTGCTGCGACCAGGCAGATTTGACCGTCGTGTAGGCATTGGCCTTCCCGACAGACCAGACAGAGAGGCAATTCTGCGTATTCACTTTCAAAAGAAGCCAGTTGCTAAAGACGTAGATATCGATGCATTGGCAGCTAAAACTGCAGGATCGTCTGGTGCAGACCTGGCCAACATTGCCAACGAGGCAGCGATAATTGCGGCAAGGCGCAACCATGCCGAAATAACCCAAGAAGATATTACTGAAGCGTTTGAACGTGTTGCCATTGGGCCAGAACGCAAAAGCAAAGTTATGAATGAGCATGAAAAGGAACTTACCGCCTATCACGAAGCTGGTCATGCAATTGTGGGCCATGTGTTGCCTGATAGCGATGTCGTGCACAAAGTAACCATTATTCCGCGCGGCGGCACAGGGGGCGTAACATGGTTTATTCCCCCCGAAGACAAGAGCTACCACAGCATCGTAGAGTACAAAGATGTTTTGGCACGAATGTTGGGTGGTCGTATTGCCGAAGAGGTAAAGTATGGGCGTGACCGTGTGACCACGGGTGCAGGCAACGACCTCCAGAAAGCCGCTGAGCTAGCACGTGAGATGGTTGCTAACCAGGGTATGGGCACAAAACTACGCGATCAAGTATTCCATTCTGAGGAAGGTATGATGATGGAGCGTATGATGCACGACCGCCAGTACTCTGAAGAAACAGCTAAAGTCATTGACCAAGAAGTCGAGTCGCTCATATCAGAAGCAGCTGAACGCGCTCGAGTAGTCATTAAAGCTAACCTTGCCCAGCTAGAAAAACTCAAGGATGCATTGCTCGAAAAAGAAACCGTCGAAGCAGCAGAGGTGCTACAGCTGCTAGATGGCACTCACCTTCCCAAAACTGCTGCGCTGTATTAACCATACAGTATGGCGTGAAGCTCGTCCTATGTTTTGCTACTCAAGGCTATGACCATAAAGGCTCACTTGGTGTGGCTACGCCAAAAATAGGGTTTGAGCCACCGCGCAACGCCAATACATTCTATAGTCTGAACAGTAGTTATCACGCCTTTACTAGCGTATACTAAGGGCCATAGTGTTTACTCAAATCCCTCGTACGCGTAAACGGATTTCGTTTGGCAACGCCGCCGTGCTGTTAGTGGCTACTGCCATGGTTGCTCAAGTGCTTGGGTTTTTTAGAACCAAACTGGTAAATGCCAACTTTGGTGCTTTTCCGTCTAATTCGCCCGATAACTTTGGTGTGTATTTCGCCGCTTTTGTGTTGCCAGACTTCTTCTTTTTTACTATTGCTGCGGGTGCACTGGGTGTAGCATTCATGCCGTACTTATCTGACCGGCTTGCCAAAGGCGATCGAAAGGGTGTTTGGGAGCTATCGAGCAGCCTGCTCAATTTTCTTGGAATTTGCTTGTTTGGGGTTGGGGTAGTGATGTTTATTTTTGCCGATTTTTTGGCGCGCAAAGTTGCTCATGGCTTTACTCCCGAACAACTGCATAATGTTGCCACGATGATACGAATACTCTCGCTCAACCCAATGCTCTTTACTATATCCGGCATTATCTCGGCCGTACAGCAAGTGTTTGGACGGTTCTTTTTCTATGCCATTGCGCCGTTGTTTTATAACCTAGCAATTATAGCCAGTATCTACCTATTCAAAGACAATATCGGCATTGTAGGGCTCGCAATTGGTGCAGTCGCTGGGGCAGTGCTGCAGCTCCTTGTTATACTTATTGGCTCGTATGGCTTAGGATTTCACTGGCGCCCGGTTATCCAAAAAACTACTGATTTTGCATCGATGTTGCGTCAGCTACCAGCCCGCTCGCTCGATCAAGGGCTTGACCAAGTACAAAATATTGTCGAAACTAACCTCGCCTCTAACCAGCGACTCGGTGGAGCAACAGCTGTCGGCAACTATAACAGTGCTTATGTGCTCCACATGGCACCAATTTTGCTTATTGGCACCGCCATCTCAACCGCCATTTATCCGCGACTGAGCGCCCGCATTAGTCAGGGTAGACCAGATTTGTTTAGGCATGAGTTTTTGCGAATAGTGAGATTAATAATATGGATAACACTCCCCGTTGTCGTGATAAGCTTTTTTGCTCGAGGTTATTTGGCGCGGCTTATCTTTACGCGAAATTCACGTGATATTGCGATTATTTTTGGGTCTTTGTGTGTGGCAATTTTGTTTAGAACGCTTTTTGCAATTATTTCTCGCTGGTTTTATGCCCAAAAAGACACCAAAACACCCCTGTTTGTTTCTGTATTTGTCATCGTTTTAAACATTATGCTGGCGTATTCACTTTCACGACCGTCTAGCTACGGAGTTGCGGGGCTTGCCATCGCTCAATCAATAGTTGCCGCTATAGAGGTACTCATTTTGGGGGTAATTATGGTTTCACGCGACAGAAAATTGTTTGACGCATTGTTCTGGAACGATATTTTTAAGATTGTAGCAGTCACTGGGTTTAGCCTTGTTTCGGGCTATATAGCGGTGCGTACCTGGCCACTGCTGACGGCCGATATAGGTGCCACACTTCTACTAAAACTTTCGGCTATCGCAGGGGTAACACTAACAACACACCTCGTTATGTCTGCACTGTTTGGCATACCTGAAGTTAAGTCGCTCTATAACTGGACAAAACGCATCGTTTTGCGTCCGTTAAAGGTTGAGTACTAGGGTGGCCCATAATTGTTCTTCTGGCTCACCTCTGTTTTTCTGGTATACTGCATAGGAACTCGGGAATTTTATGAATCAATCTCACATACGCAACTTTTGTATCATCGCCCATATTGACCACGGCAAGTCAACGCTTGCCGACAGACTGCTTGAAATAACTGGTACTGTCGAAAAACGCAACATGAAGGCTCAGTTGCTTGACCGCATGGACTTGGAGCGTGAAAAAGGTATTACCATTAAGCTCGCGCCTGTTCGTATGGAATATAGGGGCTATGAATTAAACCTCATCGATACACCGGGGCACGTCGACTTTAGTTATGAGGTATCACGCAGCCTGCAGGCCTGCGAGGGCGCACTGTTGGTGGTAGATGCTAGTCAGGGCATTCAGGCCCAAACGCTCGCCAATGTCTATCTAGCCATGGCGGCAGATTTGCATATCATACCAGTGCTCAATAAAATCGATTTGCCAGCTGCCGATGTCGATCGGGTAAGCCGTGAAGTAATTAGCTTGCTTGGTTGCAAGCAAGAAGACATTTTGATGATATCTGCCAAGACTGGCCAAGGTGTAGAGTCAGTATTAGAGTGTATTGTCTCAGATATACCCGCACCAAAACCATCTAGCGAGCCCAAAACGCGGGCACTCATATTTGACAGCTACTACGACGACTACCGCGGCGTCATACTATATGTTCGTGTTATCGACGGCCACATTGCCAAAAATGCACACATTAAAATGCTGGCGACAAGCGCACAGGGCATTGCGCTTGAGGTAGGCGCACTCAAACCCGACATGACTGCCGGTATCGAGCTACAAACTGGTGAGATTGGCTATATTGTCACGAACCTTAAAAGTACCCGCGAAGCACGGGTAGGTGACACTATTACCCTTGCAAATAACCCAGCCACCGAACCACTGCCAGGCTATCGTAACGTCCAGCCGTTTGTGTATGCCGGGTTTTTCCCCGAAAGCAACGAATATTACCAAGAACTTAAAGATGCCATCGAAAAACTGAGTTTAAGTGATAGCGCCCTGCAGTTTGCACCAGAAAACTCACCTGTCTTAGGATTTGGGGTGCGGATTGGCTTTTTGGGCTTGCTGCACATGGATATTATTCGCGAGCGTCTCGAGCGTGAGTATAATCTTGAGCTAGTAGTTACCAACCCAAGTACCGATTATCAAATCCGCCTAATAACTGGTGACGAGGTTGACATCAAATCTGCCTCAGACCTTCCAGAAGTTACCAAAATTGCCGAAATTCGCGAGCCGTGGATAAAAGGAGAGATTGTCGTGCCACAAAATTACGTCGGACCGGTTATACAGCTCATAAACAACAAGCGTGGTCAACAAACAAACCTTAGCTACATCGACGAACGTGCAATGGTGAGCTTTGAAGCGCCACTTGCCAACCTTCTCACCGATTTTTATGATCAACTTAAAAGTATTACCAGTGGCTACGGCAGCTTCAACTACGAGCTTGATGATTATCGAGTCGAAGACCTGGTTAAAGTAGATTTTTATGTAGCTGGTGAGGTGGTTGGAGCACTGAGTGTTATGGTGCACCGTAGCGAGGCGCAGCGCCTGGGACGCGAAACAGTCGAAAAACTCAAAGAGGTTATACCGCGTCAAAACTTTCAGGTTGCCTTGCAGGCCGGTATTAACGGGCGGTTTATTGCCCGTGAAGACCTCAGTGCATACCGTAAAGATGTAACCACTGGCCTCTACGGCGGCGACGTATCACGCAAAAAGAAAGTCCTCGCCAAACAAGCAAAAGGCAAGAAGCGCATGAAACGCTTTGGTAAAGTTGACATCCCTGCCGAAGCCTTCACCGTCATGTTAAAGCGCGATTAATATTTAGCAATAAGTCTCAGGCTACCGAAGCGAATCGTATGAGCCAGCCTTCATTACAGTGATACGATAAAACAAATGGAACACTACACAGACGTGCTTACTGAGCCTTATCAGGCCTACTCGCCTATTGATGTCCGTTCTGATAGCGAAGCAAAGAAGTTTTTGGTTGATGATAAGCGGTTCCGAGTGTTCCTCGACGAATACTTGAGGAGGCCAAAGGTAGTGGATTTGGGTTCTGGACACGCGAGCTCTGTCGTGGACATCTTGAGCTTAGTGTTCTAGGAAACTGTGCGTGCATGGGGGTAGAGAGTAATATGTCATTTGAGTCATATGCTTGGCGGCAGCACATTGGTCAATATGGCTATCATAATGTCGACAGTCCTGTGCAAAAAGCTACATTGCTTGCAGGCGCAGGGACGGTTGTGCACAGTATCGCACAACAAACCAGGTAAAATAATAAGAAGTTATTTAACCGCCCCAGGTAAAACTAGGCGTTTTGCAGTGACTGCAGGTCGGCGATGATTTCGGCGGCATGTTTGGCCGGGTCGACTCCTCGATACTCTTTGGCAATGGTTCCGTCGGGGCGGATGAGGAATGTGTTACGACGTGTACCAAGAAACTCCTTACCAAAGAAGAATTTGGGGTCCCAGGAGTCATACGCCTCAATTACACGGTGTTCAGGATCGCTTAGGAGCGTAAAATTGAGGCTTTGCTTGTCGGCAAACTTGCGGTGACTGGCTACAGAATCTTTACTCACACCCAGCACGGCGGCGTTGCCAAATTCAGCTATGGCATCGCGTGCGTCGCGGAACTCGCATGCTTCTGTTGTGCAGCCAGGAGTGCCATCCATAGGGTAAAAGTACAACACCACCCAGCGCCCACGGTAGTCGGCCAGTGAGTGTAGCTTGCCATCTTGGTCGAGCAAAGTAAAGTCGGGTGCTGGTGTGTTTTGCATAGGGTCTCCAATTACGTACCATTACTCTACCACATATGTCATGATAATTTTGTAAGCAACCCCACATCTGGTATAACTGTTGCATGACAGACGATACACAAGCACTACTTAGCACGTACGCACCGAGCAATACATCTATTCGGGCACTCCAAAGCCAGCCTTTAATTATCTTTGCAGGTATTACTAGCGCAGGCAAAAACACCATTATGAATGAGCTGCTTAAAACGGGCGAGTATCACCATGTCGTTACTAGCACTACAAGGGCGCCACGTGAGAATGATGGAGTCATGGAAGTTTCAGGGGTCGACTATCATTTCTTGACCACTGAACAGGCAGTTGCAAAGTTGCAAAACCGTGAATATCTAGAGGCTGCCAATGTCCATGGCAATATAAACGGTGTACTGGCATCTGAGTTTGAGATTGCGGCGCAAAGCGGCAAGGTACCTATTATTGATGTTGATGTTCAGGGTGTTGCAGCATTTAAAAAGCTGTCCGATAAAGTGATTGCAATTTTCGTTGTTCCCCCAAGCTACGAAGAGTGGGTTAAACGTATGCGTAACCGCTATCCAAATGACGCTGCTTTTAACGAGACATGGCCGGTCCGTCGCAAGAGTGCCATTATGGAACTAAAGGTTGCACTCTCTCAACCCTATTATCACTTTATTGTAAATGAAAATATTGTCGAAGCGGCTCATGCAGCTTACGCTATTGCCCACAAGGCGGGTGATGAGTTTAATCAGATTGACCGCAGCTTCCACGTTTGGGCAGAGCGCATTCTGCAAGAACTCACTAGTAGTCGCTAGTCAGCTAACAGGGCAGCATGTATCACCTTACAGTGACTCGAAAACGTAAAACGTTGTTATAAAAGCAATAATATTTTTTGCAGAATATATCTTTCAAAACAACATTTAACAGATAAGAATTACCCTAT
>Ga0116164_10003443_pt1 | contig 10831 bp, 10 predicted proteins | sample AD_UKC109_MetaG_FD_89888 | JGI IMG/M metagenome (GOLD analysis project Ga0116164, IMG submission 89888) | Active sludge microbial communities of municipal wastewater-treating anaerobic digesters from Hong Kong - AD_UKC109_MetaG | ecosystem: Engineered > Bioreactor > Anaerobic > Digestate... | reverse complement strand
CGTGATCCGGCTGATCGCGCAGGGAACGATCGAGGAAAAGGTGACCGACCTCTCCAAGCGCAAGCGCGCGGTGTTCGACCGCGTGGTGCTGGCGGGCGAAACGGCGCTGTCCAGTTTGACCGAAGAGGACATCCGCAACCTGTTCTTTTAGGGGGAGTTAGAATGTGCGGGCGGTATTACATCGACAACGAGGAAGAAAACATCAAGGTGCGCGCGATCCTGGCCGAGCTTGCCAGGCGCGGCCTGCCGGAGCACGAGCAGGTGCATACCGGGGAGATTTTCCCCTCGCAGATCGCGCCGGTGATCGTGCGCGACCCGGAGCTCGGGATCACCGTCCGCCCGATGAAATGGGGATTTCCGCGCACGGGCGGCGGGGGACTGGTGATCAACAGCCGTTCCGAGAAGGCCGACGTCACCCCGATGTTCCAGAAGGCCGCGCGGGAGCGGCGCTGCCTGGTTCCGGCGAGCCGTTTTTTTGAATGGCGGCGCGTTTCCGGACGCAAGACCAAGGAGAAATACGCGTTCCGGCCTGAGCCGGAGGAGCCGCTGATGTACATGGCGGGGTTCTACGGGCAGTTTCTGGGCGGCTTTGCGGGCGGCGGTTTCGACGGATTCGCCATTCTCACCCGCCCGGCCGACGGGCAGATGGCGCCGTACCACGACCGTATGCCCGTGATCCTTATGGACGAGAACCTTAAAAAAGCGTGGCTGAACCACGACATCGCATACGCCGATCTCCGCGCGGCGTTCGAGTCGCCGAAGCTGCTGGTTCGGGAGCAGCCGCCCGATGAAAAACAGCCGGCATAGCCGGTCCGCTACCCGGCATATAAGAAGCAAATAGAAAGAAATCGTGTAAAAAAATAACGGATCGGCTTGACGGGAAGGGCCGTGTTTGTTACGATACAGATAGAGAAAACGGTGAAATACGGATCGGGCTGTCAAGTTACGGAAAAACTTGACCGTCGTTTTGTATAATCATAAACGGAGGTTTGGAAAGGCGGGGTACGGATGCGCGACATTGTAATGAAAATATGGGAAATGCCGGTTTTGATCAACAGCTTTTCCCTGTCGATTTTAACCGTATTGCTTTGGAATAATCATAAAAAGCACCATGAGTTCAAATCGCAGAAGTATCTGTATTTTCAGTTCATGGTGATCGCCAATATGGCGCTGCTGGTTTTGGATTGTGCCGCGTGGCTGGTCGTCGGCTGTACGGGCACTTTGCTGCGAACGCTCAATATCGCCGTGACGACGCTGTTCTATGTGGTGGATCCGCTGCCCTCTTACTTTTTTATCTGCTTTGCCGATTCGGTTTTGGATATTCCCGCGGAGAAAAAAACAAAGCTGATGCGCTGGTATCTGCTGCCGGTGGCGCTGCATATGGTCATTGCGGTGTTTACGCCGTATACGGGCTGGTTTTTTTCGATCGACGCCGTCAACGAATATCAGCGCGGCCCGCTGCTTTGGCTTTCGTTCCTGCTGTCCTACGGGCTGATGGTGCTTGCGTTCGTAAAGGCGCTGGTGAGCTATATCCGCAGCCGGAGGGAGAACAAGGTTGCCGCGAAGAACGCCAAGGAATATGGCTGGCTGCTGAAATTTACGTTCATTCCGCTGATCGGCGGCGTGATTCAGGCATTCGATTTCAACGTGACCTACGTATGGAACATTACGGTGATCGCACTGCTGATCTTCTATATCAACTATCAAAATGTGGAGATCACCACCGATACCCTCACGGGGCTGTACAACAGGCGGCAGGCCTATGCCTATTTCGACCGTTTCGTGCGCGAACGGGAAAGGGATAAAACCAATATCGCGCTGATTATGATGGATATCAACAACTTCAAATCCATCAACGACCGTTTCGGACACAGCATGGGCGATGAGGCGATCGTTACCGTGGCGCGGTGCCTGGAAGCGGAATTCGAGTGGGACGATTTTATCTGCCGGTTCGGCGGCGACGAGTTTGTGGTGATTACCAAGCACGGGGTGGTTTCGCACCTCAAGTCCGTTCTGCAGCGTATAAACGAAAGCCTGGCGGAGAAGAACGCGCAGGGCTGCTGCCCGTTTGAGCTGTCCCTGAGCGCGGGATACGCCCTGTATTCCCAAAAGAACGATTCCCTGGATACGCTGTTCAGGAAAGCGGATGAAATGATGTTTGAACAGAAAGCAAGGCTGATGCGCCGCTCCAGCGACCGGAGCAGGGCGGAAATCGACAGGAACAAGGCTTAAAATGGGAATTGAATATAGAAAAAAAGAATAAACATGCATAAATAGCTTGTAATAAGGGGAACTCGACTGTATACTATTGAATAGTATGGTGGATAATGAAAGCATTCCGCTTGACATTGCCTTCGCCGTACAATGATTTGGACGGAGGAATAATTATGAAAAAGGGTTTGGCATTGGCATTGGTCGTATTGTTGACGATCAGCGCGGCAGGCGCTGCGTTTGCGCAAACGAAGCTGGAAGGCATCATGGAGAGCGGCACGCTGACCATCGCGACCAGCCCGGACTTTGCGCCGTTGGAGTTTATCGATCCCAATAAAACCGGGCAGGAGAGCTATGTGGGCCTGGATATGGAAGTCGCCCGTTACATTGCCGATAAGCTGGGCGTGGAGCTGGTCATCGAAGCGATGGACTTCAGCGCCGTGCTGGGCGCCGTGACCACCGGCAAGGTTGACCTGGGCATTTCCGGATTTGCGTACACCGAAGAACGCGCCGAGGTGGTGGCCCTGTCGGATTACTATGATGTCGACGATGAGGATCGGCAGGGCATCATGGTGCGCACGGAGGATTACGACAAGTATCTGACGGCGGAAGATTTTGCGGGCAAGAAAACGGCCGTGCAAAACGCCTCCCTGCAGTATAACCTGCTGACCGAGTACACCGAAGCGGTTCCCGAACTGGTCACCAACCTACAGGACGGCGTGATGATGCTGATCTCCGGCAAGGTGGATGCGCTTGCCATGGCCAGCGATACCGGCGAAGCCTTTTCGACGAACTATCCGGACATCTGCATGAGCCAATACTATTTTGACTATTCCAGCGAGGGCACCGTCATTGCTATCCAGAAGGGCGAGGACGATCTGTTGGCGAAAGTGAACGAGATCCTTGCGGAGATCAACGAGCTGAAGCTCTGCACGCAGTGGAAAGCGGACGCCGTTGCCCTGTCGGAATCGCTTGGTGTTAATTAACGGATTGAAGCACGCTATGGTATTAGGTGCAGGCAGCCGGCTGTTGTGGTCGGCTGCCTTCCCGTTTTTGTAAAGGAGGAAGAACCGCTTGTTTGCCAACACCATTAAGGTTGTGGTGAAGTACGGCTATCTGTTTGTCGACGGATTGAAGTACACCCTCTATCTGTCCGCCATCTCCGTGTTCTTCGGCGCGATATTCGGGTCGCTGATCGCGATGATGCGCATGTCGCACTTCCGGACCGTGCGCACGGTGGCCACGGCGTATATCGAGGCGATCCGCTGTACGCCGCTTCTTTTGCAGCTGTACTTTTTCTATTTCATGCTGCCGGATCTGCTGCCGATTCTCAACGACAAGTTCATCTGCATCTCCGTCGCACTGGTGATCAATTGCTCCGCCTATACCAGCGAAATCGTACGCGCGGGCATTCAGGCGGTGGACAGGGGGCAAATGGAAGCCGCCCGCAGCCTGGGGCTCGATGCCCGGCAGACCATGCGGCGCGTTATCCTGCCGCAGGCCGTGAAGAATATCCTGCCCGCGCTGTGCAATGAATTTATCATGATTATCAAGGAAACCTCGCTGGCCTCGGTGTTCTTTATCGGGGATATTATGACGCAGTACCGCGTGATATCCGGCGCGATGTATCTGGTGATCGAGCCGTTGATCGTTGCCGGCGTCATCTACTTTATCCTGACGTTCTCGCTGAGCAAGCTTGTGGCGTCGTACGAAAGGAGGCTGAAGGTCGGTGACTGAGCAGGCATTAACGTTCGGTTTGGAGCAGGAGCTCCAGTCGATCCCCGAAACGGAGCCTCTCATCCGCGTCGTGGATCTGAAAAAGGATTTCGGCAAGCTTAAGGTGCTCAAAGGCTTGAACGAACAGGTGAAAAAGGGCGAGGTGATCTCCATCGTCGGGCCCTCGGGCTCTGGCAAGAGCACCTTTTTACGCTGCCTGAACCTGCTGGAGAGGCCCACGAGTGGCCAGGTGTTTTTCGAGGGCACGGAGATTACGGCCAAGGGCGTGGATATCAACCGCCACCGCCAGAAGATGGGCATGGTGTTTCAGCTGTTCAACATTTTTCCGCATCTGACGGTAAGCGAGAACATCTGTCTCGCGCCGGTGATGCTGGGCAAGCGCAAGAAGCCGGAAATGCAGGAGTACGCCGATCAGCTTTTAAAGCGGGTCGGGTTGCTGGACAAGCGCAACGAGCATCCGGGCCGCCTGTCGGGCGGGCAGAAGCAGCGGCTTGCCATCGTGCGGGCGCTGGCGATGAATCCCGACGTGATGCTTTTTGACGAGCCTACCTCCGCGCTGGACCCGGAGATGGTCGGCGAGGTGCTGGATGTGATTGTAAAGCTGGTGAGCGAGGGCATGACCAGCGTGATCGTAACGCATGAAATGGGCTTTGCCCGCGAGGTGAGCGACCGCGTGCTGTTTATGGACGACGGGATCATCGCCGAGCAGGGACCGCCGGATGAAATCTTCGATCATCCGCAGAATCCCCGTACCCAGGAATTTTTCAGTAAGGTGCTGCGATAATGTGAATGAGAGAAAATTAAAGGCTTTGGAAGCCATTGACCAAAACGAGGAAACCATTGTCGGCGTCAGCGACGCAATCTGGGAGTATGCGGAGCTCTCGCTGATGGAATATAAGTCCGCCGCGCTGTACGTGAAAACCCTCCGCGAGCTCGGTTTCATGGTGGAGGAGGGCATCTCCGGCATTCCCACGGCGTTTTCCGCGAGCTTTGGCAGCGGCAGGCCGGTGCTGGGCATCTTGGCGGAGTACGACGCCCTGTCCGGCCTTTCGCAGGTGGGCATGAGCACCGAGCGCAAGGAGCTGGTCAAGGGCGGAAGCGGACACGGATGCGGCCATCACATGCTCGGCGCGGGCGCGATGGCGGCGGCAATCGCCGTGAAACAGTATTTACAGGAGAACGATACACCGGGCACGGTGATCTTTTACGGCTGCCCCGGCGAGGAGGGCGGCGCGGGCAAGGCGTTCATGGCGCGTGAAAAGCTGTGGGAAACGCTCGATGCCGCGCTGACCTGGCATCCGGGGGACTGCAACGAGGTCTCCTCCGGCACGTGCAACTCCTGCATCCAGACGGAGTACCGCTTCACGGGCGTCGCATCCCATGCCGCGGGCAATCCCCATCAGGGGCGCTCGGGGCTGGACGCGGTGCAGCTGATGAACCTCGGCGTGGAGTTCCTGCGCGAGCATATGCCGACCACTGCGCGGATCCATTACGCGATTACCGACGCGGGCGGCGCCTCGCCAAACGTCGTGCAGCCCTACGCCAAGGTGCTTTACATGGTGCGCGACGTGCCGGTGAAGGACGCGCTGAAGCTGCAAAAGCGTGTGGACAAGATCGCGCAGGGCGCGGCAATGATGACCGAAACCACGCTCACCAGCCGCTTTATCGACGGCACGGCCAACCTCGTGCCCAACTATACGCTGGAAGATTTGATGCATCAGAACTTCGCGGAGCTTGGCGTGCCGTCGTATACGCAGGAGGAGCTGCAATTTGCCGAGGCGCTGCGCCAAACCTATTTCGACCCGGACAGCCGCGAGCTGCCCGGCTTTGCCGCGCAAAACGACGAAGCCGTCGCCGAACAGGTGAAGAAGCTGACCGATAACGGGCGCAAGGCGATCAACGATTTCCTGATCCCGCAGTTCCATACCAAAAATTTCTTCTTCGGCTCCACGGACGTGGGCGACGTAAGCTGGCAAACGCCCACGGTGCAGTGCAGAACCGCGACCTATCCCAGCCTTTCGCCGGGGCATTCGTGGCAGAACGTATCCTGCGGGGTTTCCGGCATCGGGCATAAGGGCCTGCTGCACGCGGGCAAGGTGATCGCGGCAACGGCGATCGATTTACTGGAGAAGCCGGAAATTCTTGAAAAGGCAAAGGAAGAGTTCAAGGAAAAGGCGGCGGACGGCTATCAGTGTCCCATCCCGCCCGATGCAAAGCCCACCGCGATCGATACCGAATTTTAACAAATTGTATAGCGGGGATGGACAATTCATCCGGGCTGTGGTAGGATAATTCCACGGATGAACGCCCTGCCCACGCAGCAAAGAGAGCCGTGCCCATCGGCTGAAAGGACGGCCGCGCGCAAACAGGGTTCCCCGCATCCTCACAGTTCGGCCAATCCCCGACGGTTTGCCGCCGTTACCGGGCACCAGAGCGAGGGCGTGCAGCGCCTTAAGTCGGGTGGTACCGCGAAGATTTACCTTCGTCCCAACGGAATGTTTGGGACGGGGGTTTTTTCTTGATTGAAGGAGGAAACATCATGGGTAAACAGGATCAGCAGAAGTTTGTGGAGCATATCACGCCCCGCAGCGAGGATTTTTCACAGTGGTATACGGACGTTATTTTGCAGTCGGAGATGGTGGATTATGCGCCGGTGCGCGGCTGCATGGTGATCCGCCCGTACGGCTATGCCATCTGGGAAAGAATCCAGCAGGAGGCGGACCGGCGGTTCAAGGCCACGGGCCATCAAAACGTGTATATGCCGCTGCTGATCCCGGAAAGCCTGCTGCTGAAGGAGGCCGAGCACGTGGAGGGCTTCGCGCCCGAGGTTGCGTGGGTGACCCAGGGCGGCAACGAGCAGCTGCAGGAGCGGCTTGCGATCCGGCCCACGAGCGAGACGATCTTCTGCGCCATGTATTCCAAATGGGTGGGAAGCTGGCGCGACCTGCCCATGAAATATAATCAGTGGTGCTCCGTGATGCGCTGGGAAAAGAGCACACGCCCCTTCCTGCGCACGTCGGAATTCCTCTGGCAGGAGGGCCACACCATCCACGAAACGCCCGAGGAAGCACAGGCCGAAACCCTGCAGATGCTGGATGTGTATAGGGACGTGGCGGAAACGGAGCTCGCCATTCCGGTGCTGTGCGGCCGCAAGACCGATAAGGAAAAGTTTGCGGGCGCGGTGGCAACCTACAGCATGGAGGCCATGATGCAGGACGGCAAGGCCCTGCAGGCCGGCACCAGCCACAACTTCGGCACGAATTTTGCCGAGGCGTTCGAGATTCAATATCTGAGCCGCGAGGGCAAGCTGGAATACGTGCATGAGACCAGCTGGGGCATCTCCACGCGGCTGATCGGCGCGATCATCATGACCCACGGCGACGAGCGCGGCCTGCGCCTGCCGCCCCGCATCGCGCCCATCCAGATCGTGATCGTCCCCGTCGCCGCGCATAAGGGCGGCGTGATGGAAAAGTGCGACGAGGTCTTTCAGCAGCTTACCGACGCAGGCTTCCGCGTGAAGGTGGACGACCGCGATACCGTGTCTCCCGGGTTCAAGTTCAACGACTGGGAGCTCAAGGGCGTGCCCGTGCGGCTGGAGATCGGGCCCCGTGATATCGCAAACGATCAGGCGATGGCCTTCCGCCGCGATACCTGCGAGAAGGCGCCCGTCGCGCTCGCGGGACTGACGGACAGCATGACCGCACTGCTGGACGAAATCCAAACCAGCCTGTTCAAGCAGGCGGAGGAGCTGCGCGACAGCCGCATCAAGGTTGTGCAGAATATGGAAGAACTCAACGAGGCCGTGCAGACGGGCTTTGCCAAAACCATGTGGTGCGGCGATCCCGCGTGCGAGGAAAAGATCAAGCAGGAGATGAACGCCACCAGCCGCAACATGCCGTTTGATCAGACGCCGGTCGGCGATACCTGCGTGTGCTGCGGCAAAAAGGCCGATAAGCTGATCTATTTTGCCAAGGCGTATTAATCGATGAGCGGCAAGCTTGCACTCTGGGACTGGAACGGCACGCTGCTGGACGACGTGCAGTATGCCATCAACGTGCGCAACTGCGTGTTTCCGCGCTTCGGGCTGCCAACGGTGGAAGACCGAAGCGCGTATCACGAGCAGTTTACCTTTCCCGTGCGCGTGTATTACGAGCGCGCGGGGGTGACGGAGGAGAACTTCGAGGCCGTTGCCAACGCGTGGATGGACGAGTACGTGGCGGGCTGCCATGCCGTGGCGCTGTTCCCCGACGCGCTGTTTGCACTGGACCGGTTTGCCGCAAGCGGGTATGCGCAGGTCGTGCTTTCGGCCAGCAAGCTGGATACCCTGCGCGCCCAGCTCCAGCAGGCGGGCATTCTGGAGCGGTTTGACGCGGTGCTTGGCCTTTCGCACATCTATGCCACCGACAAAACGGAAATCGCAAAGGATTATTTTGCAGAAAACAAAATTAAATCCGCGGACTGTGTGCTGCTGGGCGATACGGTGCACGACGCGCTGGTGGCCGATTCGCTTGGCATTGCCTGCGCGCTGATCGCACGCGGGCACATGAGCAGGAAACGGTTACAGCAAACGGGCAAACCCGTTTACGCGAGCTTGACGGAAGCCGCTGAGGCAATCCTCGGCAGGAAAACGGAACCTGTCTGACGAAAATTATAGTTCAACCAAAAACTGTATAGCACTGCGAGCGATAGGAGAGATGCAAAGTGGCAAAACCGCTGTTTCAAGGTGCGATAACCGAGGTGCACGGCATCCGTGTGGGACAGGCGCAGGATGAGCAGGCGCTGACCGGCGTGACCGTCGTCCTCTGCGGAGGCGAGGGCGCCGTAGTCGGCGCGGATGTGCGCGGCGCGGCTTCCGGTACGCGGGAGGTGATGCTCACCCGCAGCGAGGCGACCGTGGAAAAGGCCAACGCCGTACTGCTCACGGGCGGCAGCGCCTACGGGCTGGACGCGGCCGGCGGCGTGATGCGCTTTCTGGAGGAGGCGGGTATCGGGTACGAGGTCGGCTCGTATTGCGTGCCAATCGTGCCCGCCGCCGTACTGTTTGATTTGATGGCGGGCGACGGCAGAGTGCGCCCCGACGCCGCCATGGGCTACGAAGCCTGCAAGAACGCCAAGAAGAGCGTGGAGCAGGGCGCGTACGGCGCAGGCACGGGCGCGACGATCGGCAAGTTTGTGCCGGGCACGGAGCCGGTTTTCGGCGGTACGGGTACGGCCTCCATCACGCTTCCCGACGGCGTAACCATCGGCGCGATCGCTTGCGTGAACGCGGGCGGCGATGTCTACCATCCGCATAACGGCAGGGTGCTCGCCTGCGGGCATCTGAGCGACGGCAAGCCCGTAACGAGCGAGGGGCTGCTGTTCGGCACCACGCCCGCCGCGGAGCACCTGAAGATCCCACAGACGGGGAACACCACGCTGGTTGCCGTGGCAACGGACGCCATCCTGACCAAGCCGCAGGCAAACCGGCTGGCGGCCTGCGCGCACGACGGCTTTGCCCGCGCTATCCGCCCCGTGCATACCCAGGCGGACGGGGATACCGTATTCGCGCTGGCGACGGGCCGCGTGAACACGGACGTGAATATGATTCAGCTCTGCGCCGCGGCGGCGGAGGTCACCGCGCGGGCCATTGCCAACGCCGCGCATTTCGGAGGCATGCGGTGATCGGCTTGGGACTTGACGTTTGCCAGGTGGAGCGCATCGAAAAAGCCCTGCAAAAGGGCGAGGGCTTTTTGGTGCGGTATTATACGGAGGAAGAGCGCGCCTATATCGGCGGCAGGCAGGCGGCGCAGACCGCGGCGGGGATGTTCGCCGCCAAGGAGGCGTTTTTAAAGGCGCTGGGCGTCGGGCTGACGGGCGGCGTCGCACTCCAGGATATCGGCGTCGCGCACGACGAGCGGGGCTGCCCGTACTACGCGCTGTCCAAAAAAGCGGCGGACGCCATGGCGAAGAAGGGCGCGGGCGCGTCCTTTTTGAGCATCAGCCACGATGCGGGCATCGCCGCCGCCGTGTGCGTGCTGGAGTGAGGAATTTATGCAGTATACGATATCGCCCGGTGAAATGAAACGGATCGAGAAATATTTCATGGCGGATACCGGAGTTCCCGGCCTCGAGCTGATGGAGTGCGCCGCCGCGCATGTCGCCGATGCGGCGATGCCGTATCTGTTCCACGGCGCGAAGCTGCTGGTGCTCGCCGGGACGGGCAACAACGGCGGCGACGGGCTGGCCGCGGCGCGCATCCTGATGACACGGCTGGAAACGCTTCGCTGTGTGATCTTCCAGCTTGCGGGGAAAATGTCTCCGGAAACCGCGGAGCAGACGAAGCGGCTGGAGCCGTTTTTGGAACGGACGGATATCGTCGAAATCGGCGGGGAGATTCCGGAAATCCCGGCGGACTGCGCCTGCGTGATCGACGCGCTGTTTGGCACGGGTCTGTCCAGAGCGCTGGCGGGCGCGGCGCAGGAAATCGTTAAAAATCTAAACGAATCAAAGCTTCCCGTGATCGCCGTGGATATTCCAAGCGGGCTGGACGGAAGCACCGGCTATCCGCCGGAGGGCGGTATCGCCGTGCGGGCGGACCAAACCGTCACGTTTCACCGGCCCAAGGATGGATTATATCTGGGCGACGGGCCGGACCTCTGCGGTACGGTGCTTGTCGGGGATATCGGCATTCCCGCGGCTTATGACGACGCGAAGGGCTTCGCCGTCATGGAGCGGGAGGAAACGAGGCGACCGCCGCGCAGGCGCAATACGCACAAGGGAACGTATGGCCGCGTGCTGGCGGCGACTGGCTCCTGGGGCATGGCGGGTGCGGCGGGCATCAGCGCGCTGGCCGCCCTGCGCACGGGCGCGGGCGGGGTGACCGTGGCCTGTTCTGAAACGATCG
>Ga0116164_10003440_pt1 | contig 10834 bp, 9 predicted proteins | sample AD_UKC109_MetaG_FD_89888 | JGI IMG/M metagenome (GOLD analysis project Ga0116164, IMG submission 89888) | Active sludge microbial communities of municipal wastewater-treating anaerobic digesters from Hong Kong - AD_UKC109_MetaG | ecosystem: Engineered > Bioreactor > Anaerobic > Digestate... | reverse complement strand
GGTATCTCACCGAGTCCATGCACGGTGCCGGGTCACCCCAGGCACAGAGGATCATGATCGCCAGGCTCGTCAACATGAAGCAGAAACAGAAGGTGGCCAAGTACCTGTGCGGCATCGACAAGGAAAAATAAGGGTCGGCCTGAAGTACTGCGGCGGATGTCGGGCTCAGTACGACCGTGTCGGGTTGGTCGATACCCTGCGGGAGCGAGTGGCGGAGAAAGTTGATTTTGTTGCAGCGGACAGCGAGGATGCGGAGATGATCCTGATCGTGAGTGGATGTTCAAGCGCCTGTACCAAGCTTGATGCTGTCCGGGACCTCCCGATACGGTACGTCACGAGCCCGGAAGACGCCGAACGTTGGATTACTGAAATAAATGCGAGAAACGAACAAGGGAGGAGCGCTCAGTGAACAGCTGGCGAGAGAACTACAGGGGCGCGGAGGGAAGAAAGATGGATTCAGGAGCGGAGCTGCGTTTCATGGAACACCCTGGAGAGCAGAGGAGAAGGATCCCCCCGGGTGGAAAAGGTGGTTCGAAGTGCAGTGTTTATAGAACGTGTCCCCGTTTTTCATGTACTCGAATAAGTAATCCGCTCAGGAGATTTGAGGCGGAATTCCATTGACAGCTCATTTCCACTTCTCCCCGATGTACTGACGATGTTCTGTTGGATCGTGTTGCTAAGCCCTGTCACAGAGAAGAGATCTGAAGATCAGGACATACTGTATAAGGCAAGAAAGGTGCCATTGTGCAGCCATGAAAAATATCAATGAAAAACCACGGAGAAACCGGAAAACAGACATCGGGGATACTACTGAACCGATGACAGGTATGGATGCATATATGCATCATGGTCTTGGATGATTCAAAATATCACATATGAAATTGAAGAGATTTATGGTCGATGCAATGATGCACATACATGCATAAATGCACCGCACGCCGTTTCAATATCTCAAGGCATTTCAAGTAATTAAGATAATACATTGCTATGATTCAATTCTTAGTGCTCGGAATGCATGGGTGGGGTAAGGGGACGAAATGGGGGGATGAAGGTGAAGACCTTCCTGTCAAGGCCTGGGAAGCCTTTTGATCCCAATGGATAATCACATGGGTACAGTGTGTAGGAGCCTTGAAAGCACCGGGTCCCGCCCGGTCCGAACGCACCGGTGGGGACAGTGGGTATTGTTCTTGCTTGCCTGTTTTTCAGATGATATTCACCGATATGACCTCCACGCAGCAGATACCTGCAGGCAGTGAAGGTGCCCTTACACGGGATTACAATGAAGGAGTGGATGGCACCTGTATGCTCTGCGCTTCAGATGAGCAGAACTTGGAAGAGATGGACACCTCTCCGATCAAATCCTGCAGAGGCGGGCGACACCTGTTCCATTTCAGGGAGACCGACTCAACGAGCAACAGGGCCCATGAACTTGCCCGGAAGGGGTACCCCGAGGGCACAGTGGTGCTCGCAGACAGCCAGACCATGGGGCGTGGACAGCTTGGACGGTCATGGCACTCACCGCAGGGGAAGGGCATTTATCTCTCCCTCATCCTGCGACCCGATACGAACCCTGCACGGATGCCCGGCATTACCCTCATGACCGCCGTGTGCCTTGCTGAGGCATTCACGGATGCGTGCGGTGTCATTGCCAGCATCAAATGGCCGAACGATCTCCTCGTCCGAGGAAGGAAGCTCTCGGGTATCCTCACCGAGATGGCCTTGACCGGGGACATCCTTGACTATGTCATCGTGGGTGTGGGTATCAACCTGTCGCACGGCGAGGATGACTTTCCCGAGGAGATACGGTCCCGGTCGACCTCCATCATGATGGAGACCGGCACGTTGCCGGACCGGGAATCCATTGTCGGTTCTTTCCTCGGGCGGTTCGAGAGGGCGTATCGGGAGTTTCTCGAAAAAGGATCCGACAGCTTTGCCGAGAGGTGGAAAAGCCTTTCCGGCATGGTGGGCAAGACCGTAACAGTGGAAAGCGCCGGTGCCGTCATCGAAGGGACGGTGTCGGGCATCGACGAGATCGGAGCCCTGCTCGTTCGTGACAGGGATGGTCGTGATCGGAGGATCCTCTCAGGGCAGGTCAGCCTGGTCGGATGACCGTACGCCCCTGCGTCACCATCTGGGTAATCACCTCATGGCTTCACGAGTAGTCGGGTCGCTTCAGGAGTACCTCTTGAGCTTCCTCGTGAGCGAGGTGGAGTCCATCCCCAGGTGAGGGGCTGCCTTGCGTGCGCTGCCGTATTTCTCGATGGCCTTACGGATAATGGAGGTTTCGATCTTCTCCATCTGCTCCTTCAGGGTCAGGCCGTTGTCCAGAAAGTCCTTCGTGCTCTTTTCGAAGATCTCCCTGGGCAGATTGCCCGGCACGATGTAATCGCCCTGGGTGATGACCACGAGGCGTTCGATGACATTGGCCACCTCCCGGACATTGCCCGGCCAGGAGTAGGTGAGCAGGTGGTCCATCGCCTCCCGCGAGATTGCCTTCCTGGTGCCGTGTCTCTTGTTGTATCGGTTAAGGAAGAAGTGCACGAGGTAGGGGATGTCATCCCGTCGCTCCCGCAGCGGGGGGATGTAGATGGGTATGACATTCAGGCGGTAGTAGAGATCGGCCCTGAACAGCTTCTTCGCTATGAGGTCCTTGAGGTCCTGGTTCGAGGCGCAGATGAGCCTCACATCGACCTTCACGGGCTTGGTACCGCCCACGCGGGTTATCTCGAAGTTCTGCAGGACACGCAGCAGCTTGGACTGGAGCACCATGGGCATGGACTCCACCTCGTCGAGGAAGAGAGTCCCCTTGTGGGCGACTTCGAACAGTCCCGACTTCCCTTCCTTGCGTGCCCCGGTGAACGCACCCCGCTCGTATCCGAAGAGCTCGCTCTCCAGGAGGGTTTCGGGTATCGCACCGCAGTTGATCTTCACGAATATGCCGCTATCGGATCGCTCCGATTTTTCGTGGATCTCTTCGGCGATCCGGTCTTTCCCGACTCCGGTCTCCCCGTAGATCAGGACCGTGGCGTTCGTCTTGCGCACCCGTTCGAGCAGTTCCTGGATATGGAGCATGGGCTCGGATACCATGATGATGGCGTTGTCTCGGACAGAGGCCTGCTGGATGGACTTGAGGATGTCCCGATACGCGCTCGTCATGCCTTTGGAGTACTCGAGCTGCTGCTGGAGCTCCACGAGGTCGGTCATGTCGCGGACATTGGTGACGATCATCTTGATCCCGCCGTTCTCGTCGAAGATGGGATTACCGGTGACCAGGATGCTTTTGCCCGATTTCAGGGTCTGGCGGATAGTCACGGGCTTCCTCTGCTCCCTGACCTTCAGGCTTACGCTTTCATCGAAATACCCCTCCATGACGAGGTCTTCCATATTCCTTCCGACGAGCTCGGACGCCTTCATGCCGGTGATCTTCTCGTAGGCGGAGTTCACCCGGATGGTGTTCGCCTCGCCGTCGGTCACATAGATGCCGTCATAGGATGATTCAATGATGGCCTCGATCTCGTGCGTATATTCCTTGAGCTTGAAGATATCGTTGGCGAGCTCCTCGTAGGCCTCCAGGTGCTTGAAGATGCTCATTACCCCGACGATGTCTCCATCCTCCACGATGGGCAGCCGGTGGCTCACCAGGAGATTGTTATTGTAGCGGGCAGGGACGTTGAGCTGCGCTTCGCCCGAGGAGAGTATCTTCAGGTATTCATTCCAGAGCTCGGGGTCTACGTCGAAGATATGGACCGGGTGCTGGTCTGTGTCCTGTTCGAATCCCAGCACTATCCTGGCGAGCAGGTTGACGAAGGTGACCCTGCCCTCCCTGTCTGCGGCAATGAGCCCGAAGTTCGCGGAGTTCAGGATGTTCTCGAGCAGGCTGTCCATGCCGAGACCCGGGATGGAGGACACGGCAGGGCTTCCATGCTGCGATTGCCTGGGAACCGGAATCCTCGAGGTCTTTTTCATCATGCTCTCCTGGTGCCGCAGTCGATACCCTCAGAACGCTCTGCTGTATCCCTGTAAAAATAGTGGCCGTACGCGATGTTGTCAAGAAATGTGTGTGGGACATGATGGAGTTAGATGATGAAAGGATCTGATCACTGTTTCGGGAGGCCGGCCGCTCCGATTGCCGCTGAAGCGGTGTTGTGCTATGGATGCACCCATGAAGGTGGTCATTGTCGGTGCAGGCCGAAGGCACAACGGCATCGTCGAGTATATCGCGAAGTACTTTTCCCTGGGCGGGGCCGAGGTGTCAGGCGTTCTCGGGACGAGTGTCCGGAGCGCCGGTGAAGCCGTAACCCGACTCGACAGGTACGGCATCAGGGCAGGGGCTTTCACTGATTTCTCCGAAATGATCAGGGTATGCCGCCCCGACGCCGTGGCGATCGCATCCCCCAGTGCGACCCACGAGAGGTACATCGAGCGTTGCCTGGGGGAAGGGCTTCATATCTTCTGCGAAAAACCGTTCCTGTCCCCGGATATCCCGGATGCCCCCTCCATCGTGGAGAATATGGCCACCCGTGCAGGAGACAGGGGGATCGTGATCTGCATGAATTCCCAGTGGCCCTTCTGTTTGAGTGCCTATGAACAGCTCTGCGGTGAGCTGGATCCGTCAGCCGTCGAGAGCTTCACCATAAGGCTTTCGCCCCTGGCCCGAGGACGCGATATGATCCCGGACTCGGTCCCTCATGCACTGAGCCTTCTCTACTGTGCCGTGGGGGCCGGGTGCATCGGGGGCCTTGCCTACCATGGAGGAGATGACTCCCTGGGCATCTCGTTCACCTATCGGGGAGAACGGACGACCTGCCGGGTACACATCGATCTCGTAAGGGAAAGCACCCAGCCGAGAACTCTGGCATTCGGTTTCAACGGTTGTATGGCGACCAGGGCCATTGATCTCGATACATACACAATATACTTGACTTGCAGGGACAAAATCCTAAAGATAGCTGATCCCCTGGAGCTTTCCGTGCGGAATTTTCTCGTCGCGGCGGGCTCCGGCGGGGAACCGTTGATCGGCAGCGGACATATCCTCGAAACATCCCGCCTGCTGCAGCAGATCTTTACGGAATATGCACCATCGTAAGGGGATGACATGGAACGGCTGGAACGGAAGGAACACGACTTCAGCGCAAAGCTGAGACAGGCTTCGGTGATCGGCAGCCTGAGGGAGTACATCACCTGGCAGAGGGAACTGAGGAGATCATCGGAAACACCCCTGTTTCCCAAATACGGGCCCATCTCGGTGAACCTCGACCTCACCACTGCGTGCAACTTCTCCTGTCCCCACTGCGTCGATTCCCGGTTGCTCAATACCGGGGATTATCTCGACATGGAAACCATCAAAAAGAGCATCGACACCCTGCAGCGGAACGGGCTGCGCTCCGTCATCCTCATCGGGGGCGGTGAACCCACCATCCATAAAAACTTTGAGGAGATCGTGAGATTCTCCAAGGACCGCGGCCTCCAGCTCGGCATCGCCACCAACGGCTCCCGCCTCGACAAGGTGGCCGCCGTGGCCGAGAGCCTTACCGAAGGCGACTGGCTGAGGATCTCGCTGGATTCAGGCAGGGAGAGCACCTTCTTCAAATCCCACCGACCCCGGGGCAGGCTGAGCCTGGAAAGCATCCTGGGCGGAGTGCGCGACATCAAGAAGATCAATCCGAAGATCCAGGCCGGTTACTCCTATGTTATTGTGTGGGGCGGCATCCTGGTCAACGGTTATGAGCTCGCCCCCAACATCGATGAGATGGATCAGGCGGTGAAGAACGCACGGGAGTACGCCTTTGATTATGTCTCATTCAAACCCTGTCTGCTGAGACTTGAAGGGTCCCAGAAGGAATCCCTCTTCGATACGCCGGACCCTGATCGGGAGGAACGGATCGTCGACGAGATCAGGAACAACCTCTCCCGGGCGGAAACGGACGCTGCAGGCGAGGTGAAGATCCTGAGGAGCGTGAACCTGGAGGCCATGCTGGATCAGAAGGTGCACGAGCTGAAGGTACAGCCCGAGGTCTGCCACAGCCAGTTTTTCCGGACCGTGCTGGCGCCCACAGGGATCTTCCACTGCCCGGCCCTGCGCGGGGTGGAGCATGCCAAGATCGGGGATGCGGCCGGATACAAGGGCAAGGCAAACCTCGATTTCACCCAGGCCCGCCTGGAGCACTCCATCCGGTCGTTCAACGCCCGCCTGGAGTGCAGCATGGTCGTGTGTTTCTACCACCATGTGAACTGGTGGATAGAGAACTATATCCAATCGGGCAAGGATGTTCAGGACATCCCGATGGTATCGGACAACAACTTCTTCCTGTGATATCCCAGGGCATGAGCTGTCGTACCATCTGCGTCATCCATCTAAACCAGATCGGCGACCTCGTCTTTTCCCTTCCGCTGTTGAAGGCGCTGAAGGACCACTACCCCGCCGCTGGGATCCATTCCGTGGCAAGGCCTTTCCTCCACGGTTTGCTCAAGGACAGCCCTTTTGTGGACAGGATCATCCCGCGCGGCGATACCCTGCGCTTAAGGGCCGGCCTTCTCCTTTCGCTGCGGCGGGGGAGTTACGACCTGGTCATAACCCTGCCGCGATCCGAGGAGGCCCTTCTCCTCGCAGGACTGAGCGGGGCCCGGGTGAAGGCCGGATTCGCCCACTGGCCGTGGGACCTGGGCCTCGATGTGAAGGAGGTCGTCCAGGGCCATAACTCGTGGTTCAATAATGCCAGGCTCCTCGACCGTCTGGGTGTCCCGGTCACTCAGGACAACTATGTGGGGCTCCTGAGGGTGGACGGTCTCCCTGCCGTAGAGGGACTGCCCTGGCGGTATGCGGTCGTTTCGCCCGGCGCGTCCCGGCGGAGGCTTGCCAAGGCATGGGACGAGGAGAAGTTCGCCCGAGTGATTGCCCGGCTCTCCATGGAGTTCGGCCTGAGCTGTGTGCTCGTGGGCGGGAACGACACGGCCGAGTGCACCGGCACCATCAGCGCCTATGTTGAGAAGTTCCTCAGAGGAGGGGTCCTGCAGGTCAGGGACCTGGCCGGGAAGATCAGCCTCCGGGAGCTGACGGCAGTCCTGAAGAAGGCGAAGCTCTTCGTGGGGATAGACTCAGGGGTCATGCACATGGCGTCTTCCCTGGACATCCCTACGGTGGGCATCTTCGGCCCGACCGACCCCTTCTATGTGGCCCCCCAGAATGCAAGGAGCATGGTGGTGAGAAAAGAGCTCGACTGTTCGCCGTGTTACCTCCGGGAACCCTGTGAGCACAGGAGATGCCTGGAGGAACTCGAGGTGGACGCCGTGCTTGAGGCATGCAGGAAGGTGCTTGGATCCTAGAGGATTGTCTCCAGTTCGTTCATCACCATCTCCACGGTGATCCCCCTCATGCACCTCGGGTCGTCGCAGCGTCTCCGGTTGCACGGCATGCAGTCGAGGTTGAGCCTGACCACCCTTCCCATCAGGGGACCGGTCCTTTCCGGGGCCGAAGGTCCCATGAGCGCGATGACCACCCTGCCCAGGGCCACGGCCAGATGCATGGGGCCGGTGTCACAGCTCACCACGGCCCGCGCGCCGGCGATCACCTCCCTGAGTTCCGGGATCGACGTCTTGCCCACCAGGTTGATCAGGGAGCCGGGGCCGAGCCCGGCGATCCATTCCCCCATCTCCGTGTCTTCGGGACCTCCGGTGAGAACTGCAGTGATGGAAAAACGTTTTTCCATGGCTGCGGCGAGGGCTGCGAACCCCTCCACGGTCCATCGGTTGGCCGACTTGGTGGCGCCGATGTTGAGAACCGCGTAACTACCGGGAAGGCCCGTCGGCACCGCACCGGTGACCGGGATGTCCCACCGGATCTCACCGGGAACGGCCCCCAGGTATCGGGCGAATTCCAGGTATTGATGTGCCATGTGCTGCCGCGGATCTCCTGCGGGGATGCGCTCGAAGGGCAGGACCCAGGTGAGTTCCTTGCACCGTGCGCGGTCGAACCCGACCCTCCGCCCGCTGGAGGAGGCCATGCAGAAGAGACCCGACTTGATGATGCGCTGCAGGTCGAGAGCCAGGGAAAAACGTTGTGACCTGAGCTCCTTGACGACATCGGGCAGGGCCGAAGCCCAGCGCTTCCTGTCGAAGAGGATCGTTTCTTCGACGGCCGGATGTCCGGATACAATGGGCAGGCTCAGGGGCTCCACGAGCCAGTGGATACGGGCCTGAAGCTGTTCCTTCAACGTGATCGCCAGGGGGAGCGTATTGATCACGTCACCCATGGCTCCCAGTTTTATGAAGAGGATGTCCATGTGCACCCCATATACCATTGTTGGCAGGGGAAGACAAAGCCCTCGGAAGGCTCCGGTGCTGCGATATGCTTGATTCGTCCGGGGCTTAATGGTATGCCAAGCACGCCTCTTCGGGGTGAAACGCTACGAATGGAATGGGGTATGGCTGAGATACGCTCTTCTTCACACAGGTCCACCAATGCCAAGGTCTTCGATCTCATAACGGCCCAGGGCGTCCTGGGAAAGCGTATCCTGGACATCGGGGCCGGCAGGGGTCACTTGGTCCAGCTCCTGGGCAGCCATGTCAGGTCCCTGGGCGGGGTGCCCTCGGAAATCCTGTGCGCATGCGATCTTTTCCCGGAATACTTTCTCTATGACGAAATCCCGTGCGAAAGCATGGAGTTCGTCCAGAAGCTTCCCTTTGCCGGAGAGTCGTTCGACATGGTGTATGCCGTTGAGGTCATCGAGCACCTGAAGAATCCCTATGACTTCATCAGCGAGATGTACAGGGTGACCAGGCCTGGAGGCACGGCCATCGTCACCACCCCCAACATCCTCAATCTTTCGTCACGGGTGAGTTATCTCCTCACCGGTTTCTTCGAGATGTTCGGGCCGCTGTCCCTGGACCCCCGGGACGCCCGGAGGCAGTGGGGCCATATCATGCCGCTGTCCGTCTACTACCTGGCCCATGCCATGAGGACATCGGGTTTCACCTCGACAGAGATCCACGTGGACCGGCTCAAGAGATCCGCCCTGTTCCTCTCCCTCCTCCTGCTGCCGGCGCTCAGGCTCTCCTCCCACCTCTATGCCGCCCGGATCAGGAGGAAGAAGCCGGCGGTCCATGGAGACAATACCGGGCTCCTCAAGGCGATAAACAGTATGAAGGTGTACAGTTCCCGCAGCGTGATCCTGGCGGGAAGGAAATGAGCATGTATGCACCGGATCTGTTTCCGGGAAGGGAATAGACCATGAGACCGCAGGATATCATGAAGCTGGCTCTCTTCACGAGGAGGTTCGGCAAGTACCGGAACCCCTTCGCGTACCGCCTCTCGCGCACGCTCCTCAAGCTCGTTCTACCCAAGGATGACCATGATCCCCTCCGTACCGTAGCACCTTATGACCGGGGATACATCCATATAGACACCGGCAGGCTCCACGAATACGAGATCCTGTTTCACCACGAGTACGAGCCGGCCATCACCGACCTGATCAGACGCGTCGTCCGTGAAGGTGATGTATGCTTCGACATCGGTGCCAATGTGGGGAGCCTCACCCTGACCATGGCTTTCGCCGCCGGGGGCACCGGAAGGGTCGTCGCGGTGGAGCCGAATCCTCATATAGCGGAGAGGTTGAAGGCCAACATTGACCTCAACCGGCTCAACAACTGCACCGTCATCCAGGCGGCCGTCTCCGACACGAGGGGCACGGCGACCCTTCACGTCGCCCCTGAAGATGCCTTCCATCAGGGCAAATCCAGTCTCAAGCCAGTGGCGGGACTGCTGCGGGAGATCGTCGTCGAAACGGTCCGGGGTGAGGACCTGGCCCGGGAGGTGGGCCCTGGGCGGTGCACCTTCATCAAGATAGATGTGGAAGGGCATGACTTCATCGTGCTCAGGGAACTCTCGGGCATAGTGGAGGCCCACCGGCCTCACGTCGTGCTTGAGTATGACAGTCAGAACTGGGAGAATCATGGCAGTGAGGCCCGGCAGGCCCTGGCTTTTCTCGCACAGCTCGAATACCGGACCTACTTCATCAAGAACGATATCATCTTCCCCCTGACCGGTGATCTGCCGAACCACTGTGACATACTGGGCGTGCCGAAGCGGCTCGCACCCCAGGTTCACAGGACCCTTCCTGAGCGGTGAGAGGAAAGCCCATGCCTCGAATCATCGTGTTTGGAAAATCAAAGCGCCGGACGCGGAAGGTGGCTCACATCGTCCGTGCCTTTCGGGATCTCGGGAACGAGACGTTATGGCTGAACCCGGCAAGGATTAAGCGGTTCCTCGGCCAGGGAACCGACGCCTACATCCTGTGGAAGATACGCAGGTTCAAGCCCGAGATCATCTTCTTCCTCTCCATGGACATACCCTTGCCGGTTCTGACCCAGGTTGCCGGGACGGGAATCAAAACGGTCCAGTTCTATGTGGATTCATGGAGGCTTGAGGATATGGACAGGGTGGCGAGATGGGGTGCTCTGGCCGACTTTTTCCTCGTGACGGCGAGCGGACTCCATGATCGGTACCGTGCTGCAGGTATCCGGAATCCGATATTCTTCACGGATGCATGCGACCGTTACGACCACAAGAAGAGGCATGCGCTCCTGCCGATATGGAAGTCCGACGTGGCTTTCGTAGGGGCCGCACGCAAAGATGAACCCAGGGTAGCTCTCGTCGAGAGAATCGGTCAGACGTGCTCATTGAAGATCTACGGCAAGGAATGGCATCGGGTCGGTTTGAAGCCGACCCTGAAGGAGGTCGGCCCGCGCGGCTTCGGGTTGATCTGCTCGGGGGCGAAGATCGTCCTCGGGGCGGATGCCACGAGCGCCATAGAAGGGCACTGGTCCAACCGCCTGTGGC
>Ga0116164_10003437_pt1 | contig 10840 bp, 23 predicted proteins | sample AD_UKC109_MetaG_FD_89888 | JGI IMG/M metagenome (GOLD analysis project Ga0116164, IMG submission 89888) | Active sludge microbial communities of municipal wastewater-treating anaerobic digesters from Hong Kong - AD_UKC109_MetaG | ecosystem: Engineered > Bioreactor > Anaerobic > Digestate... | reverse complement strand
GTATTAAAGATGTTACTGAGGATCCTTTTTATAAAAATGTAAATCTTGCAAAATGATAGTCTACAAAACAATTGATGAATATTCCCGTGAAACTGGCAAAAAAATAGGGGAGAGAAAAGTTTTCGACAAACAACTCTGTGATTTTTCGGGAAAACCTATTGAGGAATTTCCTGGGAATCCGGTAATTTACATTTTGGATTACAATGATAACGATCCTTGTTATGGTGATCAAGAAGCCGAAAGATGGCTTTATAAGTGGAATGAAGAGAATGGAAGAGGAGATGCAGATCCAGATTCAAATGATTGGGAAGATTCAAACGAAATAGATTCTTATGAACTTTTTGGTCAAACTCATTATTGTTTTGGAACTGATGAAGATGGATCGGAAGTTTTTCCTCAGCTTTTAGAAGAAGCTAAAAAAGAAGGATTTGAAATAATTTCATTAGATCATTTACTTCGTTGGTCGAGAGGAAGAATGCTCGAGAAACTTTTCAAAGAGGGAAAATATAAACCGGAACAATTTATCGAAACTGATTGATAAAAGTGTAAAAAATTACAAAAACTGATTGATAAAAGTGTAATGAAAATATATCTTGTTATAGGCAAAAAAGGAAATCATGCATTTGAAAATAAAGAAGATGCTGAGAAATTTGCTAAGAAAAGAAGAAAAAAGGTTCATGAATTGGATAATTTAGCAGATCTTTTGTTTGGGATGCATGGAGTACACATTAAAGAACAAAAAAATGAAAAAAGTAAGAGTCGTAAAACTTGAAGAACTGAAAGATGCTGAAGTTCCTAACAATAAAGAAGTAGGATATTTTAAAGAGGGATTTATGATGGAGGAATGCATACCCCAAGTTGGAAGACAATTTTTGCTCTTTAGAGAAAATGGCATTCCTATGTGGCAAACAAGTACTGTCACGGAAATTATTGATAACGATATTTTCAAAACTCGGAATTCAATTTATCAAATAATTTTATTATGAGATATTTTTTAATTCGATTTAAATACGACCATTGGTGCCAAGGTTATGAAGATGCCTATGAAACCGTTTTGGTTAAAGAAACCACTTTTGATTTTGCTTGCCGATCAATTCAGGCGAAATATCGTAATGCAAGAGAATTTGAAAATTTAACTATTGAGAATTTATGACCTGCATTGTAGGATTAATTGATAAAAAAACAAAAACAGTTTACATTGGCGGTGACTCCGCCGGTGTTGGAAATTATAGTATTCGCTTAAGAAAAGATCCCAAAGTTTTTATTCGCGGGCCTTTTATCATGGGCTTTACCACCTCTTTTAGAATGGGGCAACTTTTAATGTCTGATGAGAGATTTAAGGTAAGACCTCAAAAAGAAAATGAAACGGATTACGAATATATGGTTTCCGCTTTTGTTCCTGCGGTTCAGAAATTATTTGAAGCCGGGGGTTTCTTAGAAGAGAATAGCAAAGTTAAACGTGGTGGAACTTTTCTTGTAGGATATAAAGGAAATCTTTATTGTATTGAAGGGGATTTTCAGGTTGCAGAGCATCACGACGAATTTAATGCTTGTGGTTGCGGGGAAGATTATGCAGTTGGATCTTTATATTCTACATCCAAAAAGAAAAAGATGAAACCCGAAGAAAAAGTTTTGGAAGCACTTGAAGCTGCTGAATATTTTTCAGCGGGGGTTAGAGGCCCATTCAATATATTAAAACTTAAATACGATGAAGGAACTAAATGAATTAAATCTGGCAGAACTAGAATCATTATATCGGTTATTAAACGAAGGAATTATACCTGATGAATATAGTACGAGTCAGCTTAAAGCAGAAGCCAGGGGGTTTCAATGTGGCCATGAGATGTGGAAAGAAAAATTAGACGAAAGACAAAAAAAACTAGGGAAAATTCGAATGGCGATTTTTAATAAAGTCAAAGAAATAAATTTCTAAAAAATGGCAGATATTACAAGAAAATTAGCAACAATTGAAAGGATCTCAGCTATAAATCCTATACCAGATGCTGATGCAATTGAAAGAGCAACAATTCGAGGATGGAATGTTGTTGTTAAAAAAGGAGAACATAAAGTAGGAGAGCTTGTTGTCTATTGTGAAATAGATTCAATAATGCCTGAAAGACCAGAATTTGAATTTCTTCGTCCGAGAGGATTTAGGATTAAGACCATAAAACTTCGTGGACAGGTTTCACAGGGAATTATATTTCCCCTTTCTATATTAGAAGGAAGAGATCTGTCTTTAGCAGATCCTAGGATACTGGGGGAAGTAACAGAAACCGGCTTTTCCGTCACCCTTCCAGAAGGAGCTGATGTGACTGAGGTCCTTGGGATTATAAAATATGAACCCCAAATCCCTGCTTGTCTTGCTGGTCTTGCAAAAGGAGCTTTCCCATCTCATTCAATTAAAACCGACGAAGAAAGGATTCAAAACCTTGTAGAGCTTTACGAAGAATATCGTACCAAATACACCTGGATTGCTACGGAAAAAGTCGATGGATCTTCAACAACTTATTCTATCGTCAATGATGAATTTGGTGTATCTTCTCGTAATCTTGAGCTCAAGGAAACCGAAGATAATACTTTTTGGAAAGTTGCAAGAGCTCTTGATGTTGAAACCAAGATGAGAAAGTATATGGCTGATCATAATCTTTCTGCTCTTACTCTTCAGGGGGAACTTCTTGGTGAAGGGATTCAGAAAAATAAGTATCATCTAAAAGGACACACAGTTAGATTTTTCCGGGTATTCGATCCAACAGCTTATTCATTTCTCCCTTATAGAGAATCTATCGAAGCCGTAAAAGAAATGGGCCTTGAATTTGTCCCCGTTGTAGAAATGGATATGACTCTTCCTGAAAAAATTGAAGATATTCTTCTTTATGCCGATGGAAAGTCTGCTCTTTATGAAACAGCACGAGAAGGTATTGTATTCATTGCAGATTAACTTATTGATAAAAGTGCAGATCTTAGTAAATTTCAAGGTCGACTTTCTTTCAAAGTAATTTCTAATAAATTCATTCTTAAACACGAAGAATAAAACTTTTTAGTTTCCTTAGTGTATAATTATATTAAAGTGTAAATAAATTATCATGGAAACTTTTTTAACTATTCTTATCGCTTATATTCTTGGAGTAGTTTTTTATTCAGCTATTGTTAGAAATAATGCAACGAATAAACATATCAAGGATATTAAAATTTGGCCAATTGTTTGGGATGGAGCTAAAGGCATGGCTATAGGTTTTGCTGCTGTAGGTGCTTTAATGTTTATTATTTCAAAAATTCTAATACTATTGTAAATATTTAACATTTTCTTAACGAATATAAATCCCTGCATATTTTTTATCCGGGGATTTTTTTGTACATTTACGAAAGATTAAATTAAAATAGGATGAGTAGTAACAAAAATAGAAAATAATATGAAAAAGAATTATCCACTTGTAATTATTACTTTCCTTTTTGGAATTTTCCTCTTCCTTTTCTTTAATAGCTGTACTCAAAATCAGAGAGCAAAGAATTTTGGGGGAAAAGCTGAGATAACTTTACCAGCAAATCAGAAACTTATCAATGCAACCTGGAAAGATGATAATCTTTGGTATCTTACACGACCAATGAGAGCAGATGAAACACCCGAGACTTACACATTCAGTGAAGAAAGTTCTTGGGGGGTATGGGAAGGTGCCTATATAATACACGAAAGAAAATGAATGCCAGAGATTTGCAAACAAGAACTTCCAAAGAAACAAGATTTGAAAAACCAAATCTTCCTGGATATTCTAGGGCTCGGAGATCCTTATGGGAGAAATTATCTGATCTTTCAATAAATACTTTTGCTGATAGGATAAAACTGATTATTGTTTTCACTTTAATTGGCTTAGGAACTATCCTTATTGGGGATCTTTTAAAATTGATTCCTCTTAGGGGAACCGGAATTGCTTGTCAAGTAATGGGATGGATTATAATTTCTATCGGATTTTTAATTCCTTTCTTTAAATGGATGGACGATAATAACGCATTTAAATGAAAAAAATTTTATTGATTATAGCTTTTTTAATTGCTTCAGCTTTGGTTTATTCACAGAATTCCAAAGAGAATACAATTATTACTTTAGGACATTATTTCAATGATGATTATTCTTTTTCCCTTGGAGGTCGTTTTTGCAAAGACGTTTATGCTACTTATGAACATAATTATGATTTCAAAACTCAGCTCCAAAGCAATTATATTGGTTTGGGTCTTAAAGCAGATAAATCTATAGTCTTTGTCAAATGGGGTGCTAAAACAGAAAAAGAAGGAACAACACACACAAATTACACAGACTATGGTATTGAGTACATTTGGATATTCTCTAAATATGAAAGGGAATTCCTGTATGGATTAACATTAACGAAAAGAAATGGAGTTGGATTTAAATTAGGATTATTATTTTAATTCATGTATTCAATTGTTTTTGCATCTTTTTTGGATATATAAAATAAAAACATGAATAAATGTGAGTTATGCGGAGAGGAGTTTACCCCGCCGAAAACCAATCCAAAAAAGAAATTTTGTTCTAATAAATGTGTTCAAGAAAATAAATCTAAGTTTCAAAAAAAATATAAAAACAGCGAAGAGGGGAAAAGAATAAATTCAGCAGCTCAAAAGATTGCTCAAAATAAACCCGAAGTAAAAGATAAAAAAAGTAAAAGTTTAAAAAAGATAGCAAATAAACCAGAGGTTAAAGAAAAATTTCAAAAATGGTCCAAAGAATTTCATAATAGAGAAGATATAAAAAAATCTACATCTGAGTGGACTAAGAAATTTCAAAAAAATAACCCCGAATTTTTGGAAAAATTTCATGAAAGAACTCGAGAATATTATGAGAGGGAATATCCAGCTGACAATATAGCAAGGGGAAATAAATCTCAAGCTGCTAAGAAGTTATTTGAAAATCTAGAACATCGAGAAAAAATATCGAAGATTTTTTCTGAAAAGTGGAAAGATGAAAATTTTGCTAATTACATGTTTTCTCGAAGATATGGATATAAAGACTTTCAATTTCCTTCTGGAAAGATAATAAGAATACAAGGATATGAAAATATAGCTCTGGAGGAGTTATTAGAAAAATTTGAAGAAAAAGATATATTTGTTGGGAAAGAAATAATAAATGAAGTTGGAAAAATTCATTATCACGAGAATGGAGTAGAGCATAGGTATTTTCCAGATATTTTTATTAAAAGCATTAATACAATATTTGAAGTAAAAAGTCAATTTACATACAAACAAAAAAAGAAAAGAAATTTATTAAAGATGAATGCTTGTTTAGAAAAAGGATTAAAATTTGAATTCTTAATATATTGATTATGAAAATAATTAAAGGGGATTTGATAGAACTTGCAAAACAAGGGCATTTTGATGTGATCACGCATGGGTGTAACTGTATGTGCTGTATGGGTGCTGGTATCGCAGTTCCAATGAAGCAGAATTTTGGTTGTGATAAATTTCCAAAAGAGGACAAGCAATACAAAGGTGACATCAATAAGCTTGGAACAATCGATTACCAAGTTGTAAATCTAGTTTTGCATAAACCCATTAAACTTGGGAATCTTAATTTATTAGCTCCTGATTTTGGCGGATTTCCTTTAATCGTGGTAAATTCATATACGCAATATCGATATGGATGGAACCATGTTGATGGGGATAAAAAACCAGTCGATTATGAAGCTATCACTCTTTGCATGAGAAAAATTAATCATGAATTTAAGGGTAAATCCATAGGACTTCCAAAAATTGGTTGCGGTCTGGCTGGCGGTGATTGGAATATTGTTTCAAAGATTTTCGAAAGGGAGCTTAAAGATATGGATGTAAATATAATAAACTAAACTAAAATTATTCGAACTATGAAAACAAAACTATTCTTAATCATCGTAATGGCATTATTAAGTATAAGCCTATACGCTCAAAAAACTCAAGTCCCTCAAATTGATGATAATACTGTTATTGTCAAAACAGAGGTCGATTCAATAACCTTTAATAGACTTAAGGTTACTTTGATAAGTAACGGATATAGAATAAAGGAACAAGATAAATCAATTGGTTATATACAAACTGATTATAAATCAATTGAAGGTAGCTCAGTTGCTATCGAACCAGAAATTGCGATCTCACTCTTAATAAGAAATTATGATATAAGTATGTATGCCGATTATAGATTTAAAGGATCAGCCGCTTTTGGGGGTGGAGATTACTCTGGAAGAGCAAGTTATCAACAAAGAAAAAATATAGGAAAGAGATTAGCATTTGACGAATTATGCAGAATTGCCAGCTTAATTGGCAATGAAATAAAATATGTTAAGCAATAATGAGTCCCAAAATCAACTATCACTACACAATACCCTTTAAAGACATAACAGACTTTCTATTTATACCTTGATAGCAATTTTTGCAGATACAATGGATGAGTTAAGGGTAAAAATGATTGGTTTTTATCATGATCATTGTTATCATTACTATTTTGGCCCAGTAGAAAATGTACCATTAAAATTAAAATGGCTCATATCTGACGAGGATAAAAAATTTGTATTTATTTTTGAAGAATCTAAACCTATTCAATATGACACTCAAATACAGAATACAAAAAATTAAGTTTCCAAACGAAAATCCGATTTTTGTTGCACAGTATAAATTTTTAGGAATCTGGATGAACATTGGAATTTCAAGAGGGCATTTTTTTAAGGAGACTGCTACTTTTTGCCAGTGCCTCCCCGAAGCAAAAGAGAGAATCAGAAAACATCGGGACATTATGAAACGATCTGGTAAGTGGCCCGAAAGAGAAACAATAAATATTTACGACGTATGAATATTTTTGAAAAAAATTATGGATCAGAGTATTCTGATGCCATAACAATGGTCCACAAAGAATTCAAAGAAGCTGGGGATAAAATTTTCGATGAAGCTTCAAAGATTCTTGAGTCTAAAAAAGTCCTAAACATGCCTAAATATCAAAGATTGAAAGCATTAGGATTTACTGCTGCTAAAGAAGTAGTAGAAGCTGAAAGGATTCTCTCCGAAAGAAAAATGCATGAAGATCTTGTTATCTTGGTGCAGCATTATCGAATGAGGTATCCTTTCAATAAATTCATTACATTGGAAAAAGTCCAGGAAATTTGCCAAAAGTACGGCCTTGTTTATGGTCCGGTCAGCAAATATACCGGATTCATCCCAGAAGTTAAATTGTCAGAAATGGAAAAATTCAAATTCAAAAAGGAAGATGGAGAGCTTGAATTTCAATTTGGGGGGAGCTGGTATGATGAAAAGGAATTAAAAACCCCATGGTCTGTTTTTCCTGGTAGTAAATATCTCGATGATCAGGACAGATATGATGAGTCCCTAAATGCAGGAAAACCTATGAACGAGTATTGCCGGTATAAAGATTCCGAGTTTTTAATATGCGCTCCCCTTAAAAATATGAATATATCTTCAAGAGAACAGATCATTAATTACAAAATTGTTCCTGTACCGGATCCAGTAGTTCTTAAGGAAGTTAAAGGCGGATTTTTAATCGTAACTGCCTGGGGGGATGAAGCTTCAGATCCAAATGTAGTTAACGAAATCAATAATTAAGTATGAAAGAATTTTCGCAATTAACTATTGAAAAATTAGGATATTATGTTTATACCTTAACCGATCCATTTGATGGATTTGTTTTCTATGTTGGGAAGGGGCAGGGTAACCGAGTTTTTGCTCATGTGAATGATGCTCTTGAAACTGAAACAGAATCAGATAAGCTAGACCATATTAGGTATCTGATATCTAAAGGATTTCCTCCCAGACATATTATTGTCAGGCATGGAATGGATGCAAAAACAGCATTTGAGGTTGAGGGAGCACTTATTGATGCATTTCAATTAGAAGGCCTTAAGAATGAGGTAAATGGCCATCATAACAATCAGAGAGGACGTAGGGATTGGCAGGATATAGAAATCGAATATGGAGCCGTTCCAGTGACCATAGACGACCCCGTTATTATTCTGAAGACATCAGATTGGAGTTGGGATAAAGTGTCTAATACGGTCATCTATGAGAACATACGCAAAGGCTGGTGGGTCTCAGGTGATAAGAGGAAGAAGATTAAGTATGCATTGGCTATAAAATCAGGTATTGTCAGAGAGGTCTATGCTATAGACCATTGGGACGATAACTGGGGTATTACCAACAAGAAGGGAACAGCATGCAAGAAGGATTTTGTTGGCACTGTGGCTCCTGCAAATATCAGGAATAAGTATATCCATAAGGATGTTTCAGCCTATTTTGCTATTCCGAGATTACAGAAAGCATATGTTAATGTAGATGACAAAAAGAAGGAAAAAAATCCCTAATATATTTTTTTATCTCGGAAAGTTTGATTATATTTAGAGGTAATTAAAAAAACAAAAAAAATGGAAACACTTAAAGTAAGAATGGGAGACGAAGTTGAAAACTTCAACAAAGAAGAATTTAACAATGTAATGAATGCTCTTTTCGGAAGCGAAGATAAGCATATTCATACCTACGATTCCGAGCATCCTTTTATGCAGCATGTTCACCTGTATCAGAGTTCTCTTTTTGATGATCTTAAGAAAATGATTTATGGAGAGCATAAAATTGAGATTTTAGATAAAGATGATAATACTGTTTTGGTAGTTAGCAAGGTTTAAGTGCGGATAAATAAAGAAAATGACCTTTAATTAGCTGGATAAAGAATAAAAAACTTAAAAATTAAAATTATGAAAAGATTAGGTATTTTTATTATTGGATTATTAATTTCAATAGGTGTTTGGGGCCAGGAAAATATTTCTTATATAAAAATCATTGAAGTTCCTAATACTTCTTCTAATGAATTATATGTAAAATGTAATGAATGGTTTGTAAGAACATTTAATTCTGCAGAATCTGTTATTGAGTTTAGTGATAAAGATAATGGAAAAATAATAGGAAAATATGTATTTCAGGCTACTATGATTTCTCGAATTAAATCAACAATAACTGTGGATATAAAAAATAATAAAATTAGGGTTAAATGTGATACACCAACAGTCATTTCTTTATCCCCGGATTTGCAAGAAGATCTTGTATTAACAGAAGAATATATTCAATATAAGTCATGGAGAAAGACTCTTTCTAAAATAAATTTAGAATGGGAAAATCTTGTAAAGAATTTGGAATCAAGCTTAATCGAAGATGAAGAAGATGAATGGTAATGAATTAAATTTTATAATTAATAAATAATTTAAATTTAATTTCTTAAAGTTTCCTTTTTCGCGAATAAATAAAATACTGTTATGAGAGCTAAAAAAGTAAATCAGTTATCTATGGATTTTGATTACAAAGATGAGGATCAATTTCCAGATGCTGAAGGTGAGGATCTCGATTTCTTAGAAAAATTAGCTTGGCAATTTGAAGAAAGATTTCCGATGGGAACTTATGCTTTTGGTTTTTGGCGCCCTGAAGAAGATGGTCCAGCTGTTTTCGAAGTTATAACAAGCGAAAATCCAGATAAGAAGTTTTTTGATGCTATGTATTTTAAGGCTGAAGGAGGATTCGGATTTAGTATTGGCGAAGGCCCAGTTAGAAAACCTATGTATCCTGAGTTGCTGAAGTTAAAAAACAAAGGGATAGAGGTTAAGAAATATTTAATATCTGATGATCGCTGGTCTGAATTTGAAAAAATGAGTTCTTAATTATGAGAGCAAAAACTGTTAATGAGAATAATCAATTTGAAAGAGGACAGGATCCTAAAGATGCTATGGATATCGGAAGATACAAAGATCTTAAGGATAAAGATTTTGATATATGGAATTTTTTCAGATTTCTTCAGTTTAAGGAAAATAAGGAAAGTAATGGAGTAACTTTTTATTCAAGAGGTGGGGGACAAGATGAATGCTATGATTTTAAAAGAATCTATTATTTTGATGAATATAACTGGATCTCTGATGAAGAGATAATGGATATATTTAGTAGTATTAATAAAAAAGAGCTTCTTAAAATTTCGGATAATATAGAATTATTAGCTTTTAAAGGTTCTACTCAACAGAGCACTTATTCTTTCCAAGTAGTATTTAAAGGAGATTATCAGGATTATATTGATAGAGGAGAGGAAGAGACTATTGAAAAAATAGAAGAATATATTTCAGAATACTTCACTGAAAATTCCGAAGAATTTATTAATTTTGAGGATGAGGAAATGGAAGATGAATAAAAATAAAAAAGAGGAAATGAAACTAGTTGCTGAATCCCTAAATGAAATAAAAAATAGGGAAAAATTGATTAAAAGAAGGGAAAAATTATTATCCGACTTAGAAAAAGCAAGATCTAATCATAAAAAAGCAGTGGATAGAAAGTCAGAATTTATTGAAAAATATGGAGAGGACGCTTGGTGGAATAATCTAAGCTATTACAAAGATGGGTATAATGCTTGGAAATATGAGAGAATGAGATATCCCGGAAAGGCTGCTTGGAATGGGGAAGGGCCCATACAGAGAGCGATAAATAATACATTTATTAAGAAATCCAATATTGAGGAGGAACTTAAAGAAATAGAGGCTAAATTATCTGGGGAGCAGGGGGAGACCGAATTAATGAATGATAAAGATGTATATATACCTGGGGTTTCGGAATATGACCCAGATCTGGATTATAAATATGCAATGACACATCCGGGCTATAAAGGACCCCCTGGAGGACCATATACAAATTATTATAACGATCTGGATTAATTTTTTCTTAAATTTTAACGTTTTTTCTTCCCAAACATCGTTGGTGTTTGGGAATTTTTGTTTATATTTATAGTGTAATTAAACTTAGTGAGATGAAAAAATTATATTTAGTAATC
>Ga0116164_10003434_pt1 | contig 10845 bp, 3 predicted proteins | sample AD_UKC109_MetaG_FD_89888 | JGI IMG/M metagenome (GOLD analysis project Ga0116164, IMG submission 89888) | Active sludge microbial communities of municipal wastewater-treating anaerobic digesters from Hong Kong - AD_UKC109_MetaG | ecosystem: Engineered > Bioreactor > Anaerobic > Digestate... | reverse complement strand
ATAATTTGCTGTATTATTTAAAAACAAAGACTCCTTTGCAAAAAAAGATGATGTACCATTAAATAGACATCCCCCTACATCACAATTCTGTGATACTATATTTATAACATCTACATTTATTAATTCAATATTTCCTCCGGAAGTAGCACTATTAATTGCAGCACCGTAATCAGTTATAATACAATCTGCAATAGATACATTTGAAATTGTTATAAAATCCGTATAATATAGAAGAAAAAGTGATATTTCAAAATTACCATTGATCATGGAAAGATTTTTTATGATTGTATGCTCTAATCCATTCATACCCAGAAAAAATTCTCCATTGTTTTCTGCATCAAGGATAGTTGTATTTTCACTATCGCCAATAATATTTACATAAGATTTACTGCCAAAAGGAAGTTGCAAAGGATTAGAAGATTTTTTATATTCTCCTGCTGCCAGATGTACAGTTCGTGGATTATCAGAATTTGAAGCAATATTTCTTACAGCAAAATTTATAGTCTTAAGAGGATCATTTGCAGTTAATCCGGAATTATTATCATCTCCATCAGGTGATACATACAAATCGTTATCAATTGGTTCCAAATAATTATGCAAAATATCATAATTATACTGGATGGGCATACCACTAGTGTGTCCAACAAAATAATCTGATGGTTCTTGAACGGTAAAAGTATCTACGATAATGGAAAATTCATTAAAATATAATGAATACATATAAATTTCACTAAAATATGCTGCTAAGTTGTTATAAATATTACATCTATTATCTTCATCGAATATTATCTCACAATCTTCCATTATTCCAATGGCTCCACCTGCCCGGGAGGCATAATTTTCACGAATTGTTGTACCAGATAAATTTACAATCGAGTTCCAAATTGATATTCCAGCTCCACCGATACTATAATTTCTTAATATTGAACAGTTTATTATACTACAAGTTAAACAATTGCTTTCATCATAAATGGAGATTCCTCCTCCGGTTAAAGGATAATTTACAGAACCTTGCCCATTAGTAATGGTAAGACCTCTAATTGTAATATTAATTTCATTTGACACTATTGCTACACAACTGGATAAGCGCTGCCCATTGATCACGGTTTGAGATATATATTGTGGATCACCGGTGATTAGTTCAAGACTAGCAACAGTAATGTTTTTTCCAGAATAATTGATATTCTCGTAATAGGTACCGGGATAAACGAGAATAGTATCGGAATCGGCAGAAGCATCGATGCCTGCCTGAATAGTCGTGAAGTCGCCGGTACCGTCCAGCTTGATCTGCCAGGTGGCACCAAAAGAGTTTACCGCAAAGAGCGCGAAGACGCAAAGAAAGAAGAAGAAAGCGACATGGCGAAATGTCGCCGGAAAGGCGACGTTGACCAACGTCGCATTCTGATTCAGCGACGAGGTAGAAAAACAGGGCGACGTTTGACAACGTCGCATTCGGAAAAATGTTTTTTTCACAAAAATCTCCTTTATGTTCTTAACCCAATGACTTCGTCATCTTGGGTCAAGTCCAAAGTACTGCGACCTGCCAGGTCGCACCGAAGCAACCTGGCTTATCACAGTATGTTTTTTTTTCATCGTACCACGACGTTATACGTCGTGTCTTTTTTCTCGACATGCAATATCGAGGTACAAGTTTTCTCATCGTACCACGACGTTATACGTCGTGTCTTTTTTTTTCGACATGCAATGCCGAGGTACGTGTTTTCTCGACGTGCAACGTCGATGTACTTTATTTTTCATCGATTATCAAAAACTTTCTTTCCATCACCTGAGAAGCAGTGATGATCTTATAAATATATATTCCCTGAGTCAACTGATTGCCGGATTCATCCTTTCCATCCCAGGTTACGGAATATTCGCCTGCCGGTTGCCTGCCCGCCACGAGGATTTTTACCTTTCCACCCTTCAAGTCGTAAACAGCTACTTCGAGTTCCAGTGCGCCGGATAAGCTATAATAAATAGTCTTTTGATCCGAACATCGACCAGGACTTTTTAGCACCACTTGTGGAACGGGTTCGATGAAAGGGTGTTCCTCGTTAATAAAAGACACATAATAAAACCGCTGTTTCTTACTCAAATCTATCTTATTTGCTATGGGAATGCCGGTAGAAGGATCGATTACATTGTATTCATCGAATCGCTTTTTCGTTCCATTTTCATAATAGGCAAATTCTATTTCCAAACTGCTGTTTTGGGTTTTCCCGAGGTAAGCACAAATATCTACCAGACTATCCTGAACCGCTTTAGCGCCCTTACATTCTCCATCCGCCAAAACTGCGATTTCATCCGGCAGATTTGTTGCAGGCAGTTTTATATAAATAGGAATGTAATCTTCCTCTTCCTCAAAAGAATATTCCCGAACAGGTGGAATTTGAAATGGTTCGGCAGGCTTTGTAACAGACCAGCTAAAATCATCGATAGTTTCAGTACATTGCACGATGACCATTTCTCCGGGACTGATTGTATAGCCTGTTTCGGGCCATTCGCCATTTATTTTTTTCAAGCTCCAACTTCGGCTTTGGATAGAATAAATGTAATCCAGGTAACCGTGGAAAGCATCATAAACCTGTTGAGTGTCTTCCAGAAAATAACCGATCCAATTTTCTTGTCCGGCATGAAGTCGGAATTCCGTTTCCGCCGGGCATCTGACACCAGAAATCCGCAGCGAATCGGCATGTTTCATTTTGAATTTATAACCCTGAAAGCTGTTAACCTGATGAGTGCCGTTTGTCCAACATTGTATGAATTCGTAATTAAAGAAAACCATTTCATGTTTGCCCCAATCCATTTTGTTTTTAATCTGATCAAAGAAATATTGCACCTGATGGGCGTAGGGTTTATCTTCCATATTCAAAACATCGAAGCACAACCAGTTGAATCCCCGATCAAGCCGGTAAGTACGAGAAATACATTCTAACAGCGAATCCCCCGGAGCAGATACAACAAGCGCTTCTTCGATGGTAGAATAAGGCTGCCCTTCTCCATAACCGATAATTTTACCATACAAAGAGCTTCCGAGTACCATCATCATCAATATCAGTTTTTTCATGTTCCTTCCCTACGTTTACTGATTTGAATTTTGATTTTATTTGTTCGCTGTCAAATTATTTATCAGAATGGATATAATTGATTGTTCATTTTTCCAGTACACTTTTTCAATAAGTTACATTTAATGAAATTGATAAAATTGTACATATTCTTAGATATTTTATCATAGCATTGTTATTTTAAAACATGAAATTCCAAGCAGAATCCTAACATGATTCAATTTGATTAGCCGCACGTGTAAACGTGTGGTCGGCGATAAAGACACAGAAAACCCTGAATGGGTTGAACCAACACAACATTTGTTCAATCCCTTCAGGATTGCGACCATTAGAAACATGTAACTGCACGTTGCACGTGCGGAGAATCACATATTGCCCTTTCAGGGCTTTCAATTTTATTCCAATGTCGATTTACAAAACGAAAATAAAATTCGGCAGTGTTCAATTAACAGTGCACTTTCTCAAATGAAAAATGTTCTATTTTCATTAAGAATAATAATTGCTTGAAAACCTACAAATCTGATGCAGTGGGCATTCTTCGCAAAGAGGTTGTCGTTTACGGCAAAAATCCTTTCCCAGTTTCACGATCTGGGCATGATAATCCTGAAAAAGATCGACCTCGTGCGGCAGATTCTGGCTGAAAAAATCCTGCATCTGCTGATAACTCCAATCCGCACCGGTCGATCCTAACCTGCTGAAAATTCTTCTCGTGTAAGCATCGATCACAAAGACCGGCAACTCTCCGGCGTAAAGCAGGATCGAATCTGCCGTTTCTGCCCCGATGCCGTTGATTTGCAGCAATCTGTTTCTAATTTCCGGCAGATCGGTGGTAAACATCTCTGCCAGTTTGCCGTCGAATTCACCAAACAAAAAATTGCAGAAATTCTTCAGCTTTTTCGCTTTTTGATTGTAATACAAAGTCGATTTGATCAGCGGGGTAATTCGTTCCATTTCCGCATTATGAATCGCTTCCAACGAACACAGGTTTTCTCTCTTCAGTTTCTGGATCGCCTTTTCCACATTCTGCCAACTGACGCTCTGCGTTAAAATCGCACCGATGATGATCTCGTCTTTCGTTTCGCCGGGCCACCAATGTTGATGCCCAAACCGGGAGTTCAAAATTTCATATAATCTGGTCAGATCATAAGTTGCGGGCATGCTTAACTCCCCTGATTTATAGGTTTTTACAGAAACGATTTTGTTAAATTTTGCTGAACCATTTGGACAGGAAATCATAGATTTCCATATCCGACATCGTGATCATGGTGCGAGAAGGAACGGTATCCTTAAAATATTGACCATAGCGTTTGGTGAGAATTCTGTTATCCAGCACCAACACGACACCGCGGTCGGTTTTATTGCGAATAAGCCGTCCAAAACCCTGGCGATATTTGAGGAGAGCGTTGGGCAGCATATAATGCATGAAACTGTCTTTTCCTTCCGTATCCAATTTTTCCAGATAGGCTTCCACGATCGGCTCGGAAGGCACCATGAACGGCAATTTATGCAGAATCAATAATTCCAGCGATTCACCCGGCACATCGATCCCTTCCCAAAACGAGTTCGTTCCCAGCAAAACAGAAGAACGATGCTGACGAAACTCCTTCAACATGGCGGTGCGTCCCATGCCTTTTCCTTGCGCCAGAAGCAAAATATCTTTGGCATAAAATTCATCTGCCAGGCTGTCGTAAACGTCGTTCAGACTTTTATACGCTGTGAAAAGCACCATCGTGCCGGCTTTGGAAACTTCCACGCTGCGCCGAATGAGTTCCAGACTTTGCGAAGAGAAAAAGCGGTCTTTCGGATCGGGCAGAAATCCGGCAACCAAAACCATCGACTGTTTCAGATAATCGAAAGGCGACTGCACCACCAGTTCCTGTACAAATCCCTCTTCCAGCAGATCGAGTCCCATTCTGTCGGCAAAATATTTGAATTTATCGCGGATCGCCATGGTGGCGGAGGTGAAGACCACAGTTTTCATCTTTTCATAAAGCCTTTTGTGGAAAATCGTGTTCACTTCCAACGGACAGTAACACAAAAAACCGGCAGGATATTTTTCGTCGGAAGTCGGGAAATTTTCCATCCAAAAAGCGTATTCCGCCAATTCCGGATTGAAATAAGTGTGCATCAGATTGTCGTATTCATCGAGTCGTTGCTGCACGCTTTCCAGAATTTCCAGATTTTGTCCGTGTTCGATAAATCGTTGTTTATTTGTCTTGGAAAGCATCTCCACCAGCGGACGGAAAGCATGGGAAAATCCATCCCAGAAATTGATGATTTTACTCAGATCGTTCGTCAGGAAGGGATGAGCTTCCATATCTTTGATGCGCAGTTTTCCGTAACTTCCCTTCTTTTCCACCGTTTTTCGGATTTCCAGGAAGAATTGCTCGAAAATGTCTTTGTTACTTTCCAGCAGACTTATCACCTTTTCGATTTGTTCGAGGAAAGCCACTTTATCGGGGAAATCACTTTTCACGGCAGCAGTTTTCAGATTCACCAAAATGCCGTGCTGATACTTCTTTTTGGCGACAAACAGGGAAGCGAAAAAGTTGTTGATATCGGGATAAGAAAGCGATGAGCCCAATTCCACCTGCGCCAGTTGCGGCAGGTTATGAGCTTCATCGACGATGAGGTATTCAAACTCGCCCAAAGTTGCCGAATCGGTAACCATATCCGCCAGAAGCAAATGATGATTGATAATCACCAGATTCGATTCTTCGGCTTTTTTGCGGATTTGCATCAGGTAGCACTGTCGATAATGCGGACAGCGTTTCCCGCGGCAGATAAAAGATTCGGCAGAAAGTTTTTTCCAGAGGCTGGCATCGCGGTTTACATCGAACGAGCTATTTTCCGAAATGTCTCCCGTTTTGGTAAATTCTTTCCAGACCAGCAGATTGAGAAGAGCCAGCATTTCGTTGAAGCTGAGCATTCTTTCCATCTCCATGCTCACTTCCAGCCACTTTTTTTCACAGATATAATTACGTCGTCCCTTTAGTAAAGTGGCTTTGAAAGGCAGGTTTATACACTTGCTCACGGTGGGCAGATCTTTATAAAAAAGCTGTTCCTGCAGGTTTTTTGTGTTGGTGGAAATCACCACTTTTTGATTGTCGTTCAGGTAGGAAAAAATGATGGAAGGAACCAGATAAGCCAGCGATTTTCCGACGCCGGTTCCGGCTTCCACCATCAGAAATTCACTTCTTTCATATTTATCTAGGATCGCTTTCGCCATCTCGATCTGACCTTCCCGCAGCTCGTATTTCTCGAACTCACGATCGAAAAGACCTCCGGCTGCAAATACTTCTTCGATGTTTACCAGCCGGATTTGTTCCGGTTTATGCTCGATGTAATTACGGTTATGAAAATCGATTTTGGAACTCTGTTTTTTGGTCAGAAGCGCCGTTTTCTTTTGTTCTTCCACGATCTTATCCAAAAGGTAGGCAAGCCCGGTCAAAGAGCGGCTGGCAACGGCGATATCCAGCAAACGGTGATTGATCGCCAGCGGAATGTTTTCATCGATAAATTGCAGCAGGGAAACCAGAATATCGGCTGTGGCTTTGGCGTCGGCGATGGCACGATGCGCTTGTGAAAGATCGATGCCAAAATATTCGGCGACCGTTCCCAATTTATGATTTTGAATAAACGGCAGGTAAATTCTGCTCAGATCGAGAGTGTCCAGAGTATGGTTGGAAAGGCGGGGGAAGTTGTTTTTATCGTATTTGGTATTTAGGAAACCTATATCGAAAGAAGCGTTGTGGCAAACCACGATGTCCGTTCCCAGAAATTCCAATAATTTCAGAAGAGCGTCGGTAAGTTTGTCGCCGCCGGCGAGCTGTTCATCTGTGATATTGGTGAGTTGTTTGATAAACCGCGGCACCGGTTTTTGCGGTTTGATGAAAAGAGAGAATCTCGCGGTTTCGTAGGCATTTTGATAGCGCACGGCGCCGATCTCGATAATCTCATCTTCGTTAAAATCGAAACCGGTAGTCTCAATGTCCAAAGCAACAAAATTAATCAAATCTTTCATGAAATTCCAAAATTGAATTTTTTATCAGTTACGGGAAAAGTTGAATTCGATCAACGTTCCAACTGATAGCGTTGCAGTTTTTTGATCAGCCCCTGGCGACTGAGTCCCAGTTTTTTGGCAGCCTGAGTCTGATTCCAGTCGGTTTCTTCCAGCACGTTCAGGATCATCTGTTTTTCCAGGTCTTCCACGGCATCTTTCAGGCTTTTCTTTTCCAGCATCTGCACGGTTTCCTGGTTGTCCTGGAAGCGGAAAATCTCTTCCGAAAGGTCGGAAGCATGGATAGATGAATTCGGCTCTGCCAAAGTAACCGCGCGTTCGATCTCATTTTCCAGCTGACGGATATTGCCGGGCCAATCGTAATTCATCAAATATTTCATGGCTTCATCGGTGATGCCGTTCACTTTTTTATCCAGTTTGCGGCAATAACTATCCAGGAAATGCACTGCCAGCAGCGGAATATCGGATTTACGTTCTGCCAGGGAAGGCACTTCGATGCGGATCACATTCAGGCGATAGAGCAGATCGAGACGAAATTCGCCTTTTTCCACTTTTTCCCGCAAAGAAACATTGGTAGCACAGATCACGCGTACATCCAGCTTTTGGGTATTCGTAGAGCCGACACGTTTAATCTCGCCTTCCTGCAGGAAGCGCAGAAGTTTTGCTTGAGTGGAAAGGCTGATGTCAGCAATTTCATCGAGGAAGAAAGTACCGCCGTCGGCTACTTCAAACAGACCTTTTTTATCGTGCGTGGCACCGGTAAAAGCCCCTTTCACATGTCCGAAAAGTTCGCTTTCCAGGAGTGTTTCCGGTAAAGCTCCGCAATATTGAGCTACAAATTGTTTGTTGCGGCGATTGCTACTGTAATGAATGGCGCGGGCGATCAATTCTTTACCCGTACCGCTGGCGCCTTCCAAAAGAACGGTGGTGGGGGCATTTTTGATCTTTTCGATCATGCGGAAGATTTCCTGCATTTTCTCGCTCTTTCCGATAATATTGGTGAAAGTATTGGCGGCGGCGAGTTCTTCGCGAATTCCTTCGTGGGTTTTCTGCAAATTTTCAAAGGAAATATTTTCCACGATGACGACGATCTGATTGCAAAGCGCACTGATGAGATTATACATTTTTTCCGTAAAATAATGAGAGCTGCGTTTGGTGAAAAGACAGATCACACCTTTGCGCTCGTTACGCACCGAAAGCGGATAAGAAATGATGTTATTGAATTTGGGTGCAAAATGCGGCTGCTTATAATTTTTACTAACGCCCTCGGCAAAAGTATTCTGCACCACATCCATAATAACGGAGAAATCGGCATCCTGATTTGAGAAATTATTCATAATCAGGTATTCCCAAGCATCTTTGACGAGTTTGTTATTGTAAAGCACAAAAACTCCGCCGTCGGCTTCGGCAAAATCTACCAGTTTATCGAGCGCCGTTTCCAGCAATACGTCGAAATCCGTGATGGAATTGAGCTGCTGAGTGATCTCGTAAAATTTGTTTAAAAGCGTTTCCTGCTGTTTGGATTCTTTCAGTTCCTTTTCGTATTTGGAATTGATTTTTTGAATGAGTAAATCATTCTTTTCCAGGAACTTAATTGCCTCGAATCTTTGAATAAGTTTGCGATTATCATTCAGAATTTGCAGAGCTTGTTCCCAATCTTCCTTTTCCAGCAGAAGTGCTGCATATTCGTAATTAGCCATTGCCAGTTCAAAATCGTTGTTGGTTTTCACGAATTTTTCGATGGCTTTTTTCAAATCTTCGATGGCTTTATCGATGTCTTCCCGGTCGATCATAGCATAGATGTAATAGCATTTTCCCATTTGAAAATCATTCTGCATTTCCTCGGCTATTTTCATTGCCTGATCCAGATAATAGTTGGCGCTTTCCAGGTTGCGTGTCATGATGAAATAGAGGGCATGATTCTGAGCGCCTTCCAGAATCTTATCACGATAATCGATGCCTTTGAAATAGTCGAAACTCTCTACCAGATAGGCATAAGCTTCTTTGAATTTATGCAATTGCGTAAGCACGCTGCCCATGTTGCCGTAAAGTTCGGCACGAATGAATTCATCGGCGATCACGGAAAGCAACTCTTTGGCTTTGGCATAAAAATCGAGAGCCAGATTGTATTCGCCGCGTTTGGCAAAAAGCTCTCCCAGATTGATGTAAGCGCGACAGATGCCTTCGGAAAAATTGTGATCCTTCGACTTTTTGATCGCTTGCTCATAATAATCGATGGCTTTGGTAAAGTCGCCGGAACGAAAATAGAGTGCACCCAAATCATTGAGAGACGAGATCACATTTTTGTAGAGATTGAATTCGATGGAAATTTGCAGAGAATTATTGAACGCTTCATCGGCTTTTTTATATTTGCCGTTATCCATGTAGGTTTTACCGATGTTGATATAAGTAAATGTCATGCGGTTGCGGTCGTTCAACAACTTGTGGATTTTGAGAGCTTCGTTCAGATAATGCAGGGCTTTTTTATAATCGCTGCGATCATCGAACAGGTAGCCGAGATTGCTGTAACAAACCGAAATGCCGAATAAATTATATCTTTCCTGTTCATACTGCAGACTCTTCATATACAGAATTTCAGCAGAGTTCAAATCGCCATGAAATACTTTCAGAACTCCCAGATTGTTGTAAACCGCCGCCAGTCCTTCCGTATCATCCAATTTCATGTAAAGTTTCTCGGCATCGACGAATTCCTGTTCCGCTTTATTCCATTCATTCGTATAATAAAAAACCTGTCCGCGGGTTTTATTCACATCGGCTTTGATTTTTAATCTGCGATCCGGCTCTTTCAGGTTATCCGCCAGTTGGGAAGTGAAAGCTGCCTGTTCCAGAGCTTCGTCGAATTTTTCCATTTCTTCCAGGACGGCGGCTTTCAGAAGAGTGACCTTGCATTTCAGATAATCGTGTTGAGACTCGCTGGAATACTTTTTCAGAATTTCCAGAGCAAAAGCGGATGAGCCAACATTATTCAGACATTGCGCCAGTTTGTAAACGATGTCGTCAGCCGGAAAAGAATGTTCGGTACAGATTTTCAGTGCTTTGCGGAAATATTCGGCGGCAATATCCGATTTCGACATATTAATATTCGCATCACCCATACTACTGAGAATATTGACCTGTTCGGTCGGATCTTTTACCAATTTCAATAATTCTGAACTTAATTGGACGACAGCATCATAATCCCGCAGAGCTTTATTTCTCCGGATCAGGTTGGAAAGAAATTTTTCCTCATATCTGGCAAGTCCGGTCAGGATTTCCTCGGCGACATCTTCGGAGAGAATTTTCCAGATGGGAGAGAGGAGTTCATATTGTTTCTCGGCAGACAGATTCAGAAAATATTCTTTTAGTAAAAATCCTTTTTTTACATAATGAATGTCACCGATTCGATAAATCAGTTTTATCTTCAAAAGTACATTCAAATCTTTTTCAAATGAAATCTGTCCGTAGAGTTTTTTCAGAATTTCCTTATTGCTGTGATGATCTAATAAAAAGATGTTCAGCAGAAGGTTTCGCTGCTTTTCCGAAAGTGTTTCGATTTGTTGTTCCAATACTTTTTCAATCCCGATCTTCTTATCCAGAAAATTCGAGAGATCCAGCTTTTTATTGCTTATGGAATGCTGTAAGATGTAGCTGAAGATAGCCGGATTGCCGTTGGATATATTTTGCAGTATCTCACTTTCAGTATGGAAGGTATCCTGGTTTCCTGGAAGAAGTTTTAATAAAATCTCCCGATTATCTTCT
>Ga0116164_10003431_pt1 | contig 10851 bp, 7 predicted proteins | sample AD_UKC109_MetaG_FD_89888 | JGI IMG/M metagenome (GOLD analysis project Ga0116164, IMG submission 89888) | Active sludge microbial communities of municipal wastewater-treating anaerobic digesters from Hong Kong - AD_UKC109_MetaG | ecosystem: Engineered > Bioreactor > Anaerobic > Digestate... | reverse complement strand
TCAAATATATTCTACCCAAATTTCCGTAATGGTCTCTCATATCGGAATTTTGTTCCTGGCTGATTTCCAAACATTTTTTGTATTTTTGCAAGGCAGACGGGTAATTTCCCATATCTTCGTAAGTAAATCCCATACTGGAAAGAGAATTAATTATCGCGGAATTGTCGTTCAACTTTTCCGCCATTTCCAAAGCTTTTTTATGATACTGTAAAGCTTTCTCGTAATCTTCGATGTTTTGATAAGTCGCACCTAAGTTATTGTATGCTTTTGCAATATTGGGTTTATCGGACATCTCCTGAAAGATGAGTAGTGCCTGATTATAATGTTCGATAGCCTCCTCGTAATTCTCCAGTTTGGCAAAAACGATGCCTATATTATTATGGCTGGAAGCAATAATCACCTGATCACCCAGTTCTCTTGCCATCTTCAAAGCTTTAAAATGATACTCCAGAGCTTTATCCAGATAATTTAGGCTCACATAAAAATAGCCGATATTATTAAGAGCGTTGGCAATCACCTTTTTATCGCCATTCTTTTCCTGCATATGCAGAGCTTCCTGCATATAATCTATCGCTTTCGAATAATCCTTTTGCGTCCAATACAACAAGCCCAAATTGATCAGACTGGTAGAAACTCCTTTATAATCATTACTTTTTTTCTTTATTTCCATCGATAATTTATTATATTTTTCAGAGGCTTCCAGATTTCCCATATGCATAGAGAGTAATCCTATATTATTATATACTTTCCCCAATCCTTCCTCATCATTTATTTGCGCAAATATATCCTGCGCTTTTATATAATTGTCGTATGCTTCCTGCCAATTGCCCTTACGAAAATTAATATGCCCTCTCATATTCCAGGCTGCAGCGATACCGGCTTGGTAACCTTCCACCTCGGATATAGCATAAGCTTTCTCGGCATAAGAAGTAGCAGCTTTGATGTCGGATGTCGCAAAGTTATGAGCAAGTTTAAGCATAATATCTATTTTGTCTGTTCCTTCGGCGTTTTTCAAAGCAGCTTCCAAACTATCCACATAGCTCTGTTCCGCAAATAAAGCCAATGTGAGTAAGATCATAATCAGTAAGCATCTATATTTCATTAAATCCTCCCAAAAATTTACCAAGTCATTTCACTAAATAAATAGCAAATGTCCACAAAAAGTTTTATCGGAATGCTTGCTTCCAGAAATCCTGATGGGGATATCTTTCTGACTCGCTCAATAAATCGGATTGGAAGATTTTTTTATTGACTCAAATCAGCATATTTTGCTTGGGTGGAAACGGTTGTAAGAAATTAATGTGAAGTCGGTCCGTTCCCTATCTGAATAAAAGGAGAAAAAATTGGATAACGTTTCGACAAGAAATTTGTTACTTACTGTTTTATTAATATTATCATTCGGTTTAAGATCACAACAATCGGCATTTCCTATCAAAGTGGGAGTTTACAATAATTATCCGAAAGTTTATCTGAATGAAAACGGACAAGTTGCAGGTATTTTTCCGGAGATATTTCAATTGATCGCTTCGGCAGAAAATTGGCAGGTAGAGTACGTTCCCGGCAACTGGAACGAATGTCTGCAACGTTTACAGAATCAGGAAATCGATATTATGGTCGATGTCGCCCTCTCCGATGACCGACAAAAGATTTTCGATTTCAACAATGAATCCGTGCTGATCAGTTGGGGGACTATTTACACCAAATCACGACCTAATATCAATTCTGTTTTGGATTTGAGCGATAAAAACATCGCTGTAATGAAAAACAGCATTCTGACGACGGGACAAGATGGCATATACAATCTGGTACAACGTTATGAAGTGAAATGTAAATTCATCGAAGTAGATGATTATGAACAGGTTTTTGAACTGGTGCGACAGGAAAAAGCAGATGCCGGGATTGTTAATCGTCATTTCGGAGCAGCATTTGGCAAACAATATGGGCTGATTAAAAGCAATTTCATTTTCTTGCCCAGCCAACTTCGCTTCGCTTTCCCCAAAAATTCGTCTCATTCCGCTTTCCTGATAGAAAAAATAGATAAACATCTTACCCGGTTAGAAAATGACATGAATTCGGATTATTATACTATTCTTACCAAATACAATCTCTATCCCAAAAAAGCTTCTCCGTTATGGCTGATGCCACTGTTAATCCTACTTTGCCTGCTAACGATTTTCTTCATTATTAGTTCTCTGATCATGAAATGGCGGATCAAACAAAAAACTTTAGAATTGCAGACAGCGAACGATGATCTGAAACGGGAAATAACTAAACATCGGGAAACCCTGGCAGAGCTGGAGAAAAGCAGAGAAATTTATCGCAATTTCGTCGAGAATATTCCCGGTCTGGTTTTCATGTACGATCAATCTTCAGACGGAAACCGTTTACCGATCATCACTACCAATCGTCATGAAGAGTTCTTGGGCAAGATAATCGCAGATAGCATTAAATCCGATTATAATAATTTCTTCAATTTCATCATACCGGAAGATTGGAATAAACTGCAGAAAGTAGCTCTCACAATAGAAAATACGAAGCAAAATCTGGATTTCGAGTATCGGGTGAAACTCTCGGAAGATAGAGTGAAATGGTTCCGGGTTTTAGGAAAAGTAAAGATGCTGGAAGACGGTAAAACCCGCTGGCAGGGCGTTATTCTCGATGTCGATGATCGAAAAAAAATCGAACGCGAACTCGAGCTTTATCGTGAACAACTGGAAAAACTGGTGGAATGCAGAACCATAGATCTGGAACAAAAAACCAGCGAGCTGGAAAAAGCTAATCAGGAATTACTAGAAGCCGACCGATTGAAATCGATCTTTCTTGCCAGCATGAGTCATGAACTGCGTACACCGCTCAATTCCATCATTGGATTCACCGGTATCCTCCTGATGGGAATGGTCGGAGATTTGACGGACGAACAACGTTACCAACTGGATATCGTAAAAAAAAGTGCCAGCCATCTTTTGGACTTGATCAACGATATATTGGACATTTCAAAAATCGAGGCAAATAAAGCTGAACTGGCTTGTCAGCAGTTTTTTATCAACGATCTGATCCACGAAGTGATCCAACTTCTGCAACCAAAAGCCGCTGAAAAAGGTATCAATTTGTTTTATGAGGCTGCCGAAAGAATAGACATTTACAGTGACCAGCGTCGTCTAAAACAGATTTTGATCAATCTGGCATCCAATGCCGTCAAATTCACCGAAAAAGGAAATGTAACCTTCACTTCTGAAAAACTAAAATCCGGTGAGATGATAATTACTGTAACGGACACAGGTAAAGGCGTCAAACCGGAAGACATGAAAAAGTTATTCGAGCCGTTCCAGCAAATCGACGCTTCCTTAACCAAGAAACAGGAAGGAACCGGTCTGGGATTGCATCTCACTCAAAAGATAGTAACCCTTTTAAACGGGAAAATAACCGTGCAAAGTGAATTCGGTAAAGGTACTACATTTAGAGTAACCCTGCCGGATTTGAGGGAGGAATAACATGAAAACCGTCCTTTTAATTGAAGATAACGCAGCCAACCTGTATCTGATCACATACATGCTGGAAAAGAGCGGACTAAAAGTAATCTCGACCAAAGAAGGTCTGGAAGGCATAAAGCTGGCATTAGAAAAGCAACCCGATTTGATCATCATGGATGTGCAGCTACCGGACATCAACGGTTTGGAAGCAACCCGCCGCATTCGTCTCGACAAAAGGGGAAAAGACCTTACCATCGTCGCTCTTACGTCATACGCCATGACCGGCGATAAACAGAGAGCGCTCGATGCCGGTTGTTCAGGCTATATGGAGAAACCGATTAATCCGGAAATATTTATTTCCGAGCTCAGTAAATTTTTATATCCGGAGAAGGAGAAATAATGCGTATTCTGGTGGTCGATGATATTAAGGAAGTTCGTTATATGTTAGAAGTAATTCTGAAATCCCAGGGTTACGAAATCGTGGCGGCAGAGAATGGCGAAGTTGCTTTGAAGCGTTTGAAAGAACAGAATTTCGATTTGATAATTTCCGACATTCTGATGCCGGTAATGGATGGTTTTCAACTCTGTAAAATCACTAAAAAAGAATATCCTCATCTTCCCTTTATTTTTTATTCCGCTACTTATATCGATATCAAAGATAAAGAATTCGCCCTGGGATTGGGAGCCGATCTTTTTCTGGTAAAACCCTTACCTCCGGACGAATTGCTTTCCGAAATCAGTGGACTTATCAACCGGATTCAAACGGATAAAGTCGAGACCAAAGAACCCACGATCAGCGATGAAAAGGATATCTATAAGTATTACAGCGAACGCCTGGTACATAAATTGGAAACCAAACTGATAGAACTGGAAAAGGAAATCGAGCGCAGAATCGAAGCAGAAAAAAATTTGAAAAAGATTATCAAGGAAAAGGAAACACTCCTGCAGGAACTTTATCATCGCACCAAAAACAACATGCAGATCATCATTTCCATGCTGAAATTATATTCCCGCAAAATCACTCAAACCGAGTGGAAAGCTATTTTCAAAGATATCGAAAATAAAATCCGTACCATGTCGCTGGTTCAACAAAAGCTTTACGAATCAAATAATTTGTCTCAGGTCAATCTCCGCAGTTACTTTGAAAGCCTTCTCGATATTATTGAAAGCAGTTATTTATCTTCCAATTCTAATATTCATATCAAAACCGATATAGCCGATTTCGAGGTTCTGCTCGATACGGCAATTCCTCTCGGTTTCGTGGCAAACGAGTTGATCACAAATGCTATCAAACATGCCTACTCCGGTTCGGAAGGCACGATTTATGTTCGACTTTGGAAAGATGATAAAAACAAAATCATTTTATTAGTGGAAGACGAAGGTAAAGGGCTTCTCGCCGATGTCGATATCAATTCTCCTGATAATCTCGGCATGTTCCTGATAACAGGCATTGTGGAAAAACAGCTTCAGGGAAAAATAACTCATAAAAATGAGAACGGGTTGAAATGGCAGATAACCATCGCTCAGGAATGCTACACAAAAAGGGTGTAAAATGAATCACACACATAAAGTTTTGATCGTGGAAGATGAAACGATCGTCGCTTTATCCCTGAAAACAGAATTGGAATCTTACGGTTTTTCAGTTTTGGAACCGGTCGCTTCGGGCGAAAAAGCAATTGCGATCATACGTCATGAATGCCCCTCATTGATTCTGTTAGACATTCGCTTATCCGGTGATCTTACCGGATTAGATGTAGCCAGAACTCCCATGTCTCATGCTCATTCCGGATTAATCATTTTCATGACCGGTTACATTACGCCGGCTATCAAGGCGGAAGCGCTGAAACTTAATCCCGTCGCCTTCCTGGAAAAACCGGTGGATATCTGTGATATTCTTACTGCTTTAGGTCATTGATCAAGATTTTGTAATGATAATTTTTGGTCTCACCACACCGGCTCTGATTTGCGTATGACCGTTGATGTAAGCTGATTTCCCATCACATTTTTGGAAGAAATCCGCATATGCTTCGAACATAGCAAAATCACCAAAACCTTCCGTGATGATCAGCGGGAAGGGAATGTTCTCGTTCCCGGTCAAAGCCACACCGATTTCATCTCCGATAAATTCTACCAGATCGGGATTATCGATGCAGGCTGCCACCACGCCTTTCACCTTTTGCTTTTCCGCTTTCCGCAAAAATCCCAGATCGATTTTTGCCGACAATACCACGATCTCATCCGGTTGGGCTGCGAAGATTTCTTCTTTGGAATTCAGAATTTTTATTTTTCCCCAGGCTTCATTGCCGAAGCCGATGATGCCGTTCAAAGTAAATCCGTCGTATTCGATCGTGGCAGAATGCCCTTCCCGCACGGATACCACTTTTCCCTCGATCCCAGCCGGACGGCGGTAAGGCTGCCGGTCGTATTGGATGGTGATGACCCCGGTTTCTTTATCGATCTTTTTAATGGTGCCGGTATTGGGCGCCGAGACGATCCTCGGAATACCGGAACCGGCATCGATAATTCTGGAAGCGAGCACATCGCCGGCATAAACAAAATCGTTCAGCGCTTTTTTCATGTAAGGAATTATCTGCTTGGGTTTCACATTCAGGATTTTGGCAACATCGATATACTTCGGTTTGAAAGAATAATCCTGGATTTCCCGCAGAATGACCGTACCGGAATCCAAATTGATCTTTTCCACCCGACCACGCACCGGGGAATCGAAATAATAATGCTGAAAACGGAATTCATCCAACAGAGTACGATTACCGATTTCTGCGATACGTTGTCCGTATTTTATTTCATCGCCTTCTTTGATGCGCAACGATTCCTGCAGATTTTGCGGATTGAGATTGAGATAAGTTTTATCGAATAAGGTAATCACATAAACGCGGGGCGGATCGAACAGATTTTCGCCGATAATCGTATCGGTATTCACTGCCTCGCCCACGTTTACCAGGATCGAACCTTCGTAAGGCAACTCTACCGGATGTTTTTGGATGCCGGTGGCAATCGTCTTTTGTCTGGTAAAAGACAGAAAATCATCACGCAGACCGGTTATCCGATCAGCGAAATCGAACATTTTTAAAACGCGGTTTTCCTGCTCGAAATCATGCTCGATCGTGGCATCGATGAAGAGAGGAAGATCGGTTTGAAAGCGGAAGTTCTGTAAATCCGATTTCAGGAAGAATCCTTTTTCCAGATCGATCTCCACCGTTCGGATTTCCTTCGTTTCATTACGCAGATAAAGCAGGTCTCCCACTTTTATTTTTCTCATTTCTGTTCCGTATTTCAAGGTCATTACCGGAGCCAATTCTTTCCATTTTCGGCTGAGCGGTCGAATGGCAATGCCCACTTTATCGAAGCATTCTTCCGACAGAAGCCGGTAAGCCAATGCTTCATTGATCGAACTCAGTTTACCCAGATGCGGCGAGATGAAATATCTGTCTCGCCAGATTTCGGTGATGCCTTCCGGTTGAAATCCGTCGTAAATGATGGCGAGAGCCTGTTCGGGATTATCGGTTTTTGCCAGCACACCACCGGAACCGATCATGATATTAATGTCGTGCATGTGAAATTTCTTTGCTTCCAGTGCTTTTTCAAAATAAAAAGCGTCCGTGATTTTATCCAGGTTATCCGTCTTCGCCCGCATTTTATCCAGAAAACCGATCTGTTTCGTATTGAAATTCATTTCCAGATGCTGCTTTTTACTCATATTTATGGCAACTCTCGCCAAAGCATGTTCGATGGCAACCTGGTGCGAATTGAGAGCTATGAATGTGGGATACAACATCTTATTGGCGATGTAGTTACGGGCATAAATTTCATCGATACCGGCAGGAAGCCAGCGGGAAACAATTTCCCTGCCCGCCTCTTTCTGTACGTTTGATATACTGTAACTCATACCGTAATTTGCACTTACGGTACGAAAATACGATCCTAAAATATTGGAAAAAATATCCGTCGTTGCTCCGCCGATATCAACCGCCATGATATTTTCATTTAAATTTTCGCTGACCAGTTGCAACGCCTGAATCACTCCGGTGGGAGTGGGAATGATGTCGTCTGAAACCAACTTTTTCAACTGGAAATAACCGGGTGCCTGCTCCATCACGTTTTCCATAAATAGCCGATGTATGGTATCGCGCGCCGGCTCCAGATTTTCTTCGGTCAGAGTGGGTCGAATGTTGGGAACGATGTACAAATCAAACTTTTTGTGAAAAAGTCCGGCGATGAAAGATTGCGCATCTTTGTTGCCGGCAAACACCAGCGGAATTTGAGTTTTATCTCCGAATTTCGGGCTGGGATCGGCTAATTGTAAAATCTCACCCATTCTCAGCAAAGAAGAAACCGCACCGCCATCCACGCCACCAGCCATCAGAATAATATCCGGATGTAAAATGCCCATTGCCTGCATCTGCTCCAGGCTGCTGCGTTTATCATCGATGGCAAAAGTATCCAGGATTACTCCGCCGGCACCGTAAGCACAACGTTTTCCACTGCTGGCGCTGTCGAACATCGTCAATCCGATCACCAAAATCTGTAAGCCGCCACCGGCACTGCTGGTAGAAATATAGAGTGTGTCCTCATTGCAGACAGGATTTTGTTCGGAAGCATTTTCTGCCAGAAGCGCAATTTTCTGTTTATGTTCAATTTTACGAATTGCCCAATAAACGCCGATATTAACGTCTTCCACCGGTTTTTCCACGGTGGTTCCGGCATGTTCCAAAGCCGTAAAGGTAAAATCTCCTGCTGGATTTTTGGCGAGTAATAAAGCTTTGGTAGTGGTGCTACCCACATCCGTGATCACCAGGTATTTTTTGGTATGAAATAACTGTTCCTTCTGCGCCCAGAATGGCATTTTTGCCACATTTTCCTTTGCCATTTTTTCTGCTTCTTCGGCGGAAATGGAAAGCTGAGTGATCAGAAAATCCCGGGTTTCCTGCAAAACCTGAGAATAGCGTTTACGCATACCAAATTCGTCGGTACAGTTTTGGCAAAGTTCATTTCCTACTTTATTGTCGGCAAAATCCTGCGGATCGGTCATTACTTTTCCACAGCTTTTACAGATGTAGATTTTACTCATTTTCTTCTCCTTTGGGGCAAATAAGCAGCGCCATAAAACATTGTTCGATAGAGTGTTGAAACTTTTTTAATACACTGCCTTCCTTCACATAAATAGTCTTCAGGCTTAGATAATAATTGATAGTTCCAAATAAAAAGGTAACCGCCGCCGCAGGATCGAGACGACGGTACCTGCCGGCAGTAATTCCCTGTTCAATCATTTTATGAAAATAACTGCGAATGATGGACTCGCGGAACAAAATCATGCGTCGTAACTCGGCGGGATAAAACGGCAATTCCCGGGCAATAACAGAAAAGATATCTTCGTCTTCCTGCAGCATTTCCAGATATTGTACAAGCATCTGCTCTAGATCGCCGGCGCCGGCTATCACTTTCCGGATTTGGGCGTTGATCTCATTCAATTCGGTATCCAGAATTTCCAGGATCAGCATATTTTTGTTGGGAAAATGTAGAAAAAGTGTTCCATGAGCCACCTTGGCAGCTGCAGCGATCTGAGAGGTGGTCGTGTTCAGAAAACCCTGCACAACGAACTGTTGTCTGGCAACTTGCAGCAGATTCAATCTGGTGTTCTGCTTTTGCAGTTGTCGTTTATTCATAGCGCCTCCCCTTTTCACTGAGTACACAGTCAGTAAAACGATAAGCGCCTATTTTCTGTCAATAAAATTATCCGCGGCGAGTATCACAACCTTATTCGTCGAACTTTTTAGTGTAGATATGACAATACGGCAGACTGCCTTTTTTTTGATAATAATCCTGATGATAAGCTTCGGCAGGATAGAATTCGGTGGCAGCCAGAACTTCGGTCACCACATCGTAACTATTTTTTTTCAATATATCGATCAGTTGTTGGGCGGTTTCTTTTTGCTGCCGGGAAGTGTAAAAAATCACCGAGCGATATTGATAGCCGATGTCCGGTCCCTGTCGATTGATCTGAGTCGGATCATGGATTTCCAGAAATAATTTCGCCAATTTTTCGTAAGAGATTTTGCTTGGATCATAGATCACTTCCGTAGTTTCGGCATGACCGGTATCGCCATGCACCACCTCCTGATAAGACGGATTTTCTGTTTTACCACCCATGAAGCCGACGGTGGTGGAAATAACGCCGTTCTGCTTTTGGAAATGATATTCCACACCCCAAAAACAACCACCGGCAAAATAAGCTTTTTCCTGCTCCGGGATTACTGTTTCCAGAAAATTGTTCTCTGCCTTCATCATCATTCCTCCATTCAAAAGGAGGAAAAATATTATGAGTACACTCATCGTTCCTCCCGATTTTTACATAAAATATAAGAATATTTCTTCTGAGAGCGAAATAAAAAAAGCCCCGATTTTGGGTCGGGGCTGATTTATGCTCAAAGCATTCCGCACATCACGGAAAAACTTCGAGTTATTTCATAAGTATCATCTTCTTGGTAGATTGATATTTTTCGGTCTGCATTTTATAGAAGTAAACACCGCTGGCAGACTGTTTGCCGTTGTCATCCAAACCGTTCCAGACGAAATTGTGATAACCGGCTTCGAGTTCGTTGTTAACCAATGTTTTCACTTTTTCACCCTTGGTGTTATAGATAACCAGGTTAACGTTTTCATCTGTCGTAAGACCAAATCTGATGGTTGTGGTCGGATTGAACGGATTTGGATAGTTGCCTTCCAAACTCGTAACTGCCGGAATCAGATTCTGATCGTTTCCAACAGGAACAACCACGGTAACTTCAGAAGAACCTTCACCTTCAAAACCACCGTTGAAGACTGCTGCTACATAGTAAACATGCGATCCGCCCGGAACATTGGTGTTCAGATAGAAAGCAGAACTTGGAGTAGCAATGACTTCATTATCACGATACAGATTGTAGGATGAAACGCCCGTCATGGAAGTCCACTGGCACAGAACGCTGTGATTGGTTGCGTTCAGTGTTGCGGTGAAGTTTGCTGGTGCCGGAAGAGTAATTTCCACATCCACCGTATTGGAAGGAGCGGATTCGCCATCTGTATAGATTGCAGTTACATAATACTGGTAAGAACCGCTATCGAGACCGTCGCCATCGGTGTATTCCAGAATAGCGGGATCGGTGATTTCAGCGATTTCAACTCCGTCACGATAGACTTTGTAACCGGAAAGTGAACGGGAATTATCCGTAACGGAATTATTTACAACACCTTCATTAACGTGATTGTAAACTGCTTCCAGAGGAAGAGCGGAAGAATAATTGCATCTGCTGTTTGTTGCACCCAGTTCTACTGTTTTAGCAACTGTGGCTTCATCGCTGTTTTCGGTAACAACACCCGTGAT
>Ga0116164_10003430_pt1 | contig 10854 bp, 10 predicted proteins | sample AD_UKC109_MetaG_FD_89888 | JGI IMG/M metagenome (GOLD analysis project Ga0116164, IMG submission 89888) | Active sludge microbial communities of municipal wastewater-treating anaerobic digesters from Hong Kong - AD_UKC109_MetaG | ecosystem: Engineered > Bioreactor > Anaerobic > Digestate... | reverse complement strand
TCCCCTACCTTAATATCAGACTCCCCTGGGATGTTATCGTTGCCAGTACATTGAATACTGGGGTCTGGTGTAGGGTTAGGACTTGGGTCCGGATTTGGATTTGGGTTTGGTGTAGGGTTTTGTTCGGTACATACAAGTCCACACATTACATCTTTAAGGTAATTTTCTGGTTTAATTGTTCCTTTAAAACATTCGCATCCACCGACATCTTTACAAGTTTCTCCTACCTTAATATCAGACTCTCCAGGGATGTTGTCATTCCCAGTACATGGAACATTAGGATCTGGTTCCGGTTCTGGGTTGGTGTCCGACTTCCATTTGATAGTACATTTACTATCTGAAAAGGCCTTATTCTGTAAATGATAGGCATCACAAGTTTGAACACTTCTTGTTGAGCGGCATTGAGTATCTTTGATGTAACAAAGTGGGTCATTTTTACATTTCTCTTCTGATGTAAACATCCCTTCTCTTGCACAAGATTGGTATTTTTTAGTAGTTTTTTCACATACATTATTATTTGGGTTAATGTACCAACAGTAAGAGCCATCTTCAGGTGGCTGTGGATTAGTTCCTGAAGGATTTCCATTACAATCTCTATACACACTGTTTGTAACTTGTTTGGACCTATCGCAGGCACTAGAACTCTTTGAAACATTCCATGGCCAACTTGGAAGAGTACCACCAGTTAGCCAGTTGTAATAATTTCGAATTTCAGTGATATATGCTTTCCCATGTGCAATATTTTCATCATTACAGTACCCTCTTGCATACTTTGTAGCCCATCTCTCTTCTTCCGAGATACCTTTGTCTGTGCAGTACCCTGAGATATAGTCGTCAGCCATTTGTACTGAAATCAATCGCTCCAATTGTTTTGTAAAATCTCTGCTTGGCACTCCACCCCCATTTATACCGAAATCTTGAACATTAGAATATTTAGCATACATACTTCCTGCTGATTCATGGACCCACAATGTTATTGGAAGTGCAGGATTTACTCCGGCTTCTATAGATTGACAATATACATCACTGTAACACTCTTGTGCATAGTGTCCTTTACAGCCTCCAATTAATCGATCAAGTAAGCTTTGTGTTTGGCTTTTAGTTGGAAGATATTGAGTATTGGTTATTGATATATTAGTTTTACAATTTGCTCCACTTTCAGCATAGACAGGAGAGATAATCCCAAACAAGCTAGCCTCTAACTCTTCTTGAAGAATAGCAGATGGGATAAACCGTGCATACTCGGTAACAGTATATTCATTACCTTTCAAATCTAGTGCCCAAGTTCCATGGTAACTTGTGTAAACCATATACTTTTTCCCACCATTTTCTATCAAAATGAAATTACCTTTTTCTGTCGTCCCTGTTTTTATATCGGGTAATTCTACTTTTGTGTTGTATTCTTCAGTAGTAAATTCTAAATCAAAATCCCATTTCTGTTTTGGGGATTGAATACGAAATGTATATGTAGTGTCAGGGCGGAGTTGAGATAGAGTGGCTTCATAGAAGTAATTATCTTCTTTCATATTTTTGTAGAGGTTAGAATCCATCACTGAAATGTAAGGCATATTTCTTTCTTTCTCTTTGTAAGAGAGAATACTGTAAACACCCTCATTGTTTTTCCAATATATTGTTGCACCTGAAGATCCAATGTTTGTTACAACAATATCTGTGGGTTTTTCTTTGAGGATTTCAAAAAGCTTGTAATTTTGTACATAAAGCCAGGATGATGCAAAGAGAAGTACTAATGCAAATACAAACTTTAGTAAAAATATGTTCTTTTTCTTCATTGCTGATTAATAATAGCAGATTCAGTTATTTGTGTATATCTTTAATGAGATTCTAAATCAGAGAAGTCTCTTAACTCCTCCCATTTTTCTTCAAACTCATCTCGAGATTTAGCCTCTTCTACAAATTTATCGTATTGAGAATGAGAATTTATTCTTCTGTAATATTTAATTGGACACCAGTATCTTTCAGTTCTTGCACCAATTTCAGTACAGAATCGAAAAAGATTGTTTACATAGCTACAGTATATGCAATTAAATTTTTCCATAGGATTGAGTAAACTTAATAGCTTTCTATCGTATACAAAGTATTCGCTTTGTTTGACAGTTGGTATTCCGTAGAGTCTAAAACAAACTTGTTGGTATATTTGAACAGAGATATGAAGGATTACAGAAGGGATTATCATTGCATATATAAAGGGCATACTTAATAAATATTTCCAATTGAATTTTACTTTTGGAAACTTAATTCGTTTAACAATATTCTCTTCTTCAAGTATTTTATTAATATTTTCATCAAAAGTAGTACTAATTTTCTCTTTTAATTCTGTAAGTTTTATATATGCATCATTGTTTTTGGAGATTTCATTAATGTTCTCTTTTATCTTTTCAAGTAGGTTTTCTTTCATATTAGTAATGTAAAAATTATTAGTTTATGCAAGGTATTATAGACTTTAATTGAAGATTTTACGATGTATATGTTTAATATCCACCCAATTATCTAATATAATGTGTATATGGATGTTATTTATACAATTGATAGGGAGAAGGATATGAGTATGGTCTATACTATGCTTAAATCTGATGATCTTTCTGATAATTTGCAAAGAACAAAAAGAATGGGTATTAGTAGGCAATTGTTTAATAAGATAGCCGAGAGTAGCTCATATAATGAAGTAGAAAATGAAATTAATGAACTTTACAATACAAAACTTTTAAATGACAAAGAACTACTTCTCTCTAAAACAAAACTATATCAGAGTAATTGGAATTTAATAAATGATATTTTCGAAGAAGAAACTGAAAGAGTAGTAGGAATGAAATGGAAATATGAAAAATACTATGTGATAGTATCATTGTTTCATCCTGGTGTTAGTAATATGTTGGGAGACACAGTATATCTCTGGATTTATGATGATTTAGATATCCATTTAAGGATAGCTGCTCATGAGTTACTAATGACCAATTTATGGCAATTCTTTTATAAAAACTTTCCCGAGGAGGATATTAATAATAATTGGAATAAATATTGGTCGGTAAATGAAATAACAACGACATTTATTTTAGGATTAGATAGTAAATTAAATAATCTATGGTCAGATAGGATGAAGGGATACAAAAACTTTTTACAAAATTATCCTCAATTAAAAGAAGGAAGGGATTTATTAGTAAACAAGTATAAGAAGAGAAGTAGCTTTAAAGACTTTATTGATTATAGTCTACCAATGTTTACAACTCCGCGTATATGACATATTCCTTAACCTGAAGTTGGATTATGGAATTAATATATTCAAAATAGATTCGTTGATATATAATGCTAAATATGGAAATAGAAGAATTAGAATTAATTGATTTGCCAAAGACTGACGAATTACAAGTTACTACGAGGTTATTTCCTATACCAAGTGCTATGGAAGATGGAAAGATACTAATACAAGAGATGAAAATAAATGGGAAGCTTAGCCCTGATATAGCTCTAATTGACGCTTCAGTTAATACTCCTGTCCAGTATTATGATGGAGTAAGTAAAATAACAGATATTTTTTACTCTACAACTGACAATAGACCAGTTGGTGTTATTTTAATGTCTCCGGAAGGAGAAATATCTTTGAAAGTATATAATCCCAAGACAGATGGTGGTCCTAGAGGATATTCAGTGACCAAGGGATGGACTATGCAAACAATTATTCCAGAAGGGACAACTTTAAGGTTCTTTGATTATCACTCTCCTAAGGGGTATGCAGAAAAGGAAGGGGATAAAATGTATGGGGAAACTGTAGTATCTACGGTAACAGATGAAAAGGTATTAGAGAAATTTAAAGGAGCAGAAAAAGAGTTGTTAGATTATATGAAAAAGCTTTGAGGAAAAAACTTCTTGTATATGACATATTTCTGGACCTTAGAATATTTGTTAGCCTGAACTCTCAAGAGAATGACAAATTATTGTATAATCTTTAATAAAATGTTATTACCTTACCAATATGACAAAACCCTTCCCAGCTGATGAAAGTAATTATATATTTACAGAGGGTATAGATTATTCAAAGACATCCGCAAATTCAATATGGGGAGATGAGGATATTTCTACCCAGAGTATGTTAAAGAAATTGGTTAAATCTGATAGCAAGTGGGTTAATCTTGCTTCGGGTGATGGAAGATACAACTGCTTGATTGCAAATATTGCAGGTGAGGTTACAGATGTAGATATTGATGAAGGCGCTTTAGAAAAACTTTTTTCTAATACTCCAGAGAATATTAGGAGTAAGCTTGTATTAAAATCATTTAATATTGTTAAGAAATTCCCTTTAGAAAGTAGTGCATATGATGGTTTATTTAGCTCTGGTACTCTTTATCTTTTTCCAGATGATGTATTTATGAATATTGCTAAAGAGATATCAAGGATATTGAAGGTAGGAGGGAATATCGCATTAGAGTGGGCTATAAATATTAAAAGGATTTCTCCAACAGGAGAACCAGTTATCTTTGGTACGGAGCCTTTATATAATAGGGAGAGAGCATGTAATGTTATACAGAAGGCTTTTCCAAATTTTAAAGTTAAGTTTATAGATGGAGAAAAGGTGTATTCTGATGAATGTGAAGCCAACCCTCCATATCATTTTTACTGTGATACATTATTAATAGTGGGGGAAAAAATTCAATAAAAACTCCGCGACCAGGACTCGAACCTGGAACCAAACGGTTAACAGCCGTTCGCTCTACCATTGAGCTATCGCGGATTAGCTGGGTCTATTATATCCATCTCCTCTTCATTATTCAATATCTTCATCTTCAAGATCATCATAGTACCTGAAATCAAAGAAATCTTTTAGGTCTTCAAATGATCTACGACTATCACATGGGAAGAGTGTATATATAATGGAATTGCCCTCTCCTATCTCAAATTGCTCACAGTATGGCACAGATTCCTCATCTATTGTTTGATGCATTTTGATAGAGTGTTTAATCTGGTTGATAATACCCTTTGTTAATTGTAAGTCATAGACAGGAATCCTCTCTTCGTTGTTTCTTGCTCTAGTTTGGATATTTCCTAAAAGTCCATCGACTAGTAGATATCTAGCTGTAGGAGTAATCCTTCCATATTGTCTGAATTTTTCTATATAAATAAATGAACCATCTGGAAGTTTCTTTCGTTCAAAAAATCGTTCATATCCCTTTAGGAGTTCAGCTGGAGAGTATGACTCTCCGTCACCATCTTCATAATCATCCTCATATTCGATTGGCATACTTTTACGATATATTACAATTTAATGGTATACACTTTTTGAAGTATCGTATACAATATATCATATATAACTTTAGAGTGGGTATTGATATGAAGAAAGAAGAAATTAAATTCACTTTTCTAGGAATGGATTCAAGTGATGCTCTTAAGGAATATGCTTTAAGTAAGATATCCAAGAGGGAAGATTTAATTGAGAAGCTATTAAACTTAGAAGTAGCATTTAAAGAGCATAAAGCGAGTAGAGGAGTTAAAAACGATTTTAGAGTAGATATATCAGTTGATTTACCTGAGACACCAATTAGAGTTACGGAAAGAGGGGAGGATATGTATGCAAATATTGATTTAGCAGTAGATACTCTTGTGAGAAGGCTTACAAGGTATTTCGAGATGAGAGAGCGTTGGGGAGGTAGTAAAGAATGGGAAGTTATGGATGTTGAAGGGAAGGAGGAGGAGAGTTTTGATGAATATACTAACTATGTTCCAAAGATAGCTAAGAGAAAGAAGATAAAGGATATGTCTCCATTAGAGGAGGGAGAAGCTATTGAGAGAATGGAGATGCTTGGGTATGATTCCTTCCTTTTTAGAAGTAAGAAGACAGACAAGATATCATTGGTGTACAAAAGAAAAGATGGCTCATACGGAATTGTAGAGCCATCTTAAAAATCTAATTTACTTAACTTACTTGCTTACAAGGTTAAACAAAGTTGTTAAGAATCCATACTTAGGTTTTGCAATACTATTGTTCTGAATACTGTATTCAGATTTCTTGTTAGTTAACCATTCACTCTGTACTGTTTGAACCTCATTAATGATATATTGCTCCTTTGTTTCATCCTTGTATTTTTCATAATCAAGTTGCTCTCCCTCTGCTAATGCTGCAGTCTCTTGAGGGAAGATAACGCTTGAGTATTGATTGAAGAATGCCTTAATATCATCTTCTGTATATTCAATACTTGGACCAATTACCTTAGTATAGAGAAGCTGTATTCTTATTTGATCTTTAAGTTCTTCCTCAGCTAAATTACTTGCTTTCAATGCTGACTCATAGGCTTCTTGACCACCAATTCTTTCAATTATTTTATCTAGTTGAGTTTTAATTTCGTCATCTGTGACTTCAATATCAGCTTTCTCTGCTTCTAATTCGATAATAACATCATTTATCATCGTATCAGCAACAGATACACCATAGGAACTCTCAAGATTTTTATGCCATTCAGCTTTAGAGATTCTCTTGTTGTTTACCTTAGCTACACTGTAATCATTGTTAAGGTATTGAACACCTAAATCTACCAATGCAATTAATCCTATAATTGCAACTACAAAGCCAAATATTTTTAATATTTGTTTATATATTGGACTCTTGAAATCAGGTTTTTTAACCACTATCGTAGGAAGACTCTTTTTAACAACTGTCTTCTTAGCAGGTGCCTTCTTTTGAGGAGTATTCTTTAGGGTAGTTTTTTTTGTTTTGACAATCTTTTTAGTTCTTGCCATGAAATTGATTAAAATAAATTAGATTATATTATCTTGTAGTCTATCAGAAATTAAGGGAATTGGGAAGAGTGCTATAGAAGATGCAAGTAAACAGATACCATCCCATTGCCATGTTTAACATAAGCATATTTACCACCATAGCCATCGACTCCTTTATAAAGCTGTCCTGGCATAATAGGATAGACAGGTGCTCCTTCATTCTTGTACCCCCATTCATTCCTGCTATATGAAACCAAATCTATTGCATTCCCTTGATGTTCAGTCTGTGTCATTAGGATATAATTTCCAGACAATGGATTTCTAGTAGAACCTGCTACAATAATGGGAGAGTACCAATTATAAGCTGGCCAGTATAAGAAGGAATTTCCAGCATTTCTCAAATATCCATTTGAAAACAGGTTGATATCGCTATAGAAATATCCCCATCCGGAATACTTTGTTCCACTATTCAATCCAAAATGTAAGTGTGAGCCACTGGAAAGACCCGTATTGCCCATTCTTCCAATTGCGACACCTGTTGTAACATAACCACTATCAACAATTTCACTCTCGTGCGTATTAATATAGTTAATAATTGCTTTATCAAGATCAGAAAGTTTTTTAATATTCTGTTGGTAAGTAGCCAATAATTGAGCTTCTTTGATTTTTGATTCTGCAAGTAATCTCTCTCTCTCTGCCTTTTGAGAATCTAGGTCTTTTACTGTTTCTCCTAGTTCGGCTTTTTCCTCTTCTCTGCTAGCTCTTTTTGACTCTAATTGAGTTTTATTTTCTTCTAATTTCGCTTCAACTAATTCTAATTCTAGAACTGTCTTTGAATATTCCTCTAAAGCCTTTTTATCATTATTTCGGGTAGTTGCAATATATTTACTTTTTCTAAGTATAGAAGAAAAATTCTTAATATCTAAAAACAACTCGAATTGATTAATAAAGGAGTATTTATATGATTCAGTTATTCTCTCATTGACAGAGTCACTTAAAGTATTTATCTCTTGTTTTAGAATAGAGACAATATCCTCATTCCTTGTAATTTCAAGTTGAAGTAATCTTATCTCAACTTCCGTTGCTGCAATTTCTATTTGCAAAGATTTGATTTTTTGTTCTGTCTGGGTAATGAGGTTATTGATATAGGTGATTTTATCTTGAAGGGATAATTGTTGATACTCCTCATTTTTCAGCAATTTCTGAATGTTTCCTTGCTGATTTTGAAGAGAGCCTAGTTGATTTCTTAAGTAATCAAGACATTCGAGAGAATCGGGGTTAATATATGGTGGGCACGAAGCCTGGGCTAAAACTTTTTTGCTAGACCATTGAGAAAGTGTTAAAACAGAAATTAAAATGATTGTAAAAATTGTAAATATACCAATAATTCTTTTTTTCATCTTTTCCCTTATTTCAAATATTTCTTAATTGCACTCATACTACTAATAGTACCAATAATTATGCCAGATAACATATGTATACCATAATAGGAAAGTAGGAAGGGAATATTAACAGGCCTTAGGAAGATAACATCTAAATCTCTAAGTATTTGATTAAATGAGAAAGAGAAATCTGGATTCTTAGAAAGGGATAATATGATAATGTAAAAAGGTACAATTATTAATGTAGCTGCTATAAATCCTCCCAATCCTCCATAATATGCTCCTTCTAATATGTATGGCATCCTAATATATCTACTAGAACTACCCATCAAATTCATAATCTTAATCTCATCCTTATGATTATTAATATTAAATCCTACAGTTATTCTTATTAAGGAGAATGCAATTATTACAAGAGCAGAAATTAATATTATCGATGCAATACGTATAGTAGAAGAAAGTGATTTCAAATTGTTTACAACATCCTTAAAATACATAACCTCATCAATGGAAGAATTTGTTTCTTTCTCTTTGTTAATCTTCTCAATAAGTAGGAGTAGGGAATCTACATCCTTTGCTCTAATTTCTAAGCTTGGAGGAAGGGAATCTGCTGTAACAGTTGCAAGTAAATCTGGATTGTCTGAAAAATCTTCTTTGTATATAGCCAAAGCTTTCTCTTGAGAAATGTAATCAATATTCTCAACAAGAAGAGGATCATTAAAAAGCTCCTTAATCTTCATAATATCAGCTTCCTTTGTATCTCTTTTGAAAAAAACAATTACCTGTGCTTTCTTCTCATAATATTTGACAGCTTTTTGAGATAGGATTCCAATACTTATGAAAAAGGAGGAGATTAGAAGAACTATAGCCGAAACAAAAATAGTAGAAAGAGAAAGAAATTTGTTTCTCTGTATATTTTTTTTAGTTGTTTCAACTAATTTATTCTTTGTCATCTTTTTTACTCTTACTACTATTTAAATACTCTTTTAAAAATTTCTCAAGTTTTTTCTTCTCCTTTTTACCGATTTTTAAATTACTTAGATCCTCTTCAGTTAGATTGAGTATTAAACTTACCGTAGTTATCTTTGCATCAAGTAGCTTTTTAAGAGTCTTTTTATCCAGTTTATCCATCTCTTTATCATATTCTACTTCATCTTTCTGTTCTTTCTTTTCTTCAAACTCTGTATCTGCTTCATCCCCAATCTTGATGTTAGAATCTATTGTGGATGTTTCTTTTACTGGTTTTGCAATAGTGTCATAGTCACCCTTTGTATCAGAAATAATTCTACCTTCATCCATTCGTATTACTCTGGTCTTAAGTTTGTTAACAATCTCTCTATCATGGGTAATTACTAAAACAGTTGTTCCTCCCTTGTTAATGACATTAAGAATATCAAGCACTTGGAACGAACTATCAGGATCAAGATTGCCTGTAGGTTCATCTGCAACTAGTAATTCTGGGTTATTTGCCAATGCTCGTGCTATTGCACCTCTCTGTTGCTCTCCACCTGATAGCTGGATTGGAAAAAGATTTCTTCTGTCTTGCAACTTCACTAACTCAAGTAAGTATTCAGTGGTCTCTTTGACTTCCTTGTCATCTTTTCCAAGAATCTCAAGAGAAAACCTAATATTCTCCTCTAATGTTTTACTTTCTAAGAGCCTCAAATCCTGAAAAACAATACCCAGTCTTTGCCTATATTTGGGAAGAAGTTTTGCTGGAAGTTTTGGAACTTCAATTTTGTCAAAAACAATATTTCCTGAAGTTGGAAGTTCTTCTCTAATGAGTAATCTCATTAAAGTAGTTTTTCCTGCTCCTGAAGGACCTACTAAAAAGGAAAACTCACCCTTGTTAATGCCAAAAGTAACATTATCAAGAGCGAGAATGTTTTCAGTGTAACGTTTTGTAACTTTATCAAACAGTAGCATGGCAGTTTCCATAGTCATCCATTCTATCATAAATATTACTTCATTCTAACCTCTGCTTCAATAAATTCGTCTAAATCTCCATTTAATACGGATTCTGGGTCTGATGACTCTATCCCAGTTCTTAGGTCTTTAACTAATTTGTATGGATGAAGTACATAATTTCTAATCTGATTTCCCCAGCCAGCTACTTTGTAAGTACCCTTAATATCTGAAATTTCTTTAAGATGCTGTTCCTCTTTAATTCTCCAAAGTTTACCCTTAAGTATTTTCATTGCATTCTCTCTGTTTTGTGCCTGACTTCTCTGAGTAGAGCTACTTACAGTTATGCCTGAGGGAATATGGGTTATTTGTACGGCCGAAGATGTCTTGTTTACATTCTGTCCACCAGGACCACCAGATTTAACAGCTTTGAATTCAATATCCTTTTCCGGAATGGAAATAATCTCATCATTTTGATTAAAAAGAGGAATCACTTCCACTCCTGCAAATGTAGTTTGTCTTAATCCTTGAGAGTTAAATGGAGAAATCCTTACTAACCTATGTGCTCCGTGTTCTTTTTTTAACATTCCAAAAGACAGTGGAGTGTGTATTTCTATCGTTCCAGAGGTAATCCCTGTTTCACTTCCTTTCAAAACATCAGTAATTGTATATTGCCAACCCTTTTTGTCAAAGTACATGGTGTACATTCTAAAAAGCATAGAAGCCCAGTCATTTGCTTCTGTTCCTCCCTGTCCTGAAAAAATTGTAAGAACAGCAGGGTAGGAATCATATTCTCCTGATAGAAATTTTCGAAGAAGAAATTCATCTAATTCTTTCCTTAATC
>Ga0116164_10003428_pt1 | contig 10856 bp, 12 predicted proteins | sample AD_UKC109_MetaG_FD_89888 | JGI IMG/M metagenome (GOLD analysis project Ga0116164, IMG submission 89888) | Active sludge microbial communities of municipal wastewater-treating anaerobic digesters from Hong Kong - AD_UKC109_MetaG | ecosystem: Engineered > Bioreactor > Anaerobic > Digestate... | reverse complement strand
GTTTTTCAGGTTCGCATAGGATATAGCCGCAGCTACTGAGTCAGTGTCTGGACTTTTGTGGCCAACCACGTAGACGTTATCAGCCAGATGAAACACCTCCGAAGATATTCAACGCGCAACTTCGATTTAACCTTTGCCACACTGCGTTTATCCCCAAATAATATTAGAACCAGACCAGTAGCAGGACCTGGAGGACAACGACTGGCCGATGCAGATCGGCATCCTTATATAGTACTCCACTTATATATCGAGGGTTCCCTTTAGAGGACTGGCAGGAGCATAGGCATCCGCCGTCGCCGTGACTGCCGGAGCAAAGGGGGAACGACACGAAAAGCCGCGTTGATAGGTCCTTGGGGGAGATACTGACTTGTCGTCTGCCCATGACCTCAAGACAACCCAGATGCGGTACATATAAGCCCGCTGCGAGGGTCACCGGGCCGACTGCGGATCGTCCAGAGGATGAGGTCCCGGAGTTAGCAGAGCATCGGGCAACATACCAAACCAATCAGATTTTTAAAATTAATTTTGGTTTATTGAATTTACACGATTTTGCCTGGCTTCAGCCATGCCTTAAATATCAGCAGCTCTTGATCAGAGGCTACAGATCATGAGAGGAATTCTGATCACCTTCGAGGGGATAGACGGGTGCGGCAAATCCACGATCGCCGCCGATGTTGCCCGACGGATCGCCAAAGTAGAGGGACCGCCCTTTGCCGGAAGGCGATTTCTCTTCACCGCCGAGCCGACGAAAGGAGAGGAGGGGCTGCTGATAAGAGAGAAGCTCAAAAGGTCCTCCAAGAGGGCGGTGGGCCAGGAGGTCGCCGACAGCTTGACCCCGAAGGCTGAGACGAGATCGACGTTGAGGAGCCGAGAGGCCGAAGATCTGGAAGAGCTATTTCTTTTCATGGCAGACCACGCCCGCCACTTGAAAGAGACGGTGATCCCTGCCCTGGAGCGAGGGGAGATCGTGATATCAGACCGGTACTCCGACTCCAGGGTCGCCTACCAGGGTGTCACCCTCCAAGGAATCATCCCCCGGACCTTGGAGTGGGTGAGAGAGCTTCACCAGCCCTGGAGCATCGTACCGGAGAGGACGATCCTATTCTCGATAGATCCCTCCCTGGCTGTTCAGAGGTGCCGAGCGAGAGCGGACGGATCCCCCAAAGAGAAGACGAACGGCCCCGAGAAGTTCGAGGATGAGGAGTTTCTCGGAGAGGTAGCGGCGAATTTCGAGCTTATGGCAAGAAACGAGCCGGAGAGATTTGTCGTCATCGATGCCGCTCAAGGAAAGGCCGAGGTTCTGAAAGAGACGATGGAAGCCCTGGCCGAGATCTTGGAGAAAAACAGATCTGAAGCGTGAAACTTAAAGCTCAGGCTCGTCCTCCAGAGCCATCGCCACCAGCCTTTTTGCCCACACGAGCTTCATCTTCTTGACAGGCGTGACATCGGGATCGTCATAATCGAAACCGATGATCCTGATATTTTCTGCCCCGAAATTTCGAGCAAGAAAAACGCACCGATCTCCGTCCGAGAAACCCCCGAAGTTGTAGATCCCCTCGATCGGCTCCGCCTGGGTAGTCCCCAAAACTCTCCTGAGCCGCGGGACGTATTCTCTCAGAGCGGGGATGTTATCGCCGTGGGAGTGGACTACCACCGCCGAGCCCCTCTCGTTTGCAGCCAGGATGTCGGAAAGAATGCCGTCGAGGTCGGTGACGATGACGCTGGGAAGAACGCCCGCTGAGAGAAGACGAGTCGTCGCCCCGTCAGCGGCTATGATGACGAGATCGCCAGTGACCTGATCTGGCTTCGAGGCCGTGCGCCCCACGAGAGGCTCCTTCAGCTCTCTTGTAAGGCTTGGACCGTTACCGCAGACGACGACATCGCGCCCTCTGATCATAGAATCGAGATTCTCTGGCGAGAGGTCCCCCACCCGACCGGAGAGGAGACTCTGAAGAACCCGAGCAGCCTCCTCATCCCCCTCTCGAGAGAAGCCGAACTCCTCTAGGATCTCCTCGTATATCTGCTCCCAGTCGATAAATCGCATGATATGACCCTACTCACGAAGGAGAGTTAAGCCTTTCCTGTTTAGAGAAGGGAAAATAAAAGAAAAAAGGATTGGGGAAGAGGTCCCCATTCAGTCGTCGCAGCATCCACTGCCGCTGTACGCAATGCTTTCGAAGGTGTCGTCCACCATGCACTGATCGCAGGTGTACTTCCTGTCACACTCGTCCATGTCAGCGCATCCGCCTATGCAGCAGCTGAGCCAGTCGGACTCATCTATGACGTTCTTGTAGGGCACCTCGAGGGTCATGTTCTTCTCGATGTGGAAGGTTCCGACGTAGTCCTCATCGATCTCGACCATGGGGTTCTTCCAGGCAGTCGTATCTGGGTTGTAATAACCAGTCCTGTTCATGCTGTTAGGCTCGCCCTGGAGGACACCTATGTGGACTGAACCGTCGGTGACATCCTCGTTGATCTTCATGGATGTGTAACCCACGCCCTCATAGACCGGGTCCTCGTAGGTGTAATTCTTGTCCTTGACTAAGACGTCGATCTCCTTGTCCACGGCCTTCGCGTACTCCACCTGGTGTACCATCGAAGTCACTGGCTTGTAGTTCTTAATCTCCGTCCTCTCTTTCAGCAGGGAGTCGTACCTGATGGGGTTCTTGGCGTAGTAGCCGTTCCCATAGGTCATGGTCATCGGGGAGTAGACCATGGAGTTGTCTTCCCTGGCCGATATACAGGAGTAAGCCATATGCTCGACGTAGCAGCCGACATCACCCGTGGTATCGATCCGCTCAGCGGTGATGGTTATCTCGTTGTCGATGGTGCCGCTCCCATGAGCGTAGTCCTTGTACATCGGGCCCTTCTGAGTGTCATCTCCGGGCGTTGAGAGCTGGATGTACCTGTAAGTCATAAAGTAGCCGCTGCCCTGGACGCTCTGGTCGAAGTTGAAGGTGACGTTTCTGCTAAGAGTATCAGCTACAGCAGTCGCTGCCATCCCGACCAGGAACGACATGGCGAGTATCGCAAGAGTTGCTTTTCTCAAATCACTCCCTCCGTCTAAACTAAGTTAGTAGAGTCTTACAACAATCTACAGCCGACCCCCTATTTTAATCTGTTGATTGCATGATATATTACAGGGATGGGCGAAAGCGAAATATCTCAGATATCCTGATCCGCGTTTGCTATAAAAACGAGCTGATAAGAGAGATATCCAGAGATCAGAAGTTGATATCAGCGGCAGAGGCAAAAAAGAGATGAAATAGGAAAATGGGTTGAAGGTATGCGAAATAGGTCTTGTCAGCTCTTTTCGGCCCCAGGAGACCCAACCCGCCGCTTGAACTCCTCGAACCCAATGGAATTTATGAACTCCCTCAACCTCATTCCGGGCTTGGCGCCAGCCTTGTAAACCTCCAGAATCCGGCTGATGAGGGGCAGCACCCCCTCTCTTGGCACGAAATCGCGGAGCATCCACCCCTCGTGGGGAGGCCAGCTCCCGCGCCCACCGACGAACATCATGTACCCTTCTTCGGCGGTATACCTCGCCCCAACGGGACAGTTCACAACGCACCGGCCGCACATGACGCACTTGTCGTAGTCGATGACCGCCTTACCATCGACGACGGAAGCCGCACCAACTTTGCAGACCGAGACACACTTCTCGCACCCGGTGCACTTCTCGAGGTCCATCTCCGGCCTGACCCGCCCCATGATCCCGATCTCGTTGAACTGGGGCCTGGTGCATGGGAAGGGGCAACCGCCTATCCCGACCTTGAAAGGCCCAGGCAGCTTCTCCCCAGTGAACCTCTCCCCGATCTCTCGTGCAAGATCGGTCGTCTCAGCTGCAGCCTTGAAGCAGTATTCATCTCCAAGACATGAGACTACGTTCCGGAAGACCATCCCCGCGGAGCCGGGGGCGAGCCCCGCATCTTGGAGATCGCTCAAGGCTGCATCCAGCTTATCCTCAGGAACCCCAAGGATCGATATTTCCTGCCTCACCGTGAGGTGGACTTCGGCGCCGTACTTCTCGGCCACCTCACCGACCCGCTTCACCTGGCCGGGAGTGAGCATCCCTCCCGTCACCATCACCTTTATCTCGAACTTCCCGTCCTTTCTCTTGAAGACGGCAGGCATGCCTTTATACATCTCAGGCTTCAACACTATTCCTCCAGCAACAGATGTGGTTATGATCCACGGCGAACTTGTAAATTGTGGTCGAATCAAAACGGTCCCTCCGTCGGGGAGAGGTCGAGCATATAGGCGATTCTAACCAAAAGGTTAATACGTAGGGGTAAGATAGAAAACTGTTACATGCCCATCGACGTCGATCTTGGGAAAGAGCTATATTTTGGTTCCAGCGGGCTGGAAACGCGCGCATCTTCGATCAGATGCAGCGGACCCAGCTAAAATGATCATCAAATAGCAGAGAAAATCGAGATTTTATAGAGATCTCCCCCGAAACAGATCGATTGAGCAAGCATGTGATGTTGATGGTGCCCCACGATGAATAGTGCCGTAGGGAAGTGACGAAATACCAGCCCAGGTGCTGGAAAAGGAGGACAAAAGGGGGATGCTGGCAGAACTGGAAGAAAAGAAGGCCCGGCTGAAGCAGCAGGCCGTCGACTACAAAGAGAGTCGCAGCCAATTGAACGCTGAAGCCAGCAAGTGGGCCGCGGAGCGGAACGAACTGAACAAGAAGACAAAAGAGCTCATCGACAAGGCCCAAGAGCTCAAGAAGCTCCGTGACGAGTACAACAAGAACGTGGCTGAGGCTAAACTGAAGCGGGACGAGTTCAACGAGAAGACGAACGACATCTACGCTCAGATAGACGAGATCAGGAAGAAGCACAACCTGACCGGCGATAGATCCATCCGAGGTCTGCGAAGAGAGATCGACCACATGGAGTTCAAACAGCAGACCGAGGTCTTGAGCCCCGACAAGGAGAAGCAGCTGGTTGAGAAGATCTCAGCCCTCCGAGCCGAGTTCAAGGTGAGGAAAGAGCAGATGGAGAAGAACGAGGTGCTCAGAGACCTTCTGGACGAGGCGCAAGGGCTCAGGGACAAGGCGTCCGAATTCCATGATCTTGTAACAAAATCTGCAGAGCTGGCCCAGGAATACCACGACAAAATGATCGCCACCTTCAAAGAGGCCGACCAGGTGAGGGCCCAGGCCGACGCATCCCACCGGGAGTTCGTAACGGCCCAGGAGGCGGCTGACAAGCAGCACCGAGAGTTCATCAGAACTCAGAGGGAGATACGCGATTTCGACAAGATCATTACGGGTCTCAGGAGAAAGAACAGGGAGAAGAGGGAGGATAAAGTGAAGGCCGAAGCCAGGAAAGAGGCTGAGGAGATCCTCACCCAGTTCAGACAGGGAGAGAAGCTGGACACCTCCGATCTTTTGAGACTTCAGCGTTCAGGACTGGTTTAAATCCGGAGCGGCCCCCCAGCCGCTCCTCAAATCCATATGATCACCGCCTACCATTGCCTTTTTGTATCGAGCTTTGGCTCTTAAAAAATCGAGGTTATACATGGCGACTGACCGGGGTGAAGACGGATGAAGATAACCTGGCTTTCTCATTCGTGTTTTGAACTCGCCGAGTCCATGAATATCCTCGTGGACCCTTACATCCATGACAACCCCAGAGCACCGAAGTCCACAGAAGAGCTCAACCCAGACCTCATCGCCGTCACCCACGGCCATGCCGACCATCTCGGAGACACAGAGGAGATAGCCCACCGGACGGGCTCTACCGTCCTGACGGTCGCGGAGGTGGCGCGATACCTGAGCGGCCAGGGGGTCAGATCTGAGGGGATGAACATCGGCGGGTCCTTCCAGGTGGAGGGCGTCATCTTCACCATGACCCCGGCGATCCACTCTTCAGGCATCACCGTCACCGATCCTCCAAGGTGCGGCGGCGAAGCTTGTGGCTTTGTGATCGACGACGGGATAAGGGTCTACCACGCCGGGGATACCGCCCTCTATAGCGACATGAGGCTTTTAGGAGACCTCTATCGGCCTGACGTGGCCCTGCTTCCCATCGGTGGGAGATACACCATGGGACCGAGGGAGGCGGCCATCGCCACCAGCTGGATCAGACCCCACCTGGTCGTTCCGATGCACTACAACACCTGGCCAAAGATAAAGCAGGACCCATTAGAGTTCCGGGACCTGGTGGAGACCCTCTGCGATTCTGAGGTGGTCGTCATGGAACCCGGCGACGCCTTGGAGTGCTGAGAGCTTCATTGCCGCCCTCGCCTGCCCGGGCCTCGCGGCCTGGATGAGTTTATTTTTATATTTCGCCCAGACTGGTCGAGTTTGTCCCACCATCGACCTGACCTGCCCCTGCCACGCAACCGCAAACTTTTAAACTCCGTCGCCAAACCACCCATTGATGAGCAAGCTTCGTCTCCTCTTTGGAACGCCAAAAACCAAGGATAAAAAGGCCTTTCTGGAAGCTTTGAGAGAGGCCCAAGATAAGCAAGGTTGCGTCATCCAGGCGATGGACGCCTCGGTGATGGTGAGCGAACGGCACGCCACCTTCGCTGCCGAGAAGGCGGCGCGGGCCTTTGCTGAGAAGAGGAACGTCGCCAAAGACCTGGGCCTTGAAATTCTCCGACACGCCTCAGGCCAGAGACAGATCGAGAGGGCTCTTTCCATGGGGGTGTCTGAGACCTCAGAGAGGGTCGCCCTGATAGTGATGGAGAACGGCATATCTCTGGAGGCCTCCGACATAATCGATCTCGACGACGCCGGTCCCCGATGGAACAGGGAGGCCGTGAAAGAGGCCTTCGAGATCGGAGATGCGGAGATAGAGGCCGCGGGGGAGGAGAGGATTCCCGACCTCGTACTGGAACGGGTGGCTCTGACGGATGCTTACCGATGAGAGGATCTTATGACAGAAGAGTTCTACACCAGGGGCCGATGGCAGAACTGGATCAACAAGATTAAAGAGAGCGGGTTCACCCTCAAAGAGTCGGATGAGGACCCGTCGGCTGCGGTCTTCGTCTATGCCATGGACGACGTGGTCTTGGCCTGCCTCAAGGTCATCGCGAGATGCGAACACGGCACCATATCCAAAGAGGAGGCGATGTCCACCATAGACGAGATCAGGGATATCGTCTCCGAGAGGGACGAGTCCCTCGGAGAAGACGCGAACCTGATGCTGGAGTCGCTTAACACCTCCCTGACGGCCGTATTCCTCGCAAGCCAGCGATACATCGACGGGGGCTACGACGAGAAGACGCCCCTGGAGGAGCTGGTGAGAAAGGCGGTCGGCGCCGAGGAGGCCGACCAGATGGAAGAGGCCCTGAGTATCCTGAGCGAGATAGGGGCGAGGGTGATCGGGGGAGAGGCCCTTCCCGAAGAGGCCTTCGAGGACCTCCCCTACTGCATGACGGCGGAACTTCTCGACGGCATCGACGCCATATCCGCGGCCCAGATCGGAGACGACAGCTACAAGGAAGACGACGGCTCCGAAGACGACGAGGACGACTCCTAGGCCGCCAGCCTTGATGTCACCTAGGCTTTGTGGTGACCTCGCACCCGTCCTCTGTGACGATAACGGTATGCTCTGCCTGGGAGACGAGAGACCCCTCGGCCTCCCAGAGGAGAGGGTACCGATAGAGAACCCCAGCCCGAAGAAGCTGAGCGATGGCGTAATCTATCCTCTCTCCAGATAGCCACCTCCGGGCGAAGGGGAGAGTTGAGTAACTTTCCTGAACTTGTTTTAAGAGGGCTCTTGCAGGCGGCGCCCGAACAGGCCTTTTGGCGAGAAATGAGAATATCTCGGCCTGGGGAGCCTCTGAGATCCTGCCCACCCCATCAGTGGCAAAGGGCTCGATGGCGATCACGTCTCCTGGCGAAAGGATGACGCCCTTCTCGATCCGCCTATTCGGCACCGAGGGCTCGCCGTGGGCCAGGTACCGGCCAAGGCCGTGGCCCGTCAGGTTCGCGACTGAATTGTAGCCATACCCTTTTATCGCATCCTCGATGGCAGCTCCCAGCTCCGCCGTGCTGACGCCGGGACACACAAGCTCTATCGCCGCGGCAAGACCCGCCTTCGAGGCCTCCACCAGCTTCGGATGGCCGCTTAAGTCTACGGTCACGGCGGAGTCGGCGATGTAGCCATCGACGTGGACCCCGATGTCCAGCTTCACCATCTCCTCTCCGAAGACCGACTCGTCCTGGGGCCGGGGAGTGTCGTGGGCAGCGACCCTGTCCCGAGATAGATTGCAGGGGAAAGCGGGCTCGCCGCCTAAGGCCCTTGTCGTCTCCTCGACGAAGTTTGCCACCTCCAGGATAGAAACCCCGACATCGATCATCGAGCTCGCCTCGTCCCGGACCCGTGCCAGGATATCTCCAGCCTTCCTGTAATTCTCAAGCACTTCCTCATCCATAAAAGATCAGACTCCTATCGTCAGAATCAAACTTCTATCGTCAATATTCCCTGGTCGTGCTCTTCTCAGAGGATCAGCCGCTTCTCTAGGCTTGTGAGGTTCTCGCATCCACCCTCCTTCACCACCACCAGGTCTTCAAGCCGGACACCGCCCAGCTCCGGATAGTAGAGGCCAGGCTCCACGGTGACGACGTTGCTCTCTCGCAGGGTTTTGCCCACCTCGGACAGGGACGGTCTCTCGTGGACCTCAAGCCCCACCCCGTGACCCGTGGAGTGGATGAAACCCCGCCCTTCCCGCTCCGGGTAGCCCCGCTCTTCGAAGACCTGACAGACCTTGGCATGCACCTCCTTTCCCGTCGCCCCGGCCCTGACAGCCGCGATCCCCGCCACCTGAGCCGCCAGAACCGCCTGATAGATCTCGACGATCTCTTCATCAGCCTCGCCCCGGAGGACGGTCCTGGTCATGTCCGCGAAGTAGCGACTCTTCTTCGAGCGAGGGAAGATGTCGATGACAATGGGAGAGTTCGAGGGCAGGGGACCTGAACCGTTGCAGTGGGGGTCGACAGCGTCGATCCCCCCCGCCACGATCGTGTCCTCAGCCTCGCAGCCTCTCTCAAGGAGAGAGACCTCGATGGCGGACTTCACCCGCTCGGAGGTGAGAGGCCCGCCCTCTAAAACGAGGGTCTCGCCGGAGGGCCGAGATTTTCTGATCATCTCGATGGCGACCATCATGGCGTCCTCGCAGGCCCTCTGAGAATATCTGATTGCCTCGATCTCAGCGGGGGTCTTCACCTCTCTCATCTCTCCTACGGGGCTCTCCAGGACGGATATCTCGAAGTCGGAGACGAGGTCCAGATAAAACCGCACTGGAAAGTCTCCAGAGACCCCAAGCCTCTTGACTCCCCGGTCCCGGAGAAACTCCTTCAAGACCGCGGCGTAGGCCTCCTCGGGCCGCTCAAACTTCGCGAGCTTCTCCATGATCCCGTAATCGGAGGTGCTGACCACCTCGTCGGCAGATGACTCTTTTTTTGCTCTCCCCTCTTCCATCCCCGATACCAGGATGGAGAGAGAGGATGCAGCCAGGAGGGCGAAGCGGTCGGGGGCGAGGAAGCGAGATAGATAGTAGAGGTCCAGGTTGCAGAGGCTGTCGCCCAGCAGGAGAAAGCCGTCCAGCCCGTGATCGGAGAGAAATTTTCCCGCCCTTTGAAACGAAGGGGGCATGGATTGGGATCAGAAAAGACACTATAAAAGGATAGCCATAAAAGGATCGATCGGCGGCCCGAGACGAACTGATCAGGGACCTTTCATCGCCGAGGTCATCTCGCGGACGAAGGCCTCGACGTTCTCAGACCTCTCAACCCCGGTCCCGGTGACGATGATGTCAGCTCCAGCCTCCACAAGGCCGCGAGCAGCTTCTCCCGATCTGATCCCACCTCCGAGGATCAAAAGGACGTCATCCCCCAGGACTCTCTTCGTTGCGGCCACCATCTTCAGGGGCACGGGCTCGTTCGCCCCCGATCCCGCCTCCAAATAGACCATCCTCATGCCGAAGTACTTCCCGGCTAGGGCGTAGGCTGCGGCCAGCTCAGGCTTATTTCTCGGGATCAATTTCGCGTCGCCTACCCAGCCCACCGTCCCGCCGGGCTCGACTATGACGTAGGCCATGGGGATCGGCTCGAGATGGTACTTGTAAACAAGGGGCGCGCCGAGGGCCTGGTTCTCGATGAGGTAGCTCGCGCTCCTGGAGTTCAAAAGGCTCATGAAGAAGACGGCGTCGGCGTTGGAGCAGAGACCAGAGACGCCGCTCGGAAAAAGGATCACCGGAAGCCCGGAATCTCTTTTGATCGCTTTGACCGTATCCTCGAGGGCGCGGCCTGCGGCGCCGACTGAACCCCCCACCATGATGGCGTCGGTGCCGCCTTCGGCAGCAGCTTTGGCCATCCTCCCCGCGTCCTCGGGGCTCTGGGAGTCGGGATCGATGAGGGTGAGATGAGCGGCTCCGGTCGTCTCCACGGCCTTCGCCAACATCTCCTCGACGGGACCGATCATATGAACATCAGCCCCAGGCTCGTCTATCCTTTGCTCTCCTTGGACTTGACGCGAAGCCCCTTGTAGCCGCACTTGCGGCATCGGGTCGAGCGGGCGGCGTTTCGCGCGTGGCAGCGCATGCAGATCTTCATGTTGAGAATTCGGTTTTCGGCCTCTGGAAATCGAGCCATGAAAGTTTCCTCTTATATGTTTGTTCTCTCAGGTGATCACCGCAGACGGACCGCGGTGATATGAACTTTTTGGATGAAGGTTATTTGGCGCCGGGGTTGGGATTTTCCTGGGAGGGCTTTCTCGCCCCCTCATTTTGAACCCAAGAGTCCCAGAAGGGACAACAGGTCTCGAGCCTGCCGCGTTTGGACTCTTCAGACCCCTTGGAGACAGAAGATTAGTCCGCTCTGCCACCCC
>Ga0116164_10003427_pt1 | contig 10857 bp, 11 predicted proteins | sample AD_UKC109_MetaG_FD_89888 | JGI IMG/M metagenome (GOLD analysis project Ga0116164, IMG submission 89888) | Active sludge microbial communities of municipal wastewater-treating anaerobic digesters from Hong Kong - AD_UKC109_MetaG | ecosystem: Engineered > Bioreactor > Anaerobic > Digestate... | reverse complement strand
TGGAGAAGAGGACGAACCTGCCGAGGGCCGCCGCCTCCTTTATCGAGTCCCATTCGTTGTAGAGGTTCTGGATGTGGGTGTCGGTGATGCAGAGGATGAGGCATCCGGGCCTCGCCTTCGCGAGATTCAGCACCACCTCTCCGGGGATGTGGGTCCGAGACCCCAGGTGCTGGACGAGAACCCTTTCTGCGGCAGCTAGGTCCCTCGTCCATTCCTGAACAACCATCCGGTCGCTGAAGCTGATGGCCGCCACCTCCGCCCCCTGGGCGTGGGCAAAGCCGCTCGCCTTGGAGGCGGCCAGGGTCGCCGCATGGGTCTTCGTCCCCCGGCTGTGGCCTCCCATCGAGCCGCTGCTGTCCAGGACGACGAGGAGGTCCGGGACCTTTTCTGCTCCCGCCGCCATCCCGCAGCACTCCTGCACCCGCTTGTAGGTGGTGACGCCTGGTATGAGCCGGGGGGCGAGGCTCAGAGAGTAGGCGACGTCAAGCTCGCTTGGCGGATCGCAAAACCGCCACTTGACGAGGCTTGAGGGGTACCAGCTCTCTCTTGTGCGGATCGTCGGCCTGATCACTATGCTGTAGCTCTGATCCCGGTACCAGCGCACAAGATCCCCATCGATCCCCAGAACCGATAGCGCCTCCCGATAGATCTCCGGCTCCAGCTCCGAGGCGAGGCCCGAGAGGGGGGCCGAACGGGCGTTCCCGCCCAGCCCCTCGATGGACGGAACTTCGCCGGAGCCGAGGAGTCCCGGATCGAGGGGGCCGAGGATCCTCGCCATCTGCATGCACTGCCTCGGCCACTTCGATCTGTCCTTCACGCCCCAGCGAAAGACCGATAGAAGCATCTCCGACTCGGGCCGGTCCGACGATGGGAGGTCCACATTCCAGAGGTCGGCAAGAAACCCCACCACCGCCTCGTCCAGGGGTGAGAGGTCCTTTTTCGCAAAATCCCTCCAGCCGAGAAGGACCTTCTCCTCGTCCTCCGCGCACCTCTCCAGCCGGAAGGTATCGACGACGATGTCTGAGAAGATGTTCACCATCCTCCTCGCCTGGTCCCTCTCTTTCTTCTCAAGACCCTCCAAGGCCGCAAGAGAGAGCCTTCCCGCCATCTCCAGGGACCGGGGACAGAAAAGGTAGTGGACGATCAGATGATCGAAGAGGTTCTCCAGATACCGGTCGCCCTTTTCGAGGGTCTCTGAGTCGACAGTGATCCTGTAGTTTTTGAAGGGAAAGCTTTCGTCATTTCCCGACCCGTCGATGATCGGCCTTGGAAGCTGGGGACGGTGCCAGCTCGCTCGGGACCTCTCCCAGACCTCAAAGATCCGCTCTTCGGAGTATACTGCCCCCAACCTTCTCATCTCCAGCCTCGGAGCCGTAACCTGCGGCTTCGATCAGGCCGCCCTTCATCCGCCACCCGGCCCTGGGACCGGCCTTCCCTCCAACGGAGATCGAGCCGCCGCCCATCATGATGCCCAGGTACTCTCCGGCGTCTTTTCCAATCCTGATCTTGCCAGACCGCATCAGCCAGCCAGCCCTCGCTCCGGCCCGTCCTTTGACAGCGATCCTGCCGCCGGAGTTTCCGACCCCAAGGTAGTTTCCGGCGTTGCCCTTCACGACGCCCCAGCCGCCAGCCATATTCCGAAAGGCGTAATCGCCGCAGGACGAACAGACGATCCCGCCGCCCTTCATCTCCTGGCCCAGGTAGTCTCCGGCGCCTCCCCGGACGACGATCCACCCTCCGACCATCTTCTCCCCCAGATGGTGGGCCCTCGCATTTCGAGTCTGGCCCGTCCCACCCGAGGCCTTGGCCTCGGCCCTGGCCTTATCCTTGTTCTGGGCCGTGCTGTCCAGGATTATCGTCCCCCTCACCATCCCCAGGCCGGAGTAGTTTCGGGGCGGTATGACCAGGGGCTCTGACAGCTTCTCGGCCGCGAGGCCTGAGAGGAGACCCCAGATCATCTCCTCCCTTCTGTCCTTCGGCGAGGCCGAGACGACGAGGTCGACGATCGCCCCGGAATCGTCGGGGGCGAGAGCTTCCACCTCTGCCCTCTTCGGCCTCTCCTTCAGCCTTCCGGCCAGATCCTCAAAACCCAGGAGAAACTCGCCCTTATTCTCTTCGAGCCTCTTCTTCCCTCGGACCCTCACCCCGTAGGCCCGGTCCATGAACCCAGAGAGGCTCAAACCATCCTCTCCAGGGCCCTCACGTAGTCGAGCCTGGCGATGGGGTCGTCGCTGCTCGATAGATCCTCCATCGCCTCCCTCGGCGAGATCTCGCCGTCGACGGCCCGGGCGAAGATCATGTTCATCTCGCCCCGCTCGTTCAGAGTCCGGTTGATGCTCTTCTCGACGAGGTCTTTCGCGTACTGAAGCCGCCCGGCTCCGTAGTAAGGAGGGCGATCCAGCATCGTCCTATTGGGGGTGAGCCGGTGCCAGATGACGTAGGGGGCGACGGCCCTCAACACCTCGATCTTCTCTTCTGAGCTTCCGAAGCCCAGAAGGAGGGCGAAAGCCCTGGTGTAGGATCGGAGGTCCTGCCTCACCCTGTCGGAGAGCCCCTCATCCGTCTGCCAGCAGCAGACCTCGGGGTTGTTGAAGTAGTGGCACCCGGCGCAGAGCCCCCGGCTAGGCTTCGACCCGCCCGAGAGCAGGGTCTTGTCGAAGGCCGGAGCCCGCTCGCAGAGGGTGAAGTCTCGAAGGAGGGATATTATCGAGAGCTCCACTTGGCTGTCCAACCTCACAGAGGCGACCATGCCAGGAAGGCTCTCGAACTCTTCCTGAGAAAGACGCGGGAGGGACTCGGCCAGCTCACCGACCTCTTTCTCCCTCTCGGCTAGGGCGAGGCTTGCGAGAAAGTCAGGCTGGGTTGCGGGAACCGAGATCGATATCCGGTCGAGGAGCGCCTCGTCCAGGGGATACGTGGCGCTGAAGTCGGGGTTCATGGTGGCGAAGTAGCAGGTATCCCCCAGCTCCAAGGTCTCTCCGGCGTAGTTCACCTTTCGCTTCGAGATGAGCTCCAAAAAGAGGTTCTGCTTTCCGGAGGGAAAGCGGTTAATCTCGTTTATCACTTTCCATCTCGACCTCGCCCAGGGGGTCCACAGGACCTGGATCGAACCAGCCCCCCCGCCGGAAGAATACGACGTGGGCGAGGACGAAAAAGGTGAAGAAGACGAAGCTGGGGGGCAGGACCACTGGCGCGGGTCGATGAACCCCACGATCTTCTCCTCGGTCTGCTCGGGATGGCCGGTGATCATGAGGTTTTCGACCTCGTCGAAGGAGAGGCCCATGAAGGCGGACCCCAGGAGGTTCACCAGGGTCGTCTTGTTTGCGCCCATCCCGCCGTAGAGGAGGGCAGCCTTGTTCCGCTGGCAGGCGTTTGCGAGAGCGATGTAGAGCTGGCCGTTCACCTTTCGGTCCCCCACCTGGAGGTCGGCTGGGCCCACGTGGAGGCGGAGATCCTCCAGCGCAGTGACGAGGTCGTCGATCTTCCGCAAAGGGTCATGCATATGCTCATGCATATGCCCGGAAAAGGTGATCTGGTCTTATTTAAAGGAGACGAAACGGCTGAGAGGGAATGGCTGAGAAAAAAAAGGAGGGAGGAAATGGCACGTTAAATGCCGTACTATCCTACGGCATTCGTCGAATATAAAGGTTTCGGTTGAAGTCATCAAACGTTGAGGTGATCAAGTCCTTGCTTCGTTCAAACTATCCCCAAACTGCATTCGGATCGATGGCATGTGGACTTATATATGATCTCTAGAAGAAGACAGAAGATATTCAAACGGAGCGGGAAAAATAGATTTTGGTGCCTCCCATGGGAGGCAACACCCGGATTCTTCATCCTTTAGCCTGGGTCGGCCATCTGGCCGATGAGAACCCAAGAGGCCTATTCCTCAGGGACGATGTCCTCGGGCATTGAAGACTCTGGTTCAGAGCCCTCGGGGATGATATCCTCAGGTATCGAAGACTCTGCGGTCTCCTCGGACTCGGCTCCGGTTACCTTCTCCTCTTCCTCGACGACCATCTCGGCGACGTTGGAGGCGTCGACCCGGGTCAGGACGGCGACCTCGCCGGTCTCAAGAGAGTACTTGGCGCCGAGGATCACAAGCTCTCCCTCCTCCACCAGCTCTTTCGTGATCGGGCTTCTATCGAGGACGTTCTTGATGACGAGATCGACGTTCTCGTCGATCGCCACTTCCACCAGCTCGGAGCCGGTCAATTCCGTCTCGCGGGCGATCTCGATGGCGGGCTCAATCTCGATCATGATGCTCTCGATGTTTCCTTCAGCTCCGCCTTGAGTGGCTGCGGTTACGGCTCCACAGCTCTGGTGGCCGAGGATGACGAGAAGCGGGGTGTGAAGGTGCTCGACGCCGTACTCGACGGAGCCTAGGACGACGGGGTCCATGACGTTTCCTGCCACCCTGATCACGAATATGTCGCCTAGGCCCTGGTCGAAGATCAGTTCAGGGGGAACCCTCGAATCGGAGCAGGTGACCACCGCCACAAAGGGGCTCTGCCCGATGACGAGTTCAGCCCTTCTCTCCGGGAAGTTCTTGGCGGCGATATCTCCGGAGACGAAGCGGGCATTCCCCTCCATCATGGTGTTCCATGCGTCGTCGGCGGTGATCGCGTCTCCTGTCTTTTCTTCCGAGGCGGTCGCTCCCGCGAGGCAGGCTGCCAGGGTGATGACCGCTCCCAAGAGGGACATCTTTACTATCATCCTTTTATTTGTCAATTTCAATCCAATTTCCTCCACATATAAAGGGTTTTTTTGGCATTACAGGCACTGTATATAATCTTTGCTCCAATTTACAGACTGAAAGAAGTTGATCTGCTGAAAGTGTTTTTGCCTCGGAAGGGCGAAACCCAGTTAGATGGAGATGTTTTGGGAAGAAAAGCTTAAATCGATTCGCTGGAATTGATATGGTAAAAAGTGGGAGGTTAGTCATGAAATACTCAAGATTTGTGCAGATTCTGCTGCTGAGCTTTGTCCTGATCCTGGGGCTGGCCGTTGCCGAGGATGTCACACCCGGAGATATCATGCAGGAGGCGGACGAGGCTGTGACCATTACGGATCTGAGCTACGCGGATGGGAACGAGTGGGTGAAGATCGCAAACCCCGGGATGGCGAGCCAGGATTTCACCTTCTGGACTCTGGTGGACGGGGAGAACAACACCTACTCCTTCGCTGAAGGCTTCGTCCTTCTTCCGGGAGCCACTGTATTGGTCCACACCGGCCAGGGCAATGACACCGAGAGCGATCTCTATTGGGGCCGGGACGACCAGGTTTGGGAGGATGGGGAGGTGGCAACCCTCTTCGACGCCAACGGCGAGATGGTATCCCGCTACCCAGAAAGCTCCTGAGCGGCGGGACGAATTTCCCCTGCCCTCATCATTTTTGTGGGATTCTTGGACTTCCGCGGGCATTCACCTATCTTTTCCTCTCTTCTGCTCCAAAATCGGCTCTTCAAATCGGCTCTTCAAATCGGCTCTTCAAATCGGCTCTTCAAATCGGCTCTTCAAATCGGCTCTTCAATTCGGCTCTTCAATTCGGCTCTTCAATTCGGATAACCGATCGCCCCGGTTCTCGATACAGTAGTATAATTCTATTATTTGATCTCAGCAAAGTAGCATAAGTGGTTTTCCTGTTATTGCCCAGAATAAAACAATAGGTATCATATTCATATCGAAATACCTATGAATAATTTTCAGATAACTTTATATCTTTTAAGATTAAGTTAAATCTCAGGAGGCGTGATATGAATTCAGAATTTAAGTTGAGGATATTTGTGCTGATCTTGGCACTGGTTTTTGTCGGCGGGTTCTCTTCGGCAGAGGAGGGTGACGCGGGCGTCGGGGAGATGACATGGCCCGTTGGCAGCGTGGTGATCGCCGACGCCAGCTGGGAAGACGAGTGGGTCTTGATTTCGAACTTGGGCGAGTTTGCTCAGGACTTCACCGGCTGGACGCTTAAGGACGCGCAAGATCACATCTACGACTTCCCTGAGGGCTTTGTTCTTGGGCCCGGAGAGACGGTAACGGTCCATACGAGGGTGGGTGACGATACCGCCACCGACCTCTACTGGAATCTGGGAAGTCCGGTCTGGAACAACGCTGGCGACGTCGCCACCCTGATGGACGACGAAGGCAACATCGTCTCCCAGTATCCAGAGCCGGAAGGGGATCTGGACGGAGCGGAAAATGCTTAGTTGAACGAAACAGATTGAGCCGATCTAGTCTCTGAGTCTATGATAGACGGAAACCCCTGATGGGGTTTCCGAACATCTCTTCACATTTTATAGCCATTGGTCATATCCAGCGCCTGACCTTGCTTTTGTAGTCCCAGTACCCTTTTCCGAAGGCGTTTTCGAGGTTATTCTCTTCTGTCGGGATGAACAACGCCTCCATCAGTATCACGAAGATCAGGGGAAAGGCGAAGGAGGTCAGAGATCCCAGTAAGACCGACTCGCCCAGGAGGATGGCGGCCATCCCGAGTGTACATGGGGTGGCGGCTGATCTTAAAAGGGCCCGATACCACAAGCTTTGAGGGCATCTCCCTGGGCTTCACCGTCGTTTTGCCCTTCTTGAAGAGGGAATCAGCCCAGAAGTTGAAGGCCACCCCAAAGGCGATCAGCGGGATGCCCAGGTAAACATAAGGTGGCTCAACCACCTCTCGCCCCGGATATACAAAGTGCGATGCAATAGAGAGGATGAGGAGGGACGCAAAATAGGCGGGGGGCTGAATTTCGCCTTTCATGCCTCCAAAATCTCATCGGAATTGATATAACTTTTTTTCTCCGCAAATTCGCAACATTTCTGCATCAACCTCTGATCAGTCGTCATATCTGTCGCCATAAATGCTGTACGCGCCCCAGGCTGATGCGATCGATAGGAGCGGCCCAACCGCAAGCACTCCAAAACCCGTGGCCAAGGTCAGAGCCGACAAGATCAGAACGCTCCAGAAAAACCAGGCCAGAGACCTCCAGAGGCGTCCGGTGTAAAACTGGCTGAGGCCGATTATAAATAGTGACAAAGACGCTGCCGTCTTTTTTCCAACAGAACTCGCCATCTCACATCGAGGTGATGGTCATGCTAGAGGAAAATAGTTTCGGGCTGATGAAACTATCCAGCAAGAGATGGGCCACGGTCTCCTTTTGATGGGATGGTGAAAGGTACGAATGATCAGATTCCAGAGAAAAAGTGGCATGAGGGCAGACGGGAGATCTGCCCCTTCTCTTATCCCTCCACCTTATCTAGACGCTTATTTCAGTCCACCTCTTCGTCTCCGAAGATCTCCCTTCTCAGAGCCCGGTCCCTCGCCGTCGCTTCCATCTCGAGCTGGGGTATCTGGGTGTAGCCGCCGTTGCGGAGCGACGCCCGGACCTTCTGCAGGAGCCTTGAGCGCGAGATCCTCGGCTCGCGCCTCAGGTGGTGGTTGAGATAGTAGGTGAAGGCGCCGTGATAGGCGCCATCTATGTAGGCGTCGGCCGAGGTCTGGTTGTCCATGCACCCAGCCCAGAGGATCTGGGTCTTCGAACCCCTCTCTTCGATCCCCTTCTTGAAACCCCTCTGCTTCAGCTCGTCGATCTCGTCTGCGAACCTGAACTCGATGTCCACTGGAGGCGGGAGGAACCGGTTCAGTGTCGGGGTTGGGGGAGCCAGCTCCGGCGGTGGTGTAAGGCCCCCAAGCTCCTTCATCCCAGTTCCCGAGTGGCAGGCGTCCAGGAAAACCTCCAGGAGAACGCCGTCGGGAAGGGACTTGAAGATCCTGTTCAGATCATCGTCGACGATGAAAGTCCCGTCCCAGTTCATGTCATAGGGGCAGATGATCTCGTCGAGGCCGTCGGAGAGCTCGTCGCCGTCTCTGTCCCTGATCTGGGAGCCGTGGCCAGAGAAGTGGAAGACCAGGAAATCTCCGGGCTTTGCTCCGTTGACGAGCCACTGAAGCCTGGAAATAATGTTCGCCTTGGTGGCTCTGCTGTCGGTGAGGACTCTTATGTTCGCGGTCGGGAATCGAAAGAGGCTTCGAAGGGTGAAATGCATGTCCTTGATGTCGTTTATGCATCCGTTCAGGTCGCTGACGCCTTTGTAATCGTTGATCCCGACAAGTAACGCTTTTTTAACCATATCTCAAATCACCTCTGCGTTTTTGTGTCTCTATCCACAAGACACCTTGGAGCAATGAATGTGAATAAATTTAAACCTTTCGTCACCAATATATTTATTTTAGTTTAAATGATATTATGGATATTTGTATATCACCCCCTCGATGTCGTGCACCCGAGTTCGATTTGCTGATCGATAATGTTTGGCTTATCTGAAATATCAAGTCGATTTTTAGATCTCAAATGGCACTTCTGCCGTCCAATTTCATCTATCATCTTTCTAAGTTTCATTGTCTTATACTCGATATAGATTGATGGAAAGTACAGTGCAACTGAATGCCGACCATAAGTCGCGAAATTTTCGATCTAAACATGAAACTATTCAGAATCTGTAGATGAAAGAAACGACTTCCAATTGGTTGGAGGTTCCAATTGGGGTGGGGCAGGGGGCTGGAAAACTATATCCGGGCATCTTTCAAAGTCGATTCTGAGTTTCTGTCGGAGGAATTTCTCTTGGACCCGAAAAGTGAGGAGAGATGTATATTCTGCGAAATTGTGGCTGGGAGGGCCGAAGCCCATCGGATATACGAGGATGACCTGTCTCTGGCGATACTGGACATAAACCCTTTCTCAAAGGGGCATTGTCTTGTCATACCAAAAAGGCACGTGCCATGGTGGTACGACCTGACCGAGGAGGAGGTAGAAAGCCTCTTCCGGGTGGCAAGAATCGTCTCCCAGAAGATCATGAAGGCCTTCAGCCCGGATTTTGTGGCGATATACGCTAGAGGCCACAGAATTTCTCACACCCACATCTTCGTGGTGCCGACATACGGCGGCGACGTTCTGGATCGGTTCTTCAACGCCCTGGAGGGTTTCCAGGAGGCGACATCGGGGCTTGCGAAGCTGAAAAGCGATGAAGAGATGGCGGAGGCGGCAGAGCTTCTGAGGGCGGTCTGACGGGCTAAACCCCCCCTCACATCTGTATTCAGGGTTTGGGTTGCCGGGGCTGGATCAGGGCCCTTTTCTTACCGACTCGGATATCCACTTCAGGTAGCCCTCGTCCCCGCCGGCTATGGGGAGGACGACTATTTCAGGAAGCTCGTAGGGGTGAACCTCCTTTATCCTGGAGGCGAGCTTCTCCACCAGCAGGTCTTCCGTCTTTATGATGAGGAGATCCTCTGCCTCCTCGTTGACCTTCCCCTCCCAGAGGAAGACGGACCGGACCTGGGATATGTTCACACAGGCCCCCAGCTTCTCCTCGACGATGAGCCTGGCCAGCCTTCCAGAGCACTCCGGCGGCGCCGTGCATAAGACGACCACATGACGAGAGTTCAATAGTAACACTCTCCAGCGGCCTCGTAAAGGAGCCTCACCTTCTCGCCCACGTCCTCGGAGACCCTCTCTTTCATGAGCCTCACCAGAATCTCGGCATGCTCGGGCTGGATGCATCCGAGGCTCTCGGAGCCGTCGAGGATCACCTCTGCGAGGTACCTCAAATCGAAGATGTTGAGCCGGTTCAGCCTCTCCTCGAAGTCGTCATCGTCGAGGGCGTAATGGTTTGAGACGGGGGGAAGGATCGACTGATAATCAAACCCGGAGCCTGTACAGGTGATGTCGGCGCATTCCGGGGCGAGCTTCTTCAATATTTCGACGTCCTTTTTCGAAAGGGTCCGGGCCATATTTCTCTCAAACTCCTTTAAATAATCGTGATTATTTGGGCGCTGCTTCCTGGACGAGGAACTGGCCGTCCTCGGTGACGGCGATTTCGAGGTCCCGGAGGATCCTCCTTTTTCGGAGGATCTCTGGAGCTTTGTTCCTGATCTGGACGACGATGTCCAAGGAGCCGATCTCAAGCTTGATCCCGGCCTTGTCAGCTTCCGAAAAGATGAGGGCAGGAACGCCGAAGACGTCGGTTCCGGCGGGGACCGTCAGAGATATCGGGGCCTGGATCATCGTCCACTCCCTCAACGTGGCCCTCGCCCTTGCCACGTTCTGGAGGGCTCTCTTCTCGAGGATGCTGACGTTCGACCTGGTCGTCCCCAGAATCTCCGCCACCTCCTGCTGGGACATCCCCCTCTGCCTCAGCCTCAGGACCGCTGCCTGTCTATCAGTGAGGAGGCTCGGAGACCCCTCGTCCCCTCCGTCTTTATCTCTCATCTCGTCTGTCACCGTCTTGAAATATTGAATGGGGCGCAGAGGCCTTAAAGGTGACGAAAATATGCCCGGGAAAATCAGAGGTGACCTCTCGTCAGCCACGAGACGAAAGCTCTGATCCGTCCGCAGAGACGGCGAAGCACCCCGGAGGAGTTGTTCGTGGCTTTCTTCTGAACTGTGGGTCTCGCCACCACCCCTGCCTCCTCTTCCATCATGGAGAGGCGGGTCCTGTAGGCTGCCAGAACGAATCCGTAGAGGGCGGGGCCCACGATCACGCCCATGACTCCGATGACGAATATCGGTGCAGCGAATGCGAGGAGGGTCACCGCCGGATGGATCGCGGCCCCAGCTTTGGCGAGAGCTGGGCGCAGGATGTTCTCGGGAAAAATGTTCAGAAATACCGTCCCCAAAACCAACAGGGCTGCCACCCGGAAGTAGTCTTGGACCACCAGGTAGTAGAGGGCCATCGGCACGTAGACGGCGCTGGTGCCGATGAGGGGCATCAGGGCGAAGAGGGCGGTGACCATCCCCCAGAGGACGGGGTAAGGGACGCCGACGAAGAGGTAGACAAAGGCGGCGATCAGCCCCGTCAGAAGGCTGTT